>Ga0114957_1001105_pt1 | contig 31450 bp, 28 predicted proteins | sample BantaG_FD_87175 | JGI IMG/M metagenome (GOLD analysis project Ga0114957, IMG submission 87175) | Marine algal microbial communities from Bantry Bay, Ireland - BantryBay_4 metaG | ecosystem: Host-associated > Algae > Red algae > Unclassified | place: Bantry Bay, Ireland | collected 2014-11-21
GATCGATATTGAGTAATTACAGGCATTACTTCGAGATCCATTGCATAAGTTGCATCTGACCACGTATCATTATCAAAAAAAGCAGCTTTAGTTCCTTTTACTTCTATTGTCCATTCATCCAAGTCGTACTTCTCTGCAGGATTACACTGGATAGAAGGAAGCGTTGCAAATACACTGGATGATAATAAACACAAAGTTAGAATAATTTTTTCATAGTTTTTTCCTTTTAGATTGATTCTTTTTCTAACCTTAAACCAGACTTTCACCAGCTTAACAAGGTTAATCTCAAAGACTGCATTTAATACAAATATCTGATGGCCTCAGTTTGGCTCTAAATTCCCAGCTTTTGAGTTTTCGACGTGATTTCAGGTATTTGTGCGAATGCGCAGAATTCTGACTACTGGAGTGGCCTAGAATTATTTGAATAAAAAACATAATTATTTTGATGTTTTTATTTCCACTTTATTTTCGTGGAATAATTATTTTTTTAAATGGAGGCAAGGAAAGCTCTGAAAAGATCTTTAATTCTTGTGACTACTTATCCTTAATATAATACAATCAGCACTTTGTTAATAAATTTCCACAGGAGATATAAACGATGATGTCCGGACACTTTACAGCAGCATTGATCGCACACCAAAGATTCCCAAAAACTTCGCTCTTATACTTTCTAGTTATTTCTCAATTACAAGATTTAATGTGGTTTGTATTTCATTACCTAGGGCTAGAACCAACAAAACCAAACGACGCCTTCGATGCAACTTTGAGTAATATGAAAGTAAATATGCTTTATAGTCACGACTTATTACCACAGGCAATTTGGATCGCTTTAATCTACATCATAAGTCGAGTTCTCTTTAAGTCGAATAAAATTGCCTTAATTAGTGTCGCTATATTGATTAGTCATTTTACTTTGGACTTCTTTTCAGGACACATGCATCACTTTTTTGGCGAAGATTCTTTTAAGGCGGGGCTAGGACTCTATGCCACTGCCCCATACATTGCGATCCTCATTGAGTTAATCTTTATACTCATAACACTTTCGTATTTCTTTAAAGTTGACTCAAGAAAAGGAAATGAGCGAACTCTTTCAAACAAGACTGCAATCGTAAGTATATTTGCTTATGGAATTATATTCATGAGTGTAATCGCTAATCACTCTTTCCGAGAAATACTGAATATTCCGGATTTTGATTTAGGATTTAACACAAATATGCCAACCCTGATTTTGACTTATACAGCGATGATAGCTTGCTTGAACTGGCTAGTTCCGAAGTATAAAAATAACAATGAGATATGATGAAGTATTTAACTTTATTATACCTTTTTATTTTATCAGAAAGTTGCTCTGCCATTAAAATTGAAAAGGACATCAAACAAATTAAAGCACCATTCGATGGAAATAGATTTAACAACATAGAACCATTCAAAGATAAAGGTTTCTTGAGTCTTTTAAAGTGGCGCATAACTAGAAACGGAGCGGACTGGAAGGATGTCAGTAATCAGCAATTTTACAAACCGGAATATCAGCGATCGAAAGAGTTAAAACTTACATTAATTGGTCACTCAACGGTACTTATTCAGATTAACAATATCAATATCCTCACAGACCCTCATTATTCAAAACGTTCTTCAATCGTAACGTGGGCCGGACCCAAACGAATCATAGAACCAGCAATTAAGATTAGTGATCTGCCCCCAATAGACTTAGTCTTAATCAGTCACAACCATTACGACCATTTAGATATTCCTACCTTGAAATTACTTAATGCTAAGTTTTCTCCTAAGATTCTAGTAGGTCTTGGAAACAAAGGGCTCTTGGAGTCCAATGGCATTAAAAATGTAATTGAAATGGATTGGTGGGATAAATTTCTTTTTAATGGTATTTCAATTTCTTTTACGCCGGTACAACATTGGTCCGCCCGAGGTCTATTTGATAAAAGAAAAACTCTCTGGGGAGGCTTTTTAGTCGAAGCTGATAAGAAAATATTTTTTGCCGGAGATACTGGGTACGGCAAAGTCTTTAAAATGATTAATCAAAAGTATGGAGAAATTGATATTGGACTTATTCCAATAGGAGCTTACGAGCCAAGATGGTTCATGAAGGATTCACATGTGAATCCCGAAGAAGCCGTTAAGATTTTTTTGGATCTAAAGCTAAAACATGGATTTGGAATTCACTTTGGTACCTTTAAAGAATTAACTGATGAACCAATAGATAAGCCGATTAAAGATCTTTCTCAGGCGTTGTTGAAATATAACATTAATAAAAACAACTTTATCGCTCCTGTCTTTGGTAAAGCTTACAGCTATAAATAATCACACCACCACGAGGTATTATTAAAGACGAAATTTTTCTTGATGACTAGAAAGTAGGTTGCTTTTCTAAATATTAAAAAAGCCTCAACTTCTAAAAGAAGTGATCATCTAACACTAATATAAATTTCAACGGAATCTAATATGAGCCAGTAATGAAAATGCTGGCTTTTTTTTCTTAAATTTACCCCTGATCACTTCATGCTCAATAAACATATGATTCTCTAACCAGACTTCTCTTTTCTCATTTTCCAAAGAATGTACTGAATCGTATTTGGCTTTCTATTAATACGCTTTGCTATTTCTTTAATTTTCAACTTTTCTCTATACCGGAGTTTCCAGACCAAGGACTGATTAACTGGTTCAAACCTCCATCTCACTGGAAAATCAATATATTGAGTGAGATACCCACTATGAAGAGAGTCCTCAAAGAGTTCGAGTACTCTCGGATGGCCCCCACCATTTTCACACCAACCCAAACTACACTTTTCGTTTTTTTAATTATCTCAAGTAGCTCACTGGTATCTCCACTTATTTGATAATTTGACTAAGCTCAACATGACCGGAACTTCAATAAGTACACCAACAACTGTGACAAGTGCTGCTCCTGAATTAAGTCCAAACAATGCAATCGCGACGGCCACTGCAAGTTCAAAGAAGTTACTTGCACCGATCATTGCACCAGGTGAGAGTACACAATGGGGAAGCTTCATTTTTCTGCCTATTGCCCACGCTAGAAAAAAGATAAAGTAAGTTTGAATTGTGAGGGGAACTGCAATCAGTAGAATATTAAATGGTGACGCGATTATTTTCTCACCTTGAAATGCAAATAATAGAACTAGGGTTGATAAAAGAGCGATGATCGAGATCGGCTTAAGCTTTGCCATGAATACTGCTTTAAACCATTTCTCTCCATGAGACTTTATCAGAAGCCTGTTACAGAAATAACCCGCGACCAAAGGTATCACTACAAAAATAACAACTGATGAGATCAATGTATCGTAAGGAATAGAAATACTCGTTACCCCTAAGAGAAATTTAACAATTGGTATAAATGCTATTAATAAGACAAGGTCATTTATTGCAACCTGGACAAGTGTGTATTCGGGGTCACCCTTTGTGAGATATGACCAAACAAACACCATTGCAGTACATGGTGCTGCTCCTAATAAAATTGCCCCAGCTATATACTCGCTTGCTAACTCTGGTGATAAATATGCTGAAAAAATTTTATCGAAAAATACCCAGGCGAAAAAAGCCATTGTAAAAGGCTTTATAAGCCAGTTTATAACGAGGGTTAATGCCAAGCCCTTTGGATTGCGGCCAACATCCTTAATAGAACTAAAATCAATTTGAACCATCATTGGAAAAATCATAAGCCAAACTAAGATTGCCACAGGAATATTAACAGTTGCTATATTCATTTCACTTAAAACAGTGATTGAGCTACCCGTAACTTTACCTAGAATAATTCCTCCGATAATACACAAGGCAACCCAAAGGCTTAAGTAGCGTTCAAAAAATCCCATTTCTTCTGATTTTTCGCTCATTGTTTTTTCTCCATATATGACTCTAAGTTCACGATCATCTCTTTAATTTCATCACGCACTCTTCGATAGATGCGCAGAATATCTTCATCATCAGTCATGTCTTTTGTTAACCTTGGAGGATCATCAAAGCCAACGTGAAAAATTTTTCCTCCCGAAAAAAATGGACAGTTCTCATGAGCATCAGAGCAAACCGTAAAAACAAAGTCCATAGGCGATTCAGTTAATTCATCAGTAGTGTTGGATTCATGGTTTGAGATATCAATGCCTGCTTCTTCCATCACTTTTACAGCTCTTTCATTTAAACCATGTTTCTTTGTTCCCGCTGAATAAAAGTTAAACTTCTCACCAAGTAGATGTTTTCCCCATCCTTCGGCCATTTGAGATCTACAAGAATTTCCTGTACACAAAAATAAGATATTCTTCATCTTCTTCAAATCCTTTATGTTTTCATTGATTTTTTTATTCGTTCTTTCTCAAACATCACTGCACTTAGACTGATTCAAACTTACACGAATAGCAGCAGTGAGGAAACACTTAAGTGTTTCGGTGAATGCTAACGATTTTAATTGCTTAGAGATGAGGAAATTAGAAAGTTTGTCTTTTATTTTTATTTTTTAATTGCTAGGTAATAAGAAAATCTAAATTTAGGAGATTTATGAAACTTTTATTATTATCACTATTAATTTCAACGTTTACCTATGCTCAACATGATTTGAGCCTAAACCTTGAAGAGAAGATTATTGTTGTTAAAAAAGGGTGCTATGGAGCAAGAGGTGCCAACAGCAATGGGTTTAAGTGTTATTACTCAGCATTAGATACGCTCACGAAGAATCCAGATATCAAGATTGCTAAGGTCGTATATTTAATGTGTACTTCTGCTGCAGATTCAGATGGAGGAACAAATGGGTACGACTGCTTTAAGTACTCAACAATAACTTTAAATGAATTAACCAGTGGAGAAAGTGTTATTCAGTTCATACTTGATACATGTTCTGATGTTGCCGATGATAATCACTCTGGGTATAACTGTTTTAAGTCTTCTTACCGAAAGCTGTCGGAAAAATAGAGTCTATTAATACTAGCGTCAGAAAAAAATTGCACTAATTTAAAACGGAGACAATGAGCTTATGTCTGAGTCTCACCCACTCATCTTTGCAAAGCCTAGTGTCCTCGCTAGGCTCTTTGTGACAAATAAAAGTCTTGATTTAGCTGTTCGTAAAAACGGTAAATGAATCCTATTTTTTATAAGTTCAATCTCTTTATATAAAATAAATTACAAATAAAAATGATATCTAACTATCACATCAGGGCTTAGTACAACTTTGAAAGCGATTGATTCATTATCTTGGAATAATTATAAAACCAGGCGAGCATGTCCTTTTTGACGATTTTACTCATCCTAGATCGAATTAAAACTTGTTCCATCTCTGTTTTTTTATAGAAAAAGTACCTGAGGAAATCTTTTACAGCCTGCTTATCTTTGTAGTTATGAAGGAAGCTCTCAAACTTCTTTATGGCAAGAACACCACTGTGGTACCCGCTATTTTTAAAGTAACCTGCATGGATCAAACCTGAAAGGTCAAAGTCATAAGGTACATAATACTTCTGTGTCTTGCTATAAAGGTTGAACACATTATGATTCCCATATAAACCGTAATCATTATTATAAAAAAAGCGATTTATAAAATCAGTTTGGGCTGCTGAAGATGTATTTCCTGTCATGCTTACTTGCGGTTTTGCCTTAGAGCTAAGTTTACACCTTTTGGCCAATGAGCTTTTGGGCTCTCTTAAAAGTGCTACTCTCTTTCCAAGAATAATTCCACTCTTTGATCTATAAGTCATTATAAGTAGTTTTGTATTTAAAGTTGTTGTCCTTAAAACTTGCATCATTTGATATATATAGTGCTCTTGAAGAACTCTGGTTGTTTGTACAGGAGCCGGAGCACCAAAGATCCAATTATAATCAGGCTTGTTACCACAGTGGGTAACAATTTTCACCTTTTTTCCAAGTCCCTGAAAAATATTGAACTTTTGTTTGTACCCTTGGAAAGTTTCATATCTCTTTAGGTTGTTTTTGACATAAGAGTAATAGCTTTTGTACTGATCTAATGTATCTAAGCTTGGATTATTTGCTTTAAGCTTTCTTAAAAGACCTTCGACATCAAAGTAATATTTTTGTGGAACATATTTACAATAACTTCTTCTCGAATGTCCCCTTGGCTCAACAATAAGTGGAAGAGATACTTTTCTTTTTTGCTTATCCCAGTAAGAAAGGATTGCTGGAGTTGCAATTTTCTGTATATTCAATTCGTTAAAGTCCGCAATGATTTCCATATGAACAATATGGTTTGGATCTTTATTGGTGAATAGTGGCGCAGTAGAAGGATTACATAGATGAGGGCTTGCTAGTAATTGAAAAGTAAAAACTAACAACAGTGAAATATATTTCATTAAAATCATCCCTTTAAGCCTTTAGTTAAGGCTTCCTTATAGAACTCCAGGACTCTGGTGTCAAGATTTCACAAGAGTTCGTGTACTTTAGGATGATCTCTACTGTTTCTTTCAGGCTTCAAAACTTCCAATTTCTTTTAGTAATTTGTAATAAATACATGCTTCAAAAAAACAGAATGAAAAAGCCCCTTGTCTATCATATAACCTCTCTAGAATTTCATAAACAATCAAAGGAGATTAAATGAAAAATTTATGCTTTTTATTATCGCTACTTAGTTTAAACATTATGGCAATGCCTCTTAGTGCAGAGCAGGTTGCTCAAGAACTGGGTGTAAAGAATGCTATCAGCTTTAGCAAATACAGCATACAAGATGGCAACCTTCCTAACCTTAGTTGTAGCCAAAGTGCTATTCAGGCAACAAGTATGTGTAAAAGTGGAGGAGCTTATATCGTTCAACTAAAAAACTGGGAAACAAAAGTATTTCTTTATGATTGTTCTCAATTAGTTGACTGCGGAGAACTGTAGATAGTTACTGCTAAAGAATTAAATACTTACTGGTAGCAAGTTCAAGAGGACTTGTTACTAGTAAGATTCAAATAGAAATGAAAAAAATGGCACTAATGTAAAAAGGAGACAATGAGCATATGTCTGAGTCCCATCCTCTCATCTTTGCAAAGCCACATGTCTTGCTTAGACTCTTTGTCACAAATAAAAATCTTGGCTTCCTTTACTCTTTAAAAATTATTTTTCTTTTTTTCCTCTCATTGTTAAATACACCGATAAGACTTTTAGATTCACTTTTTTTTACTAAAAAAGTTGAGAACACTCTCGTTCACGAATCTCCTTTATTTGTTTTAGGGCATTGGCGTAGTGGAACAACATTTTTACAAACATTACTAAGCAAGGACACCCAATTTGGTTTTCTGAACGGTTATCAAGCTTTTATGCCAGGTTTGGAATTTGTTAATTCTAAACTCATTTATAAAATTCTTGATTTAGCTGTTCCTAAAAAACGTCAAATGGATAATATGCCTAGAGGCTTAACGATTCCAGAGGAAGAGGAGTTTGCTTTAACGGCTACCACGAACATGGGCTCTTATAATAGTCTGTGGTTCCCAAAAAATGAAACCTATTTTTATAAGTTCAATCTCTTTGAAGGAATTAATTCACAAGAGCTTAATCTCTGGAAGAAATCATATACCAACCTTCTCAAAAGAGTCAGCCTTTATACTGGTAAGCCTAGACTCGTTTTAAAAAACCCTCCTAATACCGCCAGGATTAAAGTTTTACTTGAGATTTATCCAAAGGCCAAGTTCATCAACATACACAGAAACCCATACGATGTTTATATGTCGATGAAAAATATGTACAACAAAAGTATAGCCCCACATTTTTTACAAAAAATGAGCAAAGAAGATGTTCATGAAAAAATCATGCAGTGGTATGAGAAGCTTATGAAAAAGTACATTCAAGAGGTTAACTTAATCCCGCAAGCTCAGTTTTATGATATTAAGTATGAAGAATTTATCCTAAATCCCCTTAAAAAACTTGAACAAGCTTACTCGACTCTGAACCTAGATTATTCTCTAGTAAAAGATGAATTCCAAAAACACTTAGATTCAGTTGCTAATTATAAAAAAAATTCTTTTGAAATGGACAATACAACTTTAGAAGACATTAACAAGAGGTGGGCTTTTTCTTTTCTCTACTTTGGATATGAAATGAGATCGAGTAATTCAGTGTAATGCCTAAAGCTTTCTGAAAGTGATTATCTAAACCTTTTTCTTATAAAATAAAGGATACTTAGAACAATGAAAGTAATAGCGAAATACCACCAATAAGACTTCTCAACAAGAGAGTTTGAAGCTAAAGATCGATCTTTTTGATCACCAGATTCACTCAATGTTAAATCATTAGAATCTTTATCTGTTTTGATAGATTGTTTGCTGGCAATTGATCTTGAGAAGTTATCATTTGAATTCATTGCTAAATATTTATTTTTTCTTTCTATCGTTTTTGCTGTTGTAAAATTTGCTACTCGTGCATGCTTCTTTAAAGAAGAAGGAATGTTTTTATTAACTCTATATTTTGCAAGCTTTAACCTGAAGTCTTTAACAACTTTATCCCAGCGACCTGCTCTTTTATAATAAGGTCGCTCAAGATTAGGTTTATAATCTAACTCAAAGTCGTAATCAGTCTTTTCTTGAACTAAATGCTCTTTCCCCGCAAGGTTTGAGTTAATAGTGTCTATAAGCGAGTAATCATACTTTAAGGATTTTCCAAGCTCATCAGAGAGGTATTCTAGAGCTTGGGGTGTTCCAATGTTAGAGATTGATTGGTAGATAGAAATCAGATAACTATCTAACCCATCTTTATCATTTTTATTTTTACTCTTTTTATAAATATCATGGATTTTTTTTAGTTCATCAAAAGTTCGAGTACCACCAGATCCATCTACTGCACTAAAGTTTCCAAGTTCATTGATGGCCATTTCTCTAATGTGGGGCTTCCATAATATGTAATCTTTAAACTCTGAGTCCTGATAATTAACCTTATTACTGATTATTTGTACTAAGAGATTTCTAACCTTAAGTTCATCTTCAGAACTTGAGATAACTTCATGCCACTCTGGACCATGATGCCTTGTAAATCTCTCGAGTACATTTTGCATCGATATATCTGTGCAGAAAGCTCTCGTTGAAACAAAGCATAAAAGAAATGATAAAAATATTTTACTTGAGGTTCTCATTTGATAACTCATTATAACACTTATGCATTTCCGTCGCTGCTACAGGATAACCTTCCCCTTCTTTACCTGGTTTGGCAGAGTAGAACCCTTTGTTTCTTTGGGGGTTTCCACCACCTGTTCGCATAGCATGAGGCCCAATATACCACTCAACTCCATTCCCATCTGTTTTAACGGCAACATAGTCAATCGGATCGGTTGTTCTGTAGTAAGAGACATCTGTTAAGTTGCATCGTGTGTAATTATAAGGTTGCGTGTCTTGAGTAAGGTGAAACCATCCAAGGTGATGCCCAACTTCATGGGTTGCAGTACACCCTAATGGAGCAGCGTCACATCCACCACCAGTATTATGTAGAGAATCCCACTCATCCACTACGACTTGCCCTCCTCTTCCACTGAACTTGCAACTCGCTCCCGTTTTTACCATGACACAATCAAGCCCATGAGCAATCCCTAGAACCCCTCCTGGAACAAGCTCTACTATTGCCTTGGTTAAGACACCGTCTTTTTTATATTTATCAATAAGCCCCTGAAACTCTGCTACAGTCATATTTCCATATTGAGCATCTTCAACCCACTGAACTTCATCAAGGTAATACTCATTATGAACCTCGCCCTCAAATTTTTGTGAGTCATTAATCGTTTTAAGAATAAAGTCTGCTTCTTGTTGCGAAGTATTTTTAGCTTTCGTACTGCCAGGATTCATTATAAAAATAACTCTCATAGGAAGCGCACCAACATTTATAACAGGTTTCTCAGTAACATTTATAATAACCTTAGCAGCACCTTTAAACCCACTCTCATTTTCAATCTGATAAACAAACTCATCGGATCCTATATAACCAGCATTTGCTGTATATTTAATTTTTCCTGCACTAATTTCAGTTACTCCATTTGTGGCTTCTTGAACAATTGCACTAATAGAAATACTTTCTTTTTTTGGATCTGAATCATTCACAAGGACATCAATATTTACACTCTTTCCCTGTGCGACAGAAGAATTATCATCCAGCGCAATTGGAGCTAGATCATTATCGATGATTTCAATATTAACCACTATCTTTGAAGATGAATTATCAGATAGGCGTACATCTAGTATAAAAGAATCTTTGGGTGAGGGGTCTTCAATTAAGTGTGTATAACTAATGACTCCACCATTAATAAGCTTTGTAACTCCGAGATTAGAGTCTGAAACTCCTAGAATCATAGTTGCCTGAATAGGAAGGTTACTTAACCCTATTCTTTTTTCATCGAACTTTCTGACACTCACATTCATTTTAGTACCTAAACCAGACTGGGTACTGAAACTACTTTGGAGTTTGTTTGGTAAGCAGCTCGTGAAACTTAGAACAAAAATTAAAATTAATACTTTCATTTTGACACCATTTAAAAGTTTACTTAAGTACTTGTTAATTCTAACTTTCTTATCGTCCAGGAAGGTTAAAAACTTTAAAAACAAGTAGTTACCGGATTTTATTAAAAAAAATAGGCTATAATTATTGGCACTAAAAATAGAGATCGGTTCTCTTGAGTAAACTGGAGTATGATAAAGCAGAGGTAATTTATTAAAACTTTAAACTGGAAGTTAGAATGATGGGCTGAAGTCTCATCAGAAGTTAGTATGAGACTTCAAAGTAATTTTAAGTCTAGGTCTAAATTAAAAGATGGGCTTAATGACGCTACGATATCTTTTCTTCCCAAACCTCCAACGAAGCCCTACTCCAAAAAGATTCACATTAAACTGATCTTTAAAGTCTAAATTCTCATATTTTGGAATCTCACCTGCGTATCCGAAATCCTCTTGTTGTACAATGAGTCTTTCTTGTTGAAAATAAGCATAAACACCTAGACCATTTAATGCTTCTGATTTTTTTATCAACTCTCCAAGATTAACAGAAACCTCTGCTCGCTTTTGCAGTGAATTCATACTAAGAAATTTTGAGTTACTCAGGTTGTTGCCTGTAGCAGAATCAAACCCGATTGATGCGTTGGCCTCTAAGAAGTCAAAGAGTTCTATTCCAAAAGATGTTTCAGCATCTCCTAGGAATATCTCGAATGTCGAAAGTATCGCTCCAACCCTTCCATTTCCAGACTCTTGGCTGTCCCAAATTCTTCTTTGGATGCCAACAAAGTTGTGCCCCTCTAATCCTACTCCGTAAAAATTATAAACTCCGCCCTCTCTCGTTGCCGAAAGACCAAAGGCCACTTCTTCATCTGTAAACTCTGCAATTCTTGCTTGTAACGACTCTGACAAGTCACTTTTAATCACACTTTGAGTCAACTCTAGCTTCCCAGAAAACTTCACTTTTACATTCTTTCCAACCTTTCTCACACTCACAAATTCAGCTTGAAATGGTTTGAAACGATAAACAGTAATAGGATTTGGAGCATTTTCTCCAAAGTTTTCTTTATCCCAGTTTAAAAAACTTAGGGAAAAGTAATTGCCCGACTTTCCATCTTTTGCAGCATCCATCTGACCCATTTTTATTAAGCTGAGGTTAAAACTATTTAACCTACTTCCGTGAAGTAAATTATCATTTCCAATCAAACTCACACTAAAGGCTAAAAGGCCTGTTCGAGTAGGTCCTTTATTAAGTGCAATACCTTGGGAAGCAGCAGAAACAATGAGTCTGTCAATTTTATTTAAATCACTAATTCCATTGAAGTTAAAAACCTTGTTTTCAATTCTCACCTGAACTAACCCGTGCCAAGGAATCTTTTTCTCTTGAGAAAAAGACTGGAGACTAGCTCCAAGCAAAATCAATATTAAAAATTTCATTAAGTAACCTTTTGTTAAGTTTTTGGGGATATTATCTTGTCAATAAAAGCTTTGTCACCTATTCAACAACGCTTAGCGTATATCGCGAGCTGCAAAGGAATTGAGCAGTCGTGACATTGATTGTAGCGCTTAGAGTCATTTGTAAAAGTTTATTGCTTATTTCATTTAGCTGAGCTAACTTTCGACAATATTAAACTTTTAAAAGGAGAGACAATGAAATTTATTTTAATGCTATCAATCGCTTCATTAAGCGTTTTTGCTGACACTGCAAGTACTTCCCTAGGTAACAACGACATCCCTGCAAACGCAGAACCTGGACAATGTTTTGCCAAAGTTATTACACCAGCACAGTATGATGTAAAAACTGAGAATGTTATGCTGAGACCAGAGACTACTACTTACAAAACAGTAGCTCCTGTTTATTCTCTAGTTAATGAAAAAGTAACTGTTGAAGGCGAGAAGAAAATCCTTAAAGTTATTCCTGCAACTTATAAGTTTGTTGAAGAAAAAGTTCTTGTTAAGGAAGCTGGAAAAAAACTTTTAAAAACTCAACCTGTATACAAAACAGTATCTAAGAAAATCATGGTTAAGCCTGAAACAAAAGTTTGGAAAAAAGGTGAAGCCGGAGCACTTGATCACTCAAATACTGACGGAGTTCTTTGTCTTGTAACTATTCCTGCTGTTTATAAAACAGTTAAAGAAACTGTTATGGATGTTCCAGCAGGAGTAACTGAAATGGTTATCCCAGCTAAGTACAGAATGATTAAGAAAAAAGTTGTTGATACTCCAGCAAGAGTTGAAGAAGTAATCATTCCAGCAGTGACTAAAACTATCAAAGTTAATAAATTAATTGAGCCTGCAAGAAAAGTAGCAAACACTATGCCTGCTAAATTTAGACAAGTTCAAAAAAGAGTTCTTCTTTCTCCATCTAAAACAGAGTGGTCTAGAATTCTTTGTAAAACTAACTCAAACTCTTCAAATGTTGTAAAAGTTCAAAAAGCCCTAAAGTCTGCCGGAATTAACCCTGGAAAGATTGATGGAATTTTAGGTTCTGATACTGCAAGAGCTATTAAGAAGTTTCAAAAAATGAATGGTTTATCTGTAGGTGCATTAACTTACGATACAATCAACAAGCTAAATGTTTCATTATAAGAAAAATAGTTAAACAATATTTAATTTGAACGAAAGGCCGTAGCTATCTAGCTATGGCCTTTTTTTATTAAGCAGTAGAGAAAAGCTAAATAGATTTAAGCTATTCACCTTTCCCTCTTCTATTATTTTCTGAAGCTTATATAATGAGAGCTTATGAAATACTTTATCTTTATCACCCTAATGTTTTCAAACTCTCTGCTCGCTCAAGACCTATCTCCACCTAAGTCCTATCTTGTGCAGAAAGTTTTTAATTGGACTTGGGACAATCAGCGTTACCATTCTCCTGAACACTACAAAAGGCAGTGGGTAACTTATGACAATCAAGAAATCGTAAAAAAAGTTTTAAACATATTCCAAGAGCTTTCTCCACGAGGTCAAAGATCAACTTACGCATCATTAATGGTTTTATTAAAACTGGAGTATGAGTTAAATGAAGAGCTCTACGATAGCTTCTCGAAAGTCATAGAAAGGCTTATTGTTGATGAAGAAGACCAGGAGCTACTTTTCACACAACTCAACTTAAAAAGAGATGGTGATCCCCTGACAGCTGTTTTGGCGAAGAGTTTATCTATAGCACCGGAGCCGAAATACAATCTAAAAAAAGTGTTTGAAACTGCGAAGAAAATGATTTTAAAAATTCCTGGTTTAGGCTCTTTTGAAAACAAGATGACTAAAGCTTTAAACAAAATAGAAGATCTACTTATTGGAAGAATTAAGGATGATGATTGTTATCAAAACAAGCCAACTTGTCAGTATGGTAGCAATAAGGGAGTTGTCAGATACTTTGCTGAAAGAATTCCTAAAGACCATGAACTCGCTTTTGCAAACCTCAAGCTTGGAATCATTATAGAAAACTTAAATCAAGCGATACTTGCGCCGAAAAAACCTACTCATAAAACCACAGCTCAATTTGATTTGTGGCCAACAATTACCCAAGTGATTGGTGATGAAAAACTCGCCCTCATGGCCGTTTCTGTTTTTGGTCACGATGTTTGCTGCAACTCTCTTACGAATAAAAAAGACACTACCGGTCTGACTCAAATAATAAGTCAGTTCAGGACATCGAAGTATGGCCATGACAGTGATCCAAAGAGTTGGCTCTATGTTCCAGGTGTCATTGCAGGTAGACACATTTCAAAAAGAGAGCTTGAGAAGTTTGAAAAGTATAAAAAAATTTATGACCAACATCACTCAACTAAAGGTGAGACTTTTTTTCGAGCTGGATACCACCATTTTCATGGAGGAATTTTAACTGCAACAGCTTTACTTGAAGATAACCTCGCTCATCACTTTACAACTGACCTCTCAACTCTCATTAGCGAAATTTCAGGCTTTGCTTACAAATATACCCAAACCCCTAAATACTTATCTAAAGATGCCAAAGCCCTATGGAAGTCTATTGAACATACTCAAAACATAAAAAAATTGAGGAAACCTGAAGACTGGGATGATCAGCAGTATTTGAAAGCAAAGAGTCAGCTCATGTTTAGGCTCGCTATTATTGAATATACACGCGCTCAACATGTTGCTGGGGCGAAGTTTGCTTATGAGGTTTTTAGGCGTCCTTAAGAAAAAAGTACACTTGATATGATTTTAAACTCATTTATCGCCCAAGGACTTTTTTTACTTTTCTCTTAATTTTTCTTTTAATACGCATCATTATATTTTTCGACTTAACTTGCTTTAGAGAACTTTTTAAATCTTGAGTTGAGCTTACCTTACTAACAGCTTTTCTCAAATCAACGACTTCTCTTCTTAGCTGCTCACTGTTATCTTTTAAATCTGATAGTTCATGGTTTAACCATTTTAGCGATGAAAAACTACTCACATCCTGAGGGAACTGAGAATTTTTCATTTTAAGGTCAAAGCTTTCACCTCTATCTTGATTTTCTTCATAAGTGTGAGGAAGACCATTTTTATTTAAAAACGATAAGTACCCTTCAAACCTATCTTTATGTCCATCTATCATTGGGCCATAATTAGCTTCATTGAAAAGATCAGATGCAACCACTTCCTTAGGAATATCCACCATTTTTTTATGAGGTATTTGAAAAAACTCTGCCAACTCCAAAGTTCGTGAGTCATGTGCCATTACAAATGAAGGAACTCCAGATAAAACCCCCATTACATTCCCATGAATCCTTGTTCCAAAGACGAAATCATAATCACGCAGATGATTCATCCATGTTTTAGGATCTATAAAAAACCGAACTCTATCCTCTAAAAAAGCAGGATGATAAGCACTCTTAGGGAAAACTTTTTTTTGTTTTGGAACATTAATTCCCCCCCATAACATTTGGTCTAATGACTCATTGTTTTGCGGTACATAGGTTAGTCGAGAGTATTTCTTGAAGTTATTTTCAAAAATATCTCCTATGCCTTTTACATAAGGTGAAACATTCATCGAAACTAAGTCAGAATCTAGCAATTCACTTTTTTTAGTGGGCACAGGTAGGGTTTCTCCAAAGTAGTACATAGATGGACACCCAATAACATCGACCTCGCTATCTGAAAATCCCAAAGACCGAAGATAATTATATGTATATTCCCCTCTGACTCCTAGTGACGATGATTTATTGAGAACTGCCTTCACGAAACGTTTAACGTCCTCTGAGAAAGGGCTCATCTTTGATCCATCAAGAGAAAGTGAATCTTGAGCGCCAATACCAATAACGATTACTGGAATACGCAGCTTTTCGATGAGATCGGTAAACTTGTTAAGGTTTTTGATGAAACTGCTTCTAAAAGCATTTGCAAAAGGGAGAACGAAATAGTCATATTTCTCATTTATTTCATCTGCTAAAGAAGCATTGGCACTATAGCCATTAGAAGTTATTGTCGTCCCTTCAGTTAGAAGTGTCTTCCAGACTGACTCTGCAAATATCAAATTTCCACTATTGGTCCCAAGAATATTCTTATTTAAAACTTTCTCATGAGAAAACGCATGAAACGGGTCCTTGCCCCCTCTTATTAAAATTCTCTTTCCCATCCAATATGCTCCATTCTCTTCAACTGAATTGTAAACATTCACATTATTTTGATTAATTACAACGATACGCGTAAAGAAAGTCAATTAGCTTTGTCGACTTCTCTTATTGTTCAATCAAACCAAATTATATCGATGTCAGTATGAAAAGTAACAGAAAAACCAAGTCTACTTTTAAGGTTTATTACCTGTTGTTCGAAGACCTAGCTCCATATTGATCTTTGGTTTTCAAACTTCACTAAAAGGCATAAAATGAAGCTCATATGAGTAAAAAAAATATCCTAATTACTGGCGGTGCTGGCTATATTGGCTCACATGTTCTCAAACAACTTGGTGAGCTTGATCAATACAACTTAATTGTTGTTGATAACCTTAGTAATGGGCACAAAGAAAATCTTCTTTTTGGCGAATTTATAGAAGGAGATATAGGTGATTCCCAGGTCTTAGATCAAATTTTTAAAAGAAAAATCGATGGAATTCTTCATTTTGCAGGTTCAATTGTTGTTCCTGAAAGTGTTGAGAAGCCAGACTTATACTATCGAAATAATACTGTAAACTCACTGAAGCTTTTAGAGTATGCGAAGAAATTTGAAGTAGAGGCTTTTATATTCTCTTCAACTGCTGCAGTTTATGGCGAAAAAACAACTGACCGACCTGTTAGCGAAGAAGACCCAACTGATCCAAAAAACCCTTATGCTGCATCTAAATTAATGACTGAGCAGATGATTCAAGACATAGCTAAAGTTAGTTCACTTCGCTACGTAATTCTTCGGTATTTTAATGTTGCAGGAGCTTGTCCCTCTGGAAAAATTGGGCAGAGAGGTAAAAACGCAACTCATTTAATGAAAGTTTGTGCTGAGGCCGCTTGCGGAAAACGTGAATCTGTGACTATTTTTGGAACAGACTATCCGACTAAAGACGGGACAGGAGTTCGAGATTATATTCATGTTGTAGATTTAGCTTCAGCTCATGTTTTGGCTTTAGGGCACTTATTGAATGGGGCAGAAAGTAATCTTTTTAACTGTGGTTATTCACAAGGGTACTCAGTAAAAGAAGTTATTCAACAAATGAAAAAAATCTCCTCAAATGACTTCCTGGTAAATGAGGGTTTAAGAAGAGCCGGGGATATTTCAAAACTAACAGCAGACTCAAGGCTGATTCGAGAGAAGTTGGGATGGAAAGCTGGTTTTAACAAACTCAGTGTTATAATAAAGGATGCCTATAACTGGGAAAAAAGATTAAATATTGATAACTAACTCCCTTTTGTAAAATTTTTAGTATGGAGATAAAGCTTTTCTCAGTTTAACTGTTTTTATTTCCAAACATTGTCAAAAAGTATAATATCAACTTGATGAATGAACTCGGGTTGTCTGTTATTATTCCTGTCTATAATGTTAGTGAATACATAGTGGAGTGTATTCAATCTATTATTAAAGAAGACCCTGAGGGCTCCTTCCTTGAATTAATTATTATTAATGACTGTAGCACCGATGATTCAATTCAGAAGATTCAAAGTTATATCCAACACCATGACTTCATAAGACTGATTCAACACAAAGAAAACAAAGGCTTAGGTGAGTCACGAAATACAGGAATGAGGCTTGCCACTAAAAGCCATATAACATTTATCGACTCTGACGACCACATTCAGTCGGGAACATATAAGTTAAATTATAAAAAAATTAGCGACGACGAATCAATAGATTTCCTTGTTTACCCACTAAGTCGATACAGTGAAATAGGAAAGAACTACCCCGCCAATCCTGGAGCCAAGCATCAGCATATTGACCAAGTAATAACAAGAGAAAGCCTCGCCAGCAACCCTGACATATTTTACAATATTTCAACATGCCATAAAATTTACCGTAAAGATTTCCTCTTAAGTCTCACCCCTTTCCCCACTGGAAAATATGAGGACATCTTCTTATCTTTCGAGGCATTCTTAACTATGAGTAAATGCTTATTCTCATCTAGTGGTTCTTATTTTTATCGTATGCGAGACACTCCATTAGCCAATAAAAGTATCATGCAAGAGGAAGTATCGGAGTCTGCCATTCATGATCACATATCTTTAAATGTGCAAGTTTATAAATTCATTCTCCATAATCACCCCGACCTTCTCAGTGCTTTTGATTATTTTAATAAACGAACATCCTTTGGGTTTTTAAAAAAAATTATTTTTTCTAAAATATCAATCGACAAAAGCCTCGAGAAAGATTTCAAAGAAAGTCTAAAAATAAGCTCTTCCTATTCTAATGAAAATCTGCCCCCTCAAATAAAAAAAATAATTACTTTTTACCTTCAAGATAAAATACTTCAAGCTCGCTTATATAACAGACTGAAAACTTCTCTTCACTCTTTAAAAAGCGGGAAAAATGTAATCAAAAAGAAGATAAATAAGCTTAAAAGAAGATTGCAACAAATCCCCTATCTAATCTGTGCCTTTATACATAAAAAGGAGTTGAGAGATGCATGGGTCTTTACTGAGAGATCTGGGGAAGCTCAGGACAATGCTTTCTATATGTTTAGTTATATTACTCAAAACTACCCTCAGATCAACGCTTACTATATTATTCAAAAAAGCAAACTATCTTCAGCCCTTCAAGAAGAATATGGAGACAAAATAATACTGCGAGAAAGCTCAAGACACAAAGCCTCTCACTTAATTGCGAGCACTCACCTATTCACTCATGTTGGTAAGTATGCAATGAACTTTGATATGAAGAGTATTAAAAGTTTTTGTAAAAAGTGGATTCAAATCGACAAGAAGTATATCTTTCTACAACACGGAATAATCATAAACGATGTATCTCCAGGCCTAAATTATAATAAACGTGCGATTGATTACTTTATTACTTCAACCAAGCAAGAAACTGACTTTATTCAAAGAAGGTTTGGTTATACTCGATCAAACATTATCCAGTGCGGTTTACCTCGCTACGACTCTTATTATAAGAAGCCACTCAAACTAAGTGATAAAAAAGAAGTCCTTGTTTTTCTTACTTGGCGAGCAAGGCTGAGTGAAGAGGAACGGGAGGAATATCATAGTTCGATCCTTAATTTATATAAAGAGCTAAATAAAGTAATAGAGACAAACCTTTCTATTAAAATATGTCCTCACTTTGAAAACAAAGACATGCCCTTGACGAAAGAAAATTTCCCACACTTAACTTTTATTGATTCTACAGAGCTCAGGGCTCAATTAGTGAAAAGCTCACTTCTAATTACCGACTATTCAAGCATTCAGTTTGACTTTGCTGTCAAGAAACAGCCTATCATTTATTATCAACCCGCTCTTTCAAAACCCTTTTCTGCTACCCATTATAAAAAAGGGTACTTTAATTATGAAATCGATAACCTTGGAGAGATCGCCTCAACAGCAAAGCAAGTAAGCGATCTCCTTATAGATAGAAGCCGGAATGACTTTCGAGTAGAACCTGTTTACTTAGATAAGATTAAAAACTTCTTTGGAGAGATCCCTCAAAATTGCACAGAAGAACTGATTTCGAAGATAACTTGAAAAGTTACAGCTTATTATACTTAGCAATTGCCTCTTCTACCGACAATCTATCAACGATTCCTTTCTTATCAATAACCACGACACGGGTGCACAAATCTTTAATTAAGCTCATACTGTGACTAACAACAACAACCGTTTTATCACTCTTGATTCTTTCCTTCATTAGCCTTGAAGACTTCTCTTTAAAAGATCTATCACCAACACTTATAACTTCATCAACTAAGATAACATCAGGATCAGTGTAATAAGCAACAGAAAACCCAAGCCGACTTTTCATCCCGCTTGAATAAGTATAAATTGGCTGCTCAAAAAAATCTCCGATCTCGGACAAGGCCTTAATATCCTCGATCTTTTCTGTAATATCTCCCTTGCTCATTCCTAGAAGTAATCCATTTAAGATTGCATTCTCTCGACCAGATAAATACCCAATAAAACCTGCGCTAATAGATAAAAGAGCAGTTGAATAACCACGATTAATAACCTCACCTTCGTCAGGTTTAATTATTTGGTTCATCGCTTTAAGCAAAGTACTTTTCCCTGCTCCATTGACTCCGATTACTCCGAGAACCTCACCTTTCTTAATTTCGAGGTTAACCCCTCTTAGCGCCCAATAATATTGAGTCTTCTTTCCCCTTACGAGTGAGCCTCTCTTTTTATAACGAATTCCTAAATTTTTGATACTTATAACTACATCATTCATTACATAATCTTTGGGTAAACTTTATCGTTTCTTTTAATTATCCACAGTCCTAAATAAACTAAACCCAGCCCAATTAGAAAAGCGGGAAACAAGTGATTATAATTAGGAGATCTCTTAAAAATGGTTACACCTTTTAATGCTTCAAAACAATTAAAGAGGGGATTTAACTCTAGGATATAATGATACTTCTTTGGAACAATTCCTTTATCAAATATCACGCCACTTCCATAAAACAAGATTTGCAGTAGCTGCGGTATTAAGTATTTAAAATCGGGAACAAAAGGAGTAATGGCAGCTGAAACCAAACTACCTCCGAGGCAAATAAGAAAAAAGATCAATAAGATAGGAGGGAGATGTATCAAGTACAAAGAACTTCCAAAGCCTACCGCTACAAAAAACAGTAATAGGAAAATCAAAATAATAAGATACTTCCAGGTACTATATAAAACTTCTGATACAGGAAAAATATATTTCGGTATATAAACTTGATTAATAAGCCCATTTTTCGCGATGATTGAACCTGTTGAAGTAGTGATGGCCTTAGCTATCCATTTCCAAGTCAATAAGCCTATAAAAAGAGTGTAGATATAATTTTCATCACCACGTTGAAGTAATAACCCTATAAAAACATAGTAAACTGCCAAGTTAAGGATTGGTTCAATAATCCACCACAAGAAGCCAAGGTAGTTCCTAGCAGTTTCAGCTTTCAAACGAGACTGAGTATTATAAATAAGAATATTGAGGTTTGTTGAACTAATCATAAAAATTTAATATAGCAAAAGCTTAAGAGAAAGACACTCACGCTCTTATCCTTTTTACAAAATCCTTGAGAACTGCTTTCGAGTAAATTTTTTCATAATGAGACTGTAGTAAAGGTAGCTCCAAAAATTTTTGTTCTTCAAATCCAAGGTACCCCTTAAACCTAACGTATCGATCAAACTTTCTATAGGCTTCCTGGTAATAGGCAATTTTGTCTTCGTGCCAGTAAGGACACTTTTCAACTTCCCTTTTATCTGATGTTGATGTTTTCGAGATAATCTCACAGTAGATCGAGAAATGCTTTTCAAAGTTCCCCAAGAGCATCGAGCCTTTTTTTTGTCGATAATAACCGCCGATAGTGCTGCAGTGAGTAAAGACATACCCATGTCTGAGTAACCGATACCATAATTCAAAGTCCTCTGCACCATCTAGCATGTCCTCTCTAAACCCGGAGAATTGATCAAAGGTTTTCTTTCGAAAAAGCACTGAATGAACCATAAATGGGCAGCCCGTATTCCAATTTGAGTAGTGGAGATACTTTTTGTACCCACAAGGCCTTAAGGTTTGAAAAAGCTGTAACAGACTCGGTCCTTTTTCCTGGCAGTACTCAATTCTAGCACCAACTCCAATGACAAAGCTTTCATTACTTTTACTGAGTACATCAACTTTTGTAAGAATGGAGTGAGGTGTTAAAACATCATCAGAATCGAGAAAAAGTAAGTACTCACCTTTAGCATGAGAATTTCCCGTGTTTCGTGAGCTTGATAAGCCTTTATTTTCTAAATGCTTAATCAATTTAAATTGACTCTTATCTTTAATGAACTCTTCTACTATTTTCACTGAGTCATCTGTAGAGCAATCATCAACAATTATGCATTCAATATTTCGGTAACTTTGAGAGTCTATAGACTTTAGTGTTTCAAGAATAAATTTAGAGTCATTGAAGTTTGGAACAACAATACTCACAAGCTCGGATTGCTCCTTCTTCTTTAATTTAAAAATTTTAGATTGGTATCGATATATTTTATAAAAAATTGAGTTTTTAATTATAAACTTTAATATCTGTAGCATTTACTTTCTTTTCGCTTCTACGACTTGCCCTGTTAACTTTGAAACTAAAACTGACAGCGAGAGCTTAGCGGCCCTATCGGCACACAACAATGAACCCTCTGGTTCATGGCCAAAACTTTCAACTCTCATTCGAGTTTTAGTTCGTTCTGGACACATTACATTCACACTGATTCCATCTTCAAAGTATTCCTCTGAAAGAGCTTGAGTAAAGTTTACGACTGCAGCTTTTGATGACGAGTAAATACTATAATCTTGTCTTCCTCTAGTATAGGAACTCGATGTAAAAAGTAGCAAACCTCCCTTCGATTTTTTTAAGTACTCATAAGACTCTTTAGAGACAGTGATGTTTCCAAAGTAGTTAATTCTCATTTCTTCTTCGATAGAAGTGTAGTCTCTACTATTTAAGCTTCCTACATTTAAAACAGCTGCGCTGTTAATAACAAAATCAATCTTACCCTGCTCTTTAAATATATTGTCTAATGCCCCTCGAACGCTTTCGGCCGACGTAATATCTACGCCTGTACTTTTTCCTAATGAATATACTTTTGCTCCTGCGTTTAAAGCAATCTCTGAAATACTAAGCCCGATTCCACTAGTTCCTCCGAACACAACGATCGTTTTTCCAACTAACTCATCTTGTTTGAAATTTTCTGAAATCTCGACATTTTTCATTTTGAAAAGATTATCGGCCAAGACCATGTCTTCTGGGTATGTAATTTTAAGATTTGACTGCTCACCTTGAACGATAGTTATAGGAGAACTATTAAATTGCCTAAAGAGTCCACAATCATCGGTTACATTTTGGTAGTTAGTTCTTTCAGCCTCTTCATGAACTTTCACAATTTCTGAAACTAAGAATGCTTGAGGAGTCTGACCACGCATTAAAAACTTACGCTCAGGAATGTCACTTATTTTATTATCTTCAACCTTTATAATTGTATCAGAGCTTGGTATTGCGACATCTACTGCCTTAAAGGAATCTAGTGAACTGATGCAATCATTAATAATACGATCTGTAACAAAAGGTCTAACGGCGTCATGAATAAGAACTTTTTGAGCCTTGCTATCAAGGGCCTTCAATCCTTTAAAACTAGATTCTTTCCTGGTACTTCCCCCAGGAGTAATCTGGGAAACCTTTGTATAGCTATTTAAAATCTTTTTTATTTCTTCAATATAATCTGGATGTGTAACCACTACTATTTCAGATATTTTCGGATTGTTTTGAAACACAGCTATTGTATGCTCAAGAATCGGCTTGCCTGCAAGTTTCAAAAACTGCTTAGGCAGCACTGTATCAAAACGCTGGCCTGAACCACCGGCTAAAATGATTGCTGAGACAAACTCCAAAATGCTCTCCTTATAATTCTATAACTTGGAGTTTAGCAAAAGAGATAATCTCTCGCTAGCATTTGAACCTAAATCATCAAAAAAGAAGCTTTTCATCTTCTTTATTTTCTCTTTTTCTTCTATTTTTTGGGTTAAGGAAGATAGGAAAGTATCAAAATCATCTAAACAAGAAATTATTGGCCCCGGTATATTCTCTTTGTAGCTAAAAAGAAAGCCAACATCTCTCTCAAAGTCATCTAGGTCATAAGGGTAAAAAGCCTGCTTCGCACCTGAAAACAAAGAATCAATAAAAATACTTGAATAATCAGTAATGAGGCCCTCAAATTCATGGATTCTTTCATTTATATCCGTACATTCGTGCTGTGAAAAAAGCTCTACCCTGTTTGGAAGCTTCCCTTTTAGCTCTTCAAGTTGCTCAAAAAGTGGATGATGACGAAGGTAAAGTGTGTAGTCATACTTTTCTAAGACTCTAGAAAGCTCTTTTTCTTCCCTTGGTTCACAAGGCATCAATCTAGTTTTTCCTTCTTTTCTCCAAGTCGGTGCATATAGAATTTTACGTGAGTCGTTCGATGCTCTTTGAATACAATCATTTCGAGGGAAACCATTTACAATCATTTTGTCAGTACTTGTACCATAGATTTTCGCTGTTGCTTGACGTAATTGCTCAGAGGTTGTTAGAAAATGCGTGAAGTTTGTTCGACAAATAAAATAGTAGGCTTTCTTTAAAAATGACGAGTTTTTCTCACAGACACCGGCCCTCTTGAAAACAACTCCATGGCTCAAATTTAAAACATATCGTCTAAATGAATAAAAAACTCCCATCAGCGGTGTTTCCATTGTCGATGTGACCCATACAGATGCTTGAGCTATATAGAGCTTATCTTTAAATAATCTATTTCCTATAAAATAATCTCCATACTCACTCTCAAGTTCAGCTCTCTTTGCTGGTGAGTTAATAATAAAGCGAATATCTATTTGCGGGAATTTTTCTCTATAATAAAGAAACAAGTAGCGGCTATTAAAACTAAAATTGTCATTATGTGAACTATTAAAAATGATTCTAGGCTTTCGAGGTATAAATAAACTCAAAAAACTCCACACAAGATCTTTAAAGAAAGAGATTAACCTCTTGGCCGTATATTTATGCCTATTTTCTTTCATCTATGTACTCAACGACTCGATCAGTTGAATGACCATCACAAGCGCTCATAAACATGTTCTTAAAAGAAAGTATTTGATCGTAATCATACTTATCTCTGTCTATGATTACTTTTAACTCGTCAATATCTTTAGCAATTGGTCCAGGTACAAAGCTTTCATAATCGTAATAAAAGCCCCTTTGTTCCTCTACATAACTTTCTAAGTCATAGCTATAAAAAATCATAGGCTTATTCATTAAGCTAAACTCAAATATAACGCTTGAGTAATCAGTAATTAAAACATCTGCGACTAATAATAAAGTATTTGAGTCACAATTACGGGTGAAGTTACAATTTTCAGGAAGCCCCTGAATAATCACATCCTGATCAAAAGGATGCAAAGAGTATATTAAAACTTCATTTTCTTTTAATACCTCTTGGATTTTTGATATTGAGTCCATTGCTTCTTTATGTATAAACTCTGATTTCCTATAGGTCGGTGCATATAAAAATATCTTTTTTCCCTTTAGCCAAGGATGGGTTTTAAAAAAAGAATCTCTAAGGATATTAATTTTTTCCTCGTTGTAAAAAACATCAGTTCGTGGGACTCCGAGTGCTTTAATTTTATCTATTCCCAAAGAGAAACTCTTAGCATAGTGTTTTCGTACTTCATCAGATGAAACAATGACACCGCTATATTTTTCATACATTTTGAAAATGCTCTCACTTTTATTTGTATTATGATGAGAAGCAAAACCAAATTTTTTAAAAGCACCACAAGCATGCCACACCTGTATAATCCTTTGTTTTTTTGAAAAATTAAAAGCCCCTAGAGCAACGAGAGAATCATCTAAAACAATCACTCTTGAGAAAATCAAATCACATATAAGCGGGATGTAATTGAAAACTTTTTTAAGCGAATACAGATCCTCATCAGCGATATTTTGACCGATAGGCTTCTTACAGCGCTTGCTTAAATAAACTCTACCTGGGCGCTTAGCATACAAATTCTCAATATTTCCTTCTACATGATGATGGGAGAAGTAGATAACTTTATCAAAAATCATTAATCGATTAAGGTAAGATATTAAACCAACTAGATTAAGAACTATTTTTCTTAGAATTTTTTTCAATATCCTTTTCAAAGATACTCCTACTTTAACTATAAAAATGGACCTCTAAAAACCGACAAGATCACTTTTTAAAAATCCCTACAACCTCTTCCCCACTCTTAACAAGCAAAGACGAAATCTTCAACTTCTCCATCAACTTCAAAGCATCCTCAACTCTAGTCCCCGAACTAACCAAAGTTGGATTATTGCTCATAAGCTCCAGTGCCGTTTTTTCAAAAACTGTTTTTTCAAATTTTTCAACTGCTCTTCTTAAGTCACCATCTGTGATAACACCTATGCTTTCACCTTCTTTAACAATGGCCATTCCAAGTTTTCCATTTGAGATCGCTTTTAAAAGTTCAAAGAACTTCATCGCTCCATCAACGAAAGGAAGGTTCTCGCTTAACATTTCATCTTGAACTTCACGCAGCAAGCGTCTTCCTAAAGAACCGCCTGGGTGAAACCGTGCAAAATGTTCTGGTTGAAAATTTTTTGCCTTCATTAAAGTCACTGCTAAGGCATCACCCATTGCAAGAGTTGCAGTTGTTGAAGAAGTTGGTGCTAATTGAAGTGGACACGCCTCTTTTTTTACTGACACATTTAGGTGGTGATCACAAGATTTGGCCAAAGTTGAATCTGGATTTCCCGTCATTGCAATAAAGTAATTGTGATTCGATTTAATAAAAGACACTAATTTTAAAATTTCAGATGTTTCTCCTGAATTTGAAATGGCAATAAAAGTATCGTGCTTTGTCACCATTCCTAAGTCACCATGATAGGCTTCAGCAGGATGGAGGAAAAAACTCGGAGTCCCAGTGCTGGCCAATGTCGCTGATATCTTCTTTGCGATAATTCCCGACTTACCCATCCCACAAACGATGACTCGTCCTTTGGTAGAAAGTATTTTCTCTATGACGGCATCGAACTGATCATCCAGGTTGGAAATTAATCCTGTAATGGCCTTACTTTCTAGTTCTAAAACTTCTTTTGCTATGTTTTTATAATTCATTATTAAATTCCACTTATCTTGACTATAAAAAAACCTTTTTTAGTTAAACATATTATACATAAATTGGCATTTTTCATCGAAAAGCAAATGGATCGTGTAAAAGATTTGGATTTTAAGTGTTTTGGCTGAAAGCCCCTAACTAAGAACCTCAAATTTTGTCACCTTTACAAGTGATTAATGTTCGTTTCTATATTTTCTTAGAAGAAGAAAAGCAAGGTTACTTCTCCCACAGTTTAATCGGATTTCTGTTACTTCATCAATAAGACAGTCTGGGTTTAGGCTCACAAAATACTCATCATTATAAGTAGTCTCTATACTTATTTCAGACGAGTGTTTAAGGATGTTCTATTATATTTTAATAAAAGTTTCTCCACACTCTTGATCTGAGCAGCCGATTGATAATTTTAATTGATCGCCGAACCAAAAAAAATCCATGTAGTCATCCTGCCTATTTCTATATGCATCTCCAGCCTTAAATGAACTGCAACTAGTAGCGATTACACTCTTGTACACATCTATTCTCCAGTCAGAAAATCCACATTTTTTGACTTTATTGTATTCTTGAACCATTTGAAAGTTTACAGGTTTTATATATAATTCTTCTATCGTTGAAGAAAGGCCATAACCGTCTCCCGGCTCTTGTGCTCCAAGCTTAAAAAGTTGAATTCTCTCTACAGTCTTTTTAGATGATATTTTATTTGAACAATCTTTGTCACTGAACTGTGAGTACTCTGAAGTGAGAAGGTTGCCTTTTAACTCAACGACAGTTTGTTCTGGTATTTCTGAGTCGAAATCTCTACCACATCCACTATCCCATTTTCCATCAACTAATTCACTTATGCTTACATTTAACGGTAAGTATTTCTTATTTTTGGCCCTAGTTTCATTTTTTTGTTGAGCAATTTCTCGAAACTCATTTGTACTAGAACAAGAAGCTAAAATAACTGTGAGAGTAAAGATTTTAACTAGGTTCATTTTCTATCCTTTTTTTGGACTTTTATTACTGCCTCACTTTTCGGTTTAAGTATTGTAAACTTAACTAATAGTTTCTCAGACCATTCTCCGTTTAAGATTCTTTGCTATCGCACAAGTATCCGAATTTATATAAGATTAAAAAAAGTTGAAGATTTTGGCTTAAAGAATAATAGCTGTAACTAATTAAAATTATTGGACTGAAATTTATAGCTTTATTTCCTGATAGAATAGTATTTCCCAAAAGTTACTGCCGACATACTCTCATGGATCCCTACCTTTTAGAGTTTTCCTTCTTCCTTTAAAATCCAATTTTTAATCTTTCTCACAATATTTTCATTAATCGTTACTCCTGAATTAAACTCAGGGTCTTTTTGATTAGTAACTCTATTGTCGAAGCTCGAGCTTGCAACATTGATACCCACTATCTGAACTTTGCTACTAGGATAAGGTCTCTCACCTGTTTTAGGATTCATTTTATTTTCTAAAGCAGCTCTTTCAACAATCGGTCCACCTGATTGCCCTGAGGAAACTTCATTCGTCATACTCATAAGTTTTAAATTAGGCGAGATCAAAGAAATACCATAATGCTTAAATAACATCGTTGATTTAACCCAATCAAAGTTATAGTAACCAGGGTATCCAAGGTTAACCACTGGAAGAGCAACATCACTTTTTGCTGGTTTTAAAAATGCCCTCTCTCTCTTTGGTACTTCACTAACCTCACGTTCTAGTTTTAGAAGCGCCCAGTCGTTTTGAAGTAATGATTCTTTAAAATCAATTCGACTTTTTAAATAATCAGCATCAATCAAAACCTTTTCAACTCTATATCTAGAGTAACTTGCTTTTTCAATTCCATATGAGGGTATAAAGACCAGACTTCTTCCTTTTGCAATATCTGCATACTCTGGTTCATAGACACAATGCCCTGCTGTTAATACATATTTATTGGGATGACTTTTTTTATCAAATTGTCCGAAACCATCAATTAATGTTCCAGTACAATGATTAGTAGCCTTTGATGTTTCACTTATATGCCTAATTCGTTCAATTTTACCAATTGCCTTGAAATGGTTATTATAATCAGCTGCTTGAACCTGAACTCGATCGTCCTCATTTCCAAAAACTCCACTCATTGCCATCTGACAAGTCAGGTTTTCATCGCAAGCTTTCTTTTTTGCCGATCGACTATCGCCTGAAAATGCTTGGAGGTTAAAACAAATAAAGAAAGTAACTAGAAGAATTTTCATAAAATGATTTTATCAGTATTATGTTTTTCATACTATCGAGCTTGTAAAATTAAGCTACTTGTACAAAAAAGTTACACATATTTTTAATACTCTCGATTCTATAAAAATAACGATTCTCAGAGCTCGGAAATAATATCACCTCTGGGCTTTTTCCGTTTTCATCCATCAAGTCCTCTATTTTGCGTACAGTCTTAACTCTCAGATATTAGTATTAATTATCGTTTTCAAGGAACTTTGAAACCAAGATAAAATTAACGTGCCCGGAAATCACTTTTTTTACAAAATTTCGTTAGAATGAATAGTTTACCTGCAACCCAAACTGCTGTTTCGGAGAAATTACGGCCCCAATACTCAAAGGTTTCTTGTCATTAGGTGTTGAGAAATATGTATAGGTCCAAAAAAGAGCAGGAAGTGCACTTAATGCTAATAACCAACTTTTCTTACTATCTTCTTTTATCAGTGTATATCCTACAAGACTGTACAAGGAACTAAACCCTCCAACGAGGCCATAAAGTTTCCTAGAGCTCTTTCTTATATTATAAGCTTCTTGTTCTGAAAGCTTATATAAATAGTACTCTGTCGATTTAACTGTTTCTTTTTTATCTTCAGTAGTGACCTTACATGGCAGCCTCGTAGTATAAGGGATTGGGAGTAAGAGAAGACTCAACCCACCAATACTGGAATAAATGATATTATCTGAACTCAATCCAATAAAACTTGAAGCCATAATCGTCGTTTGCGAAACTCTAAGTAAACTCTCATATCCAGTTTTACGTTGTTTGTAACTTTCTTGAGAACAAACAGCTTGGCGAAAAGTAAATGCATAGCACCTGCTAAACTGAAGGTTAAAAATAATAAGTAGGAGTACAAAACGTATAAGGTTCATTCCCCGGTATGTTCTACTCCTGATCGTACTTTGGCAATAATATGGTGATTTTTTACTAATTAAGGGCTTGAATATTTGAAGGCTACTAATGTATAAGTTATAAAAAAAATGATACTAGGAGAAAATCATGAAAAAATTTACGCTTTGTATATTTCTAACTCTAAGTACGACAGTATTCTCATCTGAATTCTCTTGTACTTTTATTAAAAATGGGAATTGGGAAAATTCAATTGAAACTACAGTAGAGCTTGATAAAGAAGCTTCGTCAGTTGAGTTTAATTCATTAGGAAACTATTCAGTTGCTATCGAAAAACAGGATATAGAAAGTCCTGATGGAAGTATTGAAGATTTGGGCTATAGAATTACCTTGAAATCAGGTGATGTTAGCGTAGAGGCTGTTTACGAAGGAAAGCCTTCTTTCATGAATGCTGTTATCAAAATTCTAGATACAAGAGTTTCAGTAAGCTGTAACGAGCTATAAACTGTTTTGAAATCATGTAGTTTATACTCATAATTGAATCGCGATAGGCTGTATTTTAGTCTATCGCATTTTAGTATCTATCTAGGATCACACAGAGTCTCAGTTGAGCTCTATTTTGCTGATCAACGTCTTAAAGGAAATTATTTGATTAAACCTCACTCAGTTCTCGTTTCGTTGCCTTGAAGTAGTTTTGAAAATGACTCTAAATAATACTCGATATCCTCATTGAGGGGGTCTGAGGCGTATATTATGTAATTAATATTCTTCAAGTCATTTTGTTTTACTTTTTTCTTTATTAAATCTGATGGAGTCTTCTTTTCCAACGACTCAAGCTTAGGAATTAAAGATACTAACTCACTTTCAATAAATGACATCGTCTCTAGGGTCCTTTTACTATTATGTTCGTAAGAGACATCGAATATAAAGTCTCTTAAATAGTCACTTGAAAGTATTTTTCCCCAATCTAATTTATCCCTTTCAATTGATCTTATTTCTTTAATTGAAGGAAACTTCCTCTTGAATCTAAAAGTTTCAACAATATTAATTTTTCTTGAATTAAAGAATTTATTATCGAAAATACTGTATCCGTAAAAAGAGAAATCATAACTACTCAGGAGCCGAAAAAAAGATATTTCCTCGTTCCCACCATAGTATTGCCCAACAAGAAAGCTCTTAGAAGCAAGAGGCAAGCCAACTGAACACCTCGATTCAGATATAAAATGCTCCCCCTGTGGAGAAATTTTGTATAAGTGATACATTTCATATTTCATGCTAAGTTTTTATTTTTTAATCAAGTTTACTTTACTGAAGTTAGATACTAGCATCCATAAAATGAAATTATTATTCAAAAATGGGAAAGGTATTTAAGCGGCACAATAAAAAGTATCTTGTATATTAAACACTTATTAGATTCGCAATAAACGAAAATTAAGCTTACTTTTTTGATGACATATTTTTTAACTAGACGATCAATAGTAAAGTCAATATTAATTGATATTGAATAATTCCTGAAGGAGGAAATCATGAAAAGTTTATTATCAATCATTTTTATAATGGGAACTATTTCAGCTTTCTCATTTGATAAAGCTGAGTGCTTGAAAAAAGCCGATCTTATAAGTGACATTGCCTTTGAGCAGGTCTCCGGACTACCATCAATGATTTTACCGGAAAACCGAAAACCAGGATATGAAATGCAATATGGTATTATGCTTGGAACGATGACA
>Ga0114957_1001106_pt1 | contig 31353 bp, 24 predicted proteins | sample BantaG_FD_87175 | JGI IMG/M metagenome (GOLD analysis project Ga0114957, IMG submission 87175) | Marine algal microbial communities from Bantry Bay, Ireland - BantryBay_4 metaG | ecosystem: Host-associated > Algae > Red algae > Unclassified | place: Bantry Bay, Ireland | collected 2014-11-21
ACCTTCATGAGTCGCAATCCACAACGGACCATATCCAGCTAATAAATTCACAAAATCTCTTGGCTGATAGCTCATTGGTGGTTCGTGTGCCAAACCCCAATGATTAAAAACGGTCGTATCATCTGCTTTGAGACCTTGTTGATACTGCGACCAATAGCCAACAGCATTTGCAATTTCAGAAGGATCAATACACACTTGATCTGCCCATCCTACAATCATCGCAGCAGCTGCTGCCCAGCAAGACATGCCCGTTTGTTGCGGAACAAGTTCAACTTCATAATGAACATTGATACTACTTTCCCCTGCACCTCCTCTACCCTGTGAAGGCCAAGATTGATTCCAATATTCTGATAAAAAGTCATTGCTATTCGTTGTCTCCGAAGAAGAGCTTGAAGATGTAGCACAACCAGATGCCGCATTAGGATACAAAGCATTAATAGTTGCGATATCCCCGGGACTTAAATTATCACGTTGTCCGAATGTCACTCCTGCTCGGAGCGCTCTAATCGTCTGTTTAGGATTTCCACTGGCATCCGGTTTACCAAAATCGTTAGGTCCATAGTGCATGATTGATCCGAAATCATATGATCCACGATCATCCCCATTTCTAGAAAAAAGATTATCCCACCAATCATTCATTGGATCAAACTGACTTACATAGCCATCTCGAATATTATCCTCTAAAATCTCAACATGATCATCACGATCGTCACGAGCTTGTTCGTGAAATATTCCAATCGCATGCATAAACTCATGTATTACCACACCATCAAAACAACCTCTGGTTCTAGTCTCATTAACACTAAGGTTTAAATCTTGTCGACCACCGATCATACCTAACTCAGACCAACAACCATCATCATCACTCCTAATTCGAATATAATTCTCCTCATTTGTCCTAGGTCTTATACATACATTTGTTTGTCTGTTTAATTCATTAATTGCCCAATTAATATCATCAATTAATGGGTGAGAAGGTGATACCGTGTATGGGACAATCGAATTTGGCCAAAGTAAATCGTCATCATTCGTCATTGCTCCACCTCTACCACCTGCATTAATTTTTATGCAACCTTGAAAAAAATAATTACCATTATTTTCAACTACAGGCAAATCAGTAGGACCATCCATAAATGGAAGTGAAGCACTTATTGCTATGACTTCTCCGTCACCTTCAGTAATTGCATAATTTTGAGCACTTGTATTTATTGATAATAGAAGTATAAATATTCCAATGTATAATTTATATAAATTCATGTCTATAATTGTTTTAAAAGTTTTAATTCAAGAATTCTTGAATCCCTATCTATTTCAAAGCTTCCGACTATTGAATTTTCGCCGGCTGTATAGTTTTTAAGTGTATTTTTTAATGCATCAGTTATAATAAACTCCGTACCATCAGATAAAAAATATTTTTCATCATTGTAACTATAGAATTGCGAATCTCTATTTTTAATGATGACATCAATGTTTTCAGTTTCGATTTTAGAATCTACTATTTCGACAACATCATATTGAAAGTCAGATTTATCCATATACTTACCATCTTCAATTTTATTAAGCACAACTGTATATGTCACCCCCCATTGATATTGAAGGCCTTTAAGGTTAGCGACCAATACTTCTTTACCATTAGCGAATTGAACTTTATGACATAAGTGCATATAGCCAATATCACAAGGAACTTTATAAGGATATACGGTTGCCTTTTCTTTGGTATTACAACTAGCATAAACACACACGAGAAAAGAGATTAAAATTGATATTTTTAAATTCATTTTTATATTTTATAGTATTCTATCAATATCAATTCGTCCATAATTTGTTGATTTTCTTTGTGAAGATTGTGGATCTTTACCTTTCTGAAAATAAGTAACATCGTATTCAAAATCATCTCCGGCTAGAGGTAATAATAATTCAACAGTAGTAGATAATTCTTCAGCATTACGAGTTTTTAAGTTGATGCTTTTTATATTTTCTGAATCACCCAATTTGCTATAGAATTTAATTTCAATGCCCCGTATTTCTTCATCTAATACAAAGTCTTCGTCTATTTCTACATATACAGGTTTTTTAATCACTGTTGGATTTAAAGCAATACTTCCAAACTCCGTATTCTCCCAATCAGTCTCTTCGCTGTATCCACCAGCATAACTCCACATCGTTCTGTAATCATAATTAAGCCAATCATCTCTATCGTTATCTCCTTTCCACCCATAAAGCATTCTGAATAAATTACCATCAGCATTAAATTTGCTTTTATCTATTTTTAATTCCCGAACAGTTTCATCACCATTCTCATGTTTCTTTTTCATGATTATGTTGACAAAATTGATGTAATCAAAATCAGTGGTATTTATTCCTCCTAGGGAAGCATTTATTTCTCTCTGTTGCATCAAAGGATCTTCAAGGTTTACTTCTAGAAAACATTTACGACACTGAGACTTGACATTTCCTGGATTATATGCAAATGGCATAGAACGAATTTCTTGTGTGTATTTATTTAAATCAATTGTGTATTTACCTGATCTTTTTAAAGTCTTTTGCTTGTAAGAAACAGCAACGGACAGTGAAGGCACAGGGACTTTTTTAGGAATATCCCCTGCTGTTAAGCCGCCCTCACCTTGACTATTTGTGCCTGTTCTAGCTTGAGACCCCTGTGGAGCAGTAGTGCCTGGTCTTCTTGTATTTCTTCTTTCTCTTGCACCGTTCCGTACTGTTCCCTCTCGCTTTCTCATTTGATCTGTCAAACCCTCTATACGCTTGTTTTCATCCATCGCTTCTTTTCTAGCGCTAGCCAAATTTTCAGTTGCTCTGTCTAGCATACTTTTCTTACCACCACCTGGAAAAAGTTCGTTCATATTAGGGACACCCGAGCCCCCTATTTTATCAAACATCAGACTAGTTAATTGATTGTATGCCGTCTCTTTGATCTTATCTAATTCTTCATCCTCTCCAATTTGTGTGACTTTAATTGCACCTTGATCAAATAGTTCATCATAAGCGGTTTGGATCTCTGCAGCTAGGACAGCTTCGCCGACATTTCCAGAGACACCAGCATCAAATAACCTATGTTTATATACCCTATCAAAATCAGCTTCAATTAAAACTCGTTTCGGAGATAAATATCCTTCCACCTCCATTTCAAAATTGAAAGAAAAATCTGGTGTGGATGTATTAAATGTTTCCCACAATATTTTAGAACCTATTGGATTAAGTTGGACAGCAACTGCTGACTTTTGATTTTCTAAAATTGGAGCAGCACCTAGTCCGACAATCTGTTCTGTCATATCACCATTTTCCTGTGCAATTGCAGATACAAGCGCAACGGTACCAGATTTAAATACAACTGGGCCAACAATTTTGCCATCACCGTCTATTCGACGCAATGCACGTTCAGCTTCTTTAATCATATCGTCAGTGACAGATAATTGTACAAGTGCGTGTATAAGTCCTCCTCCATTGCTGCCATCAAGAATAGACTCTGCACTTGATCCGTCACTCATCTCATTTTTCACATATCTAGTAAATGAAAAATGAGGTTGACCTTGATCATTTAGTGCCAATTGCGGTTTATCTGGCAAATAATAATATTCACTTTGATTTTCTACTTCCGGAAATAAGGTGAGCTGTCCTGCTCTTACAGGTTTATCCAAAAGTATGCGTTGCGCATTTAAAGATTGGAAAATGCCAAGCACCAATATAAATGCTAGAGAAATTGTTATTAATTGTTTCATTATTAATTGTTTTGGAAGTATCGTTGAGTAATTATATACTACTATTTAATTTTAAAAATATTTAATCAATCTAATTCAATAGCATCTGTAGGAATTTCATCAACATACAACAATGTGTCTGATGTCTTTTTCCTACCTGTTGTCAATCGCCTATTCCCGAATAAACGCCAATTAATTTCATATTCATAGTCATATTCTCCACTTCTAAGCATGAATTCTGCTAAGTCCGCAGGAACCTCTTGATTAGCCTTTATAGTTATTTGTTCTACTTTTTCTCCAGCTCCATAGTCATAATAAAATTTAACCGTCGCCAATCTGATTTTAGCATCTTTCAACATATCAGGATCTGCTTCCACACTGACTTTTACTGGATGAAACGGTGGTGCAAGATTTAGGCCGACTTGATCTGTTTTTTGCCATTCGCCTTCTACAGAATGATCACCAAAAAAGCTCCAATATGTTTTTACATTGTATGTCAACCATTCAGCCCGATTTTCATCAGCCTCATTTTTCCACCCATACAACAATCTAAAAGGACTGCCTAGTGCAGCATTAAAATCATTTTCAGCTATTCTGATTTCATCAATTGTCTCGCCATCGCTACCATGTTCTTTACGCATACTTACTGTGACATAATTAATGTATTTGGAAAATTGATCTGAATTTAATCCATCTATAGAAACAAGTATTTCTCTTTGTTTATAAAACGGATCATCCAAATTAATTTGTGTAAAACAATCTACACATTCGCTGATTTCACTACCCAGGTTCTCATCAAATCGAAAGCTGAACGTTTCCTTAGTTGCTTTGGACAAATCGATGGTATATTCTCCACTTTTCTTCTGCTCTTTAAATTCATAAGAAAAACTTAAACTGACCACAGCTGGTTGACTTTTTTGCAAACTAGAAGCACCATCAATAATCTGTTCTAATGTTCCCTTTTCTTTATCACCGTATGGCATAGAGAAAGGTGCAAACATCATATCAGCCAATTTTTTATAAGCTATCTCAATTAATTGCTCCATTTTCTCATCAGCACCATAATTAGTCACCACAATTGTCCCATCTTCTCTTAGTTCATCAAATGCGGCAGAGATATCAGCGCCAATGCACACAACGCCAGGATAGCATGCATTAATACCTCCCGTAAATTGCTCATGTGTATAGACTTTGTCCCAATTCACCTCAATCTTTGCATTCATAGGTGATCGATACCCTTCCAGATCCATAACAAATGAAAAACTCAAATCTGGGGTTGGTGTTTGACAAGATTCCCACAATATTTTAGCTCCCAATTTTGTGAGAGACATAGAGACAGCTGCTTTGTTACCAACAAAAACTGGCGCTTTACCAACTCCAACAACCTTATCTGTAAAGTCTCCGCCTTCATCAGCAAATGAAGACACAAGGCTGAATGTTCCACCATTGTAAATGATAGGCCCAAAAATGGTTGCTTCATCATTTTGAGTCTTTTCTCTTAATACAGCTTGAGCCCGACTAAGGTCTGATTCCTCAACTTTAAGTTCAACAAGGGCATGGACTATACCCCCGCCTTTACCCTCACTAATTGACTCTCCACTACCAGATTGCTTTGTATTCTGTACGTACCGAAGAAATGAAAATTGTGGTCCTCCAGCTTCAGTCGTACCCATTACAATTTTATTTGGCAAGTAATAATACTTTGTCGTATCTGTAATGTGTGGGAATACAAGCAAGTCCCCAGCTTCAATTGGTTGATCTATGAAAATCTGTTGCCCTAGGATTTCACCATAAGACATAATTATCAATATAAATAATACTAAATGTTTCATGGTTTTCTAATTAGTAACTGTACTAAAAATGTCTTTAAACTGATCGAGAATTGTATCAATTTTATTTACTTCTCCATTTTTAGGAGCTATTATTGTTTTTCCTAATTCGATTGCATTATTGAATATTTCGGTACCGACATCAACTGATTCAGGTGGGATAATCGCGTAGACATAATCATCATTAATTTTTTCTTCCCAAGGCATAACCATCTTTCCATGTTCCTTGTGCGTCATAATTAATCGATATGCATAACCTCTAGTATCTCGGTCTGTATAGATTGTCTTTTCTACCAGACTTTGTCCTTTAGAAACAGTTAAAGGGATATTGGTTTCAAATTCTTCACCGAACTTCATATACCTCATCTGAAGTGTGGCCCTAGGGAAACCTAATTCGCTTAACTCTGCTAGATCACATTCAAATTCTATATGTCTAGGCGCCACAGGAGCAATCAAATTAATTCCTTTCCAATCTCCTTTTTCCCAACTTGGATCGTCTGGATATACCTTACCTTTTAAATTCCAACTGGTTCTAAATTCATAGACATCTGGGTTTTTGTCTCCACCACGTGCATAGGTCAAAGATGCAAGTGTACCTGATTCCAAGGTGTTTTTATTAATCATTATGGCATCTTGAAATGGGTTACCATCACTTCTCTTTTTACGAATATCAACTGTCACAGCATTGACTTCATCACCAAACATATTTTCTGCTTCACCATCTAAGATCAAGTGTATATCACGGTGTTGAAAGAAGGGATCATTTAAATTGACAGATGTGACACAACTAGCATTGTGCTTAACTGCATCATACCAAGAGGCAAGATTTTCTGTAATTGAAATTTCACGTTTGACTGGAATTCGAAGCTTAAGATTATAAACCTCTTTTCCCTTACTTGTTTTATTTTCTATTTTCTCTGAGCTGAATGAATATTGATATAAATCTTGAGGTGGCTGGTACGGATCCGCAGGTCTCAAATCAGTTGGTTCTCCTTGTTTAGGCATACTTAAATCTTTCTCTGCAACAGATGCTAAAAAATAATCCATGTATGCCTGGGTCACTTCTTGCGCAATAGGATTATCAGGCTTTAGTTGATCTAGCTTGATAATAATTGCCTTATTCCGTTCTAAATAACTGAACAGAGAATCCCTTTCAGTCTCTGTAATGATATCATCCTTTAAGCTATTCCACCAAGGCATTGTACCATCGTCCAAATCGCTGTGATCATAATCATTTTTAAACTGGTTATAAACATTAGCAACTTCTTCCCAATCAACAACAATTGTCCCATCTACAGCTGGAGTTAATACGTCATACTCGAATCGCAAAGTAAGAGAAACATCAGATATAGATCTACCCTTCTCAAAAGTAGCGGCTAACAGTTGTGCACCATTCTTTTCCAGAATAGCTGCAACTGCCATTTTTGAACCAGGTAAAAGTGGTGCATGTCCAGAGGTTGATAAATTAGGTGTAAACTTTTCATTAGTCAGTGTTCCAGATACAATACGAAATGTTTCTCCTTCAACACCCGAATTCATTGTTGCAGGTCCTAGCACTTTAGGTTTTTTTACATTGGCATACAATGGGTTTACGGATTTTAGGTCACCTAATTTTTTAGCAATTAATTGTTGGAGTTCTATTTCCTGTTCAGGAGTCAACCCCCATTCCATTAAAAAGTGCATCAACGCGCCTTGCACGCCACCAGCAGATTCATCTTCATCAGTTGTATACTTCACAAAAATAAATTCTGGCGTACCATCATCTTTCTCTGACAGACGAAGATTGGTCGGCAAATAGAAATATTCATTTGAAAATTTACCATATGCTGAACTGGAAGCTGTATTTGCTCTACCGTAAGCAACAACTTGAGTACCATCTGACAATGTGATTCCTACTTTATTCTCAGAATCAAGGATTTGAGCATGCGAATGGTCTATATAAACCAAACTTAGAAGTGTTACAATTATAAATATTTTTTTCATTTTCAAATTGATTTAAGTGAATTAATTATATGATCCAAAGTCAACATATATATAATTTATCTTTGGAATCTATTTGGCTATTTTGATATATATTGGTTACTATTTTTGAATAAATGTTACCTATATTGAATGTATATTTTTCTCTTTTTCTAAACTGTGTTCATGCAGAAATTGCAATCATGTCATATTTAAATAATTCAATTTCATTACAAATACATGAAAATATGTTTTAGTGGAAGTTTCAAATCAATTAATTTATCTACCCCGTCAATTTCATATTTATAAGTGAGAATTAATTCCGCCTTACTTTTTCTCATGGTTTTAATAAATGACTTTAATTCTTTTACACTATTTTCATCAAAACGAAAAGAGAAGGCCATTTTTGCACCTGGAGTGGTGGGTATTGGTGGAATAGTATTCAAACTACTATTCAAAATGTTCACAATATTTTCTTTACCAAAAAATAATTTTTCATTAATTGATGGTTGCAAACTTACTGACCCAAGAACTACAGCATTACTTTCAATTCTATCTTCTAATTGCTTTTCTAACTGAGCCATTTGTACTTTAGAAATATCCCAATCTATCAAAAAATGTAAAATTGCTCCAGCAGCTACACCTTTCTCTCCTTCCCATTCGACCAATGAAATCTCAGGTTCATTATTTTTAACACTTACTTTTAGATTAGTCGGTAAATAATAGAAACATTCATTACAGTTTTTTTGCCTCAACAGTTCGACCTCAAAAGAAGACTCTAATCTTATTGTCTCTTTACCAGTATCAACAACTGTTTGTGAAAACAGAGAAATCTGAATAATTAAAAATGCTATGGCTATGATAATTTTCATTCGCTTTGAGGTAATTCATCAATTAATAAAACACCAAATTCATCTTCACCTTTTGTTGATATTTTGTTTCCGTCATTATACACCCACGTTATAGTGTAATTGACTTTATGAATATCATTGGGGAGTATTGCCTTAATAACCATATCATTATCGTTATTAAAGGGCTTTATGAGTCTTTTCTCCCTTTTCATTTTCCCGAAAAAGGGATACTCTATTTGTATGACTACTGCCATTATATCCATCTCTTTCAACTTGTCCATATCTCCCATTAGGTCAATTAAATGGGATTTATAGGGAGCATAAAGATTAATTACAGGAGCATTGGATATTTTCCATGTTGTTTGAAATTCACCATCTCGCTTAAATTGCCAGTTTACTGCATACTTATATTTCAACCAATTCTCTTTGTCTATGTCCTTTTTGTTTAAGTAAACCATTTTTAATGGCCCTTTGTATTCCTCAAGATTTGGCGCACTAAAAAATACTTCTCGAACTGTTTCTTCACCATTTTCATGTTCTTTTTTTACTGAAACGGCTACACTATTTACCATTTCTTCAAATTGAGATTTCATGTCGCCATCTATATTTACAATTATTTCTCGCTGTTTAAAAAGATCCTCATCTAGTGCAGCTTTTCTGAATACACTTTCATTTTCACCATAGTTTTTATGTAAGTCTCCAATATTAAAAGTCACAAAATGATGTCTGTCTACTACCTGCCTTGAATTAAGTTCGACAGTTGTTTTTCCACTTGTTTTAATGGTTCGTTTTCGATACACGCTTGAACCACCAATCAGACTTCCACCTAATCCTCTACTCCCAAATGTCTTTTCTACCCAACTCCTCGAATCCGCTTCATTAATACTATCAGGCTGCATCGGCTCATACATCATTTTTAATAATTTATCATAAGCAGCATTGAGCATATCTCCACCCAAACTGTCAGCGCCATAAGACTCCATCGTTATTGCTCCAACTTGAGTTAGCTCTAAGAAAGTCTCTTCCGTATCTGAAGAAAAAAAGATGGCATCTACAGAAGTATTTGAATAGGAAGAATTTTGAACCATATTCCAATCGACCATAACTTTCCCATTGTAAGCACTAGTCAGTCCTTTAAATTGCAAATCAAACATGATGGATATATCAGGTGTACTCATCTTAAAACTCTCCATAAGAATTTGAGATTTCTTCTGATCTAACATAAAGGAGAAAGCCACTTTAGAATTTTGAAATACGGGGGCCTTTCCCATTCCGATTAACTCCTTAGATTCCTGTCCGTCAATTAAAATACTAGAAACAAGTACGAATTGACTACTCGTAACATCTACAGGACCAACTAGCTGAACACTGTCATTATCCATCATTCGTTTAAGCCTTTGCTCTGCACGTTTCACATCTCTGTCAGGGGTATAATATTCTACCAAGAAATGCAACAATCCACCACCTAGTGCTTGTGTGATTGAAGAACTAGTAGTTACATTTTCTTCGTTTTCAAAAGCATATTGCAAAAATGAAAATTCGGGTGTTCCATTATCCATTGACAATGCGCCTGTATTTGGCAAGTATTTATAGATGTTATTTTTTCCATAAACTGGAAAGCAGATCAATTCATCAGCTGTGACCATCTCCTCAAGTAATATAGGTTGTGCATATACACTACATATAAAAAACAAAGGAATTATTATGTATATAAATCTTGTCATAATTCTAATTCTCAGGTAGTACCAAAAACAAATAATCATCCTCCAACATCTTTACTTCATCTCTTATTTCTTTTCCTTTCGAATACCAATTGACCTGATAAACTACTGGTTCTTCGGAGTCATGATACAATACGATCTCATCAGTTGATAGCGAGTCTGATTTTCGCAAGACTTTCATGTTGGTCATCTTTGACTTGCCAAGTAATTTAATTCCAAATCTAATTCTTGCACTCTGAATGTCATTCTTGTCCATTAATTCTCGATCTAAATCAATGATTATATTTTTCCTTACTAATGGAGGTACAATTGATATTGATGTTTTTTCAGAATCAGTCCAATCAGTGACTAATGTTGTGTCCAAATCAGCTAAATTCCAAGACACTTTATACTGATAGTTCATCCAATGATTTGGCGGCTCACTGAGTCTTTTGTACTTGAATAATTTAATCAGTTTTCCGGAATCAATGGTTTCTGCATTAAACCTATACTCGTCAGTAAAATCATTATTTAACTTATCCTGGTATGTCTTTTTAAAACGTACAGTTGCATTATCAAATCCGTTTTTAAAACAGTCAGAATGAATACCATTTATTTGGAAATAAATCTCTCTCTCTTGAAATGCGGCATCATCCATATCGACAACTCTGAAATAATTTTCATTTTCTCCGTGTGCCTTATAAACCCCTCCTAAATTACCAGCAGAATAAACAGGAATTTTTATAGCTGTTGACTGATCAATCGTCATACTAAAATTGAAACTCCTAATTAGTTTTTTTTCTTTCAGCAATAATTGATTGTCTGGTATGTACATTTGATGTCCACTACCCATAATAAAATTAGTAACAGCATCCCTCTTAAATCTTCCAGGACCGTCATCTGAATCAATAGCTGACTCTACTGTGGGAATTTTAGCCCACCCTTCTTTTGTATTAAACATCATACTAGTTACCCGACTAGTTATTACTTCTAAGAGATTTTTATATAAGTCAATATTGACATCATAGGCTTCTGACATATCAACTATATCAATTGATATATCCCCAGTCTGTGCTAAGCTATCTAACACATTAGATATCTGTTCTTTCTTATAGCCCGATTGTTTATTTTCAAAACTTGAAAAGTGGTCATAGACAATTTCAAGATTAGCAGATACATTAGCAGAGAAACCAGTTACCAGTGCGGAAAAAAAGCCTTCTACAACAATAGAGACGTCTGATGTTTCGCCTTCAAAAGTATTCCAAAGTAAAGTGGCTGCTTTAGTATTTAATAAACAAGAAATAGCAGCTTTTGATCCAGGTAAAAATGGAGCTTTACCTGAACTGATTATATTAGATTCAATTAAACCCTCACTTTCTTCATTTAGAATAGAAGAAACAATTCTGAAACTATTTTCTTTTTCTGAATCATGTTGTAAATCAACGGGACCTACTATTACAGCTTCAGGATTTAATTTAATTAAACTTTCTTTTACTGACTTTAACTTCTCTGCATCTAAATCAAATGAAAATAGTGTATGAAATAATCCACCACTTTGCTCCAAATTACTTCCAACATATTTGATACATAGGAAATCTAAATTCCCATTTTCATCTGTTGAAATTCTTGGATACTGAGGTAAATAATAATAAGAATTTTTGTACTTATAATGTTGAAAAAGCTGAACTCCTTCGATTTCTAATCTCCCTTCGTCATAACTTACCATTGCGTAAGAAAGATTAGTAATCGTAGCGCTTAATATAATGCAAATTACTATTTGCACAAGAGTTGATGGAAGTAGCTTGTTCAAAATATTTGATTATTTAACTCCAAAATTAACTAGAATTAACGGACAATATCATCCCTATTTATGGGTATTTATAATCAATAATTCATTCCAATTCGATAAAATGCCCTGTGTAGAAGTAATAAACCGAAACAATTTATATGTCAAAATTTGAACTACCTAGGGTTTACCCTAGGCAAGGCTTAATCCTTTAAATTCACCAATTTTATTTTGGATTATTGAGGAGTCATGAATTTGCTCTATTTTATTTCTTTTCACCTTTATCACTTCTTATAAAAGAGTTGTTCCAACCAATAATGTAACTATTGGAAGACAGATTGATCACCTTTTCACACGTTGCCAATAGTTATATTTTTTCAAATTGAAAAAGTCATTACTCCGATTAACATAACATAATTCTCAACAGTATACCCTTTCTTGTATTTCGTTTTTATCATGTTTAATAGAAACTTGAAATAGAGAATAATTAGAAACAAATGATTAGAAAAGTAGTGCAATTAACAGTTAGTGCAATTGGATAAAACCATTCTTAACATTTGCCATTCTCATATGTTATCTTTGATCGAAATATTTAGCACATGACTATGAAGGTATCATTTAAAAATAATGACGGGGGATTATTATCTGCTCGGCTAGAATTACCAACGGGTGACCGTCCAGTTTCCTATGCTGTATTTGCGCATTGTTTTACATGTAATAAAAATCTATCGGCTATTAGAAACATATCTAGATCCTTAAATCAGAAAGGAATTGCTGTATTAAGATTCGATTTTACTGGACTAGGTGAAAGTGAAGGGAAATTTGAAGACACTAATTTTAGTTCGAATGTCCAAGATCTTGTCGCTGCTGCTGATTTTCTTAAGGAACAATATCAATCTCCTTCTCTGATAATAGGTCATTCTCTAGGTGGAGCTGCAGTGATTTTTGCTGCAGAAGAGATAGAGAGCATCCAAGCAATTGTAACTATTGGTGCACCTGCTGCCCCAGAACATGTCTCCCATTTGTTCAGTAGCTCTAAGGATGCGATAATAAGAAATGACGAAGCAGAGGTATCCATAGGTGGTAGGCCATTTACCATAAAAAAACAATTTCTGGAAGATTTAGAAAAGAAAAACCTCCCAGAAATATTAAAATCATTGAGAAAACCGATTCTTATTCTACACTCTCCACAAGACAAAATTGTCGGAATTGACAATGCTGGAAAATTATATTCAGGTGCTCATCATCCAAAGAGTTTTATTTCACTTGATGGCGCAGATCATTTATTAAGCAACAAACAAGACTCTCTATATACTGGTGAAGTCATCGCTAGCTGGGCATCGCGATACATAATCGCTGATGAAGAAGATAAATTAGAGACTAACCAACAAGTTGGTATCCATCTTGGTGAAGAAGGTTTTACGACTGATGTTGTTGCTGGAGTGCATCGAATGATAGCTGATGAACCCGTCTCTGTAGGTGGCCAAAATCTTGGACCATCGCCTTATGACTTACTACTAGCTTCTGTAGGTACTTGTACAGCAATGACTTTGCGCATGTATGCCAATCGTAAAAAATGGAATTTAGAAGAAGTTGAAGTCCATCTCAGCCATAGCAAAGAACACATTAAAGATTGCGAAGACTGCGAATCATCAGAAGCGAAAATTGATATTATCCGAAAGCAAATTAAAGTAAAGGGTGATCTGGATGCTGATCAAGTGAATCGACTACTAGAGATTTCGGCTCGCTGCCCAGTTCATCGGACAATCAATAGTCAAGTACAATTTGAAAGTGAGATCTATAATAATACGGAGAACGTCAGCTAATCAAACGTTAAAATAGCTTTCTATAAAACTATACTAGCTGTTATTGTCGTTGTGAAACCATTAACCCCTCAGTAGATAGATTATTAATTTTTTTCAACAATAAATATATATCATGTTAGATCAGTTAAAGAGAATGGCAATGCAGCAATTAATGAGTAAAATGGCAGGTAATGCACTTGGCGCTTCTCAAACAGAACAAGCAGCAGAAAGTGGTGCTAATGGGCTCGTAGAAACTATCACTAACGCCCTAAAAGGAGGCGATGCAGGTGAAGTAAAAGACTTATTAAGCAACAATGGCAATGCAAGCGAAAACAATAGCTTGTTCCAAAACATTCAATCAAAAATACAAGAGTCTCTTCAGTCACAAGGCATGAGCGAAGATGAAGCAAAAGCAGAGGCTGCTAATACAGCTCCTAGCATGATCGACGGTCTTAAAGAGAAGTTAGAATCAGAAGCAGAAGCTGATAAAGGTTTCGATCTTGGATCTTTCACACAATTAGCTCAAGGTGGAATTGGAGATTTATTAAAAAATCCAGGTGGTTTAATGGATGCTGCTAAAGGCTTATTAGGTAAGTAAGCCATTACATAAAGAGATTTATATCAAGGTCATTTCGTTTTTTCGAGATGGCCTTTTTTATTGAGTTGATACCTTTAAAAAATTGGGAGGAGAAAAATTTGATTGGCACGATTTCCACTAAAAACAGCATTCCCCTAATATAAATTTGGCATGATTTTTACAAAAAATCGCGCCAAATTGCGTCTTCTTGTATAACTCCACCACGGGATAAATCCCGTGGCTAATCAAATTTGATCCCGCTGGGATCATTGCTGCCCACCCGATTCTGTTTCGATAGCTATCGGAATCGTTCTTTCACTTTAGATTGACGTTTTGTCAAACTAATTCGCCAATTGGCGAAGCGCTCTGTCTTCGCGGTGATCATCTCAGATCATCCCAACTAAAAAATCTGCTGCCTTTCTAAAGTTAGTAGTTTATCCTTGAGTTATAGAAGGTAAAATCAAAGAGCACTTAGAATTTGACTTCTAAGTGCTCCTTTTATTATCTATAGTATAGTTGCTTAATAACTGGTGCCTGCGACTGCAGCCTGTGCATTTATATTACCCCAACCATAACTTCCGTTTCGACTTGGATAAATATCCGATGCTAGCTTCAGACGGTTAAGGACAGTTGTTCTAGACATCGATGGATTTGTCGCCCAAACCAAAGCAGCTATGCCAGCTGTTGTTGCTGTTGCCGCAGATGACCCGCTGATGTAAGAGGTGCCGTTTCCATTTTTAGTGATCGCCAATGATGTCCTACTATTACTAAAACTACGTTGCATTTGAATGGTAAAATCGACCTTACTCCCACTATGACAAGTATTGCATATTTGATATGAACTCTGTGCTTTCACACCAGTGACGGCAGTAGTTTGTGACATATTTGCAGGAAAAATAACACCCGTCCAATTAGTGAAAGATGTTGAGGTACCCGCCGCCGCTAATAATAATTTACCTCTATTATATGCATAGTAAATACCATCTTTTACTGTACCAGAAGAGATAATATTTCCAATGGACATGCTGACAATTTTGACATCAGATCTATTACCAGCCAGCTTTAAGGCGTTCTTGACACCGTTCTTTTCATCAGAAGAACTGATGATTACATCTTCTACAGCTCGTACAGTTACTAGGTTAGCTTTGTAAGCAGCACCCAAGGCATTGCCATCAGTTGACCAAGGGCCAGCAGCGAGACCAGCCATCGATGTCCCATGTCCACATTGATCATTCGGACTGTCTAATTTTTTATTCCACCACCAACCGGAATACTTTGTACTGTACTTTTGGATATATCTATTTGTAGAGTTACCTGAAGTAAATTGACTACCTAAATTATCTTGACTATTTGAGGCCCCCGTATCAATAATGCATATGCTAATGTTGTCTCCATTGGATTGATTCCATGCACTTTGGATGTTATGATTTGAGAAATTCCAAGGAATTTTGGCATTGTAACTAGAGGTAGTTGTGAAGTCTGATCCGTTAATAGAAGAAGGATTTCCATTACAACCAGAAGAGCTTTTTTGAACATAGCCAGAAGCATCTGATGGGTCGTATCCCATTGGTTCGATATACCTGATATTTACATCTGACTCCAACATGATTACAGTTTCTGGAGATGTGATTCGTACAGCAATAGTCGGAATCTCATTATCTAATTCATAAGGAAGTATCTCTTTGAGAGTTAAGTCTTCATTGCCTGAAAATTGTTTCTCAGATTCTAAAATTGCATTAAGTAGCTCTTTTCTCTGAGCTAAATATTCTGTAGGCAATCCGTCTTGCAGACCTATTATTCCTGATAAGTCTTGTTGTCCATTAACTGTATAACCGATTGCGATTAATTCATCACTTGCCATTGCGGCACTGTGTATCATATCAATAGGAGCTTCCTTCCAATCAAAGATTTCGCCTTGACTTGTTTTGGATTCGATAAATGCATTTATTTCTTCATTGGAGTATTCTTTAAATTCCGAAGGTTCAATTGATTGAACTGTTTCTTCTTTGGAACAAGAAATTAGCACTAAAATTAAAAGTAAAAGTGGGAGAAGTTTTCTCATGTGTAGTGTGTTTAAAATATGTAGATATTAAAAAGTCAACAAATATAATAATATTTAGAACTTAGCCAATAAAGCTAATTCAATTCATACCATTCTTCGATTTCCAATTTCTTCCTGCGGCCAAGAGCTTCAGGAGCATAATAATCAGCTAGATAATTAACAATGATCGGCTCGTGCTCACCAAGCTTAGGTAAATTTTGTGTTTCGTACATCCAATGGATCATTGACAACCACCCTTCTTTAGTTGCACGGTTTTGGGTGATTAGTTTTGCCGAATGACAGGAGACACAATATGTCAGGACAGACTCTAATCCTTGTCCTGCAATTAATCCCGTTGGTACATGGACACCATTTTTTACTTGAGATAAAATGTGCTCATTTGTGACCCCGAATGCTTCAGTGTCTTCCTTTAGTTTTGTTTTTTCAGATTCGCAACAGATCAATATTAAAGTACAAATACTAATTGCAATGATGTACTTCGTGCTCATCCCGTATACTTTACTGCTATTCGATGACAGGCATTATTTAGGTAACCTTTCGGATTCCATCCAGGCAACAACATTGGTTGTGCTCTGCCCTCTTCGTCAGTCGCTTTTACCCAGATTTCATAATATCCCTTTTTGGGGAATGAAACTGTTGATGACCATTGCTGCCAAGCCAGACGATTGACAGGTCTTTTTAACTCGCATTGTTTCCAAGTTTGTCCGAAGTCAATGGAGAGTTCAACTTTATCAACAGCTAAATCTCCTGCCCAAGCATGTCCCGCAACTGATAATGAATCCCTCGAAGTTAATGCACCAGATTTGGGTGTTGTTATGATTGACTTTACGGGCATTGATTCAATGATACACATATCTTCATCAGCCAAATTAGCACCAGGAGCGACTGGGTTGCATGGCACTCGATAGGACTGCCCACCCATTTTAGGACCATCATGTACTTTGTCAATCACAATAAGTGTTGTCAACCATTTTCCAGAACAGCTGGCAGGCCACCCACCAAAGACGAGTCTCAATGGATAGCCGTGTAACAATGGCAGCGGCTCTCCATTCATTCCCCATGCGATTAACGATTCATCTTCTAGCGCTTTGTGTAATGGTACACCTCTTGATATGACGACTTTATTTTCGTCTCCACTCAAATGCTTATCAGCACCATAATAGGCTACATAAACTGCATTGCTTTTTATACCTGCAGATTCAATTACATCTTTTACTCTTACTCCAGTCCATTGTGGACAAGCAATTGCACCTGTTGTCCATTGATTGCCTTTGGCAGGAGGGTCAAATTCGCTTCGACCGTTTCCACCACATTCCAATGTCAATTGATAGCTGTAATGTTTGAATGACGCTTTTAATTCGTCTAAGGTAAATGATAGCTCTTGATTAATGGAGTTACCACCAATCGTCAATTGCCATTCATCAACATTAGGGTCAACAGGAGGTAGCCCGTTGTTACGAACAAATAATTTATCAGCAGGAGTAATGGCATCTGCTAATAAATGAGCTGGTGTTTCTGCATTTAAAGGCCTATCGTTAAGTATGATTAATTCGGGATGTTTGCTTTTAATATCGTGCAATAATGAACTGTCCTCTTCAATCAATAAAGCTAAGCCTTGAGGAATACAATCACCAAAAACAATAGGCACCCCGATGAGTTGTGCCAAGCGATTGATAAATTTTCTTCTACTAGAACGATTCATTTTACAATTACTCCTTTTGAAGTTTATGAAAATAAGAACTCGTGAGTAATTTAAGTAACTTAATCGTGATTAACATTTCTAAAAAATGAAAACAGATTTTACCTCAGCCTAATCATTCAAATTGATGATACCTAGTCTGCTTGCTTTTCTCAAGACTTTGAATGATCTAAAGTAGAAAATGGCCATCAGTTTAAGCGTTGATGATGCTAGATATTCACATCCTCATTACAGGCAGAGATTTATTTCGTCGTATTAGTAGAAAAGTTACTTTTCATGTACTATCGTTGATATTTTCAATTCTTGGGAAAAACTCAAAATGTTTTCTGTATACCGTATGGAAAGAATTAAAAATGTACATATATTTGCAGCCGCTTAACAGCTGGTTCAGACCGGTTAGCTCAGTTGGTAGAGCAACGCCCTTTTAAGGCGTGGGTCCTGGGTTCGAGCCCCAGACCGGTCACTTAAAAGAGTTCATTCGTAAGAATGTGCTCTTTTTTTTGTTATACCCGTTGGGCGAGAAGTATGATCCCGACTGGAGTGAAGCGGAACGGCGGGAAGCCCCAGACCGGTCACTTAAAAGAGTTCATTCGTAAGAATGTGCTCTTTTTTTTTGTTATACCCATTTGGCGAGAAGTAAGATCCCGACTGGAACGAAGCGGAACGGCGGGAAGCCCCAGACCAGTCACTTAAAAGAGTTCATTCGTAAGAATGTGCTCTTTTTTTTTTACACCCGTTGGGCGAGAAGTATGATCCCGACTGGAGCGAAGCGGAACGGCGGGAAGCCCCAGACCGGTCACTTAAAAGAGTTCATTCGTAAGAATGTGCTCTTTTTTTTTGTTATACCCGTTGGGCGAGAAGTATGATCCCGACTGGAGTGAAGCGGAACGGCGGGAACTAGAAGCTAGAAGCTATTTAACCACCCAAATACTCCACAATAACCTCCATCAACTCCATATTATTAATCCAATCATATTCTGTTGATGTTGGAAGATCAGAAGTCGTAAATTTCACAATGACAGTTTGCGTGGATGGATCGATATATATCCATTGTCCGAATAGCCCTTTAGCAAAATAAGCTGCATTATCAGTATGCCACCATTGATTCTTATAAGAGTAATTTTTGAATACTTTACCTCTTTTCGATTGAGCAAACTTTTCAATACTTCCTCCATTGGCTATGGTTTCGACAACAGATTTTGGTACCACTTGTTCTCCGTTATACGATCCATTATTCAACATCAGTAAACCTAGTCTTGCTGCGTCTCTAAGATTTGAATTTATCGCTGCACTCACCAATTCATAGCCAGTCGGTGACCTAGCAATAAATCCGTCTTGTTCAGTACCTATCTGGGACCAAATCCTTTCACTCATCACTTCAGAAGCTTGTTTTCCTGTTACTTTTTTTATGATCATGCCGAGTACTTCGGTATTCAAACTCACATAATGAAATAGCTCTTCTTTGTTATCTCCTGGCTTGACAGACTTAAAATAATCCAAGACATTATCATATTCTGCAGGCACTTTGGGCATTTCTACAAAGCGTGTGACCCGACTAAACTTGTATGCATCAGACCTCGGATCAGTATAGATTTCATCAAATTTAATATTGACTGTCATATCCATTAATTTCTGAATCGGAATACCATCCCACGCACTGCCCTTCAATTCTGGGATATAGTCTGTGACTAGTTTCTGCAAATCAATTTTGCCTTCTTCGGCAAGCACTGCAGTAGTCAGACCAGTTAATGACTTTGATACAGAGAACCAATTGTGGCTTGTACTTTCTGTCATATTACCAAAGTACTTTTCGTAGACTATTTTATTCTTGTGCAGTATGATAAACCCGTCAGTTCGATTCGAATCTAAGTGTTCTTCAAAACCATATAGTTTACCGTCAAATTGTTTAATCTGGAGATCATCAAAAGACAGCAGTTCCTTTTCTAGTGTATTGGAACGTGGAGCTTTGGCAATTTTACCAATTGGAAAAAGCTCATCAACATGCTTGATTGCCCAATGTTTATATGGTGGACGGAGCCAGTTGGTTTTATTCGTTGCCGATGGAATAGAATCATGAACTTTTGTAACAGATTGCGATGTACCATTTGGTGTCTCATCAGCTGTGACATTATTCGATTGACGGCAAGAAATAAGACCCAAAAAAATTAATAAGGTGCAGAAGTAGGTAGTTTGCTTCATATGTGAATTATTGCTGGTGAAAATACAAATTCTACAAATGAGGGTTAATAGAGATTGATCAAGAATGCCAAGCAAGCAGCATTCGGGGGAGAAGTCTGATTCCGACTGAAGCGAAGTGGTTGGACTACTCGTCCACGCTTCAATGGTGAATCCACTCCTCCATGCCATAGGAGGAGAATTTAGCATCTCATTATAAAACACTTAAGTAATTAAAAAAAGGCAATGACTTACCTGTAAGGCCTAAAATTAAGTGAATATGATTTAGACACATAGATTATTGTGATTCCTAAAGCTGCAAAGCTGATAAGATGGTTATCCCTTATTAGGTGGAGTTGCATTTTTATTTATTACTGATATAAAAAGATACGCAACATACATTAATGCAACTCCTCCAAATATAGAACCAACAATCACATGACTATTTACTATAAGGAAATATGACATAACCATAGCGCCAGCAACAATTAAAAAACCGAAAATCAAAGCTGCGTAATTAAGCCCGTGAGTAAGAGCTTGTTCTCTTTTATTAAGTGTCACAATATCTTCATTGAGCTTTAATCTACTTTCTTGTTCAATCTGTGCTCTTTCTTTTAAAAAGTCTATCAGCGTTGGTCAATATCTTTATACTCTTTTAGCTCTTTAGCTGATGGTAATAAATGGTCGTCAAGGTGTTCTGTAGCTTGAAAGTCGCCTCCTTTTTCCTTTACTTCTCTACTTCTTTTTGCCAATTCTTTTCTTTTTATAATCTAAAGATGCTCTTTTGTAATCATTAAACACTCTACCGAGGTCGACACTATAGTTTGCTCTATCTTGAGCCATACTACCCCAATTAATGTTTCTACAATTATAGTCCTCCAAAAACTCTAGATAGTACTTATTAGTACTGCTCTTAGTACCAGACATGACATCTGGAGAATTAAGTAGTATTGAAAGTATTTTTTTTACAGCAATAATCAGTTTCATTTGTAGTAAAACGTCGCAAAAGTACCAAATGTTTCCGTAAAGCCTTTTAAACCTTATTTTGTTAAAAATAAAATAATGTTTTAGAAAAACAAAATTTAACATATAGAAAGACTTCAGCCTTATATTCAATTATTAGTTATCATATGATAAAACAACTCTAACCCCGTCTGCATCTTTTTAGTCAATAAAGCTGAACGAATGGGTTACTTAGTCCTCTTCAGAATGGCGAGATCTACCAAAACCCTATTTCACTTTTGCTATCTTATCATAGAGTGTATGGAGTAAAAGATTCCGAATTCTGCTTTGATCTTCAAGCTCCGATTCGTATAGAAAATTTTGATTGAGATCAAAAAATCGCTTATCCAAAAGGATTGAGTTTTCAATCAATTGCTCAAGTTTTGGAAGTATATCATCTGCATTGCTCCGTGTGAAGGATTCAGAGTTGTAATGAAACTCTAGCTGTAGGACGCTCAAATAATGAGCACGCAAATCCGCCATTAGAATATAATGATCAAACTCTTTTGCGTTTCGCGAAACCTTGATTTCTGACAACAACCTTCTTGCGTAAGTATTCGCAGCTTGTTGACTGTTTAATTCAGTTTCATTGTATACCATCTGTTGTGATTGCGCCAATGACTCCCACAACAATGCTGCATGTTTTGCCGAAAGGCCAAATCTGTCCATGCCATATTTCATAACGAATGACGCTGGACTTAGAAAAGAATTGCTTTTTAAGGCCTGAGAGTAATAGGCCAAACTAATCCGAAATCCAGACAGGGGATATACGTTTCTAACCTGCTCCATGTCAAGTACATTATAGTATTCATCCCAAGTATATCCATATATACCCGACGTAGACCATGAGGTTAAAACGATCCCCGTATAGCCAGCTTCGCGCGCGTAGGGAATAAAATCCTGTTGATTCTTAAAGTGCTTTGCCCAATCGGTGAGATACCAGTTATCTGGTCCACTTCTTATCGATGGAGATCCCCATACTTGATACCCTTTCTCGATTAGTTTTTTGAGTTCACCTCCTTTATCGATTTCCCAACCATAATTCCAATCAATAAAAATGGTCTCTTCAGGAAGATCATCAGCTGCACTTGGATACTTTGCAATCATATCTGCCCACATGACCGGAGTTTTGCCTAGATCGATAACAATCTGACACATCTTCTTCATGTGATCAACAAATAAGTTTGACATTCCAACTTCATCAACTGCTTTAGCACATTTTCCACAGTGACCGAGCAGATAAGCTTCATCTCCCCCGATATGGATATAATCTGAATTATGACTAGCAATTAAATTCTGAAAAAAGATCTGTAAATAGTGCTTTATTCAATTCAAACTCTCGAGGGCAGAGTTGAGATATTTGTTTGGGGTCCTCTTCTAATTCACGATAACGATCATGCCTTAATATGTACTCAACATGTCCAAAACATTGTTGAAGCGGAATCACATCAAGTCCAATTGAATCGCAATACGCTATGAAAGACTCAATTTCTTCATTCGTGTACGACAGCTCGTTTGAGATAACCGCATGGGTTTCATAGGGATAACTTGCCTCCCATTCCATGACCAAGGTATTGATGCCAAAGTCAACCAACTGTTTCGCGAATAGGTGAAGGGCAGCAGGCTTCATGACCTGAATTCTCAAATCCAGATGAAAGCCTTTGATATCAAAATTTTCTGCTTCTGTAAGCTGTGGGACTAATGTTGGTATTTGGCCTACTAGAATTTGAATACTTAATAGAAACGATAAAGTAAAGAGATTACTAAGTCTGATCATTATCTTTCTTGACTTTAATAGTGAGATTTTCTTTTGCAGAATTGTGTATCGTCAATATGTCAACTTCAGTTGAAGAAATAATTTGATACACTATCCGATAACGTCCTTCAATTATTTCTCTTATATCATCTTGTTCAAACTCAGGTACCATTCTACCAAATCTTATATGCTCTTTTATAAGTTCAGTATTGAGTTTTTTTTTAGAGACTTTTCGTTTTGCGTAAAATTTAGAATCGCTGGCTATAAAGTCGTAAACATTTTTTAAATCCGAAACTGCTTGGTTGGTCCAATTTATCCGAACCATTGTTTCATTTTCAGTTCTAATTCCTTTTCAGAAATTTTTCTGTCATTTTTAGAATCTTCTTTGCCAGACTCGACTTTGCCAATAAATACTAAACTTTCTACAAGTTCATCAATTGTGAATGTATCAGGGAGCTTATCTATTTGTTCTTTTAATTTTCTCTTAGATATCATAAGATGAAATTTACTACAATATAAATATTCTTTAATAGTGTTCTATGTTACATTTCAAATAGTTTTGTGCCTATTTTACATAACATAGTAATTCTAAAACAAAATCAATCAAAATGACAGGTATCGCGCATTTAATATATTTGTCTTTAATTGTAGACATACTAAGTCACCTATCACACTCCAACCGTCACCTCATCCCCATCCCTCACCAATCTGGTATTTTCGAATTCTAGCTTGGCCTCATCTTCGAGCATTTGCAGATCATCATACCGACTAGAATAGTGGCCAATCAACAGTTGACCGACCTTAGCTGCTTTTGCTATCATACCAGCTTCTTTAGCGGTTGCATGCATTCGCTCCTCAGCCAAGTGTTGCAATTCATGTAGGTAAGTCGCTTCATGGTACAACACATCCACCCGTTCAACGAATGGAATCAACTCTTTATCAAAGACAGTGTCTGAACAGTAGGCATAGCTCATACATTTTAATTGCTCTTTGGTTAATTTTTTATTCGGTATTATTTCTCCTTCTTCAGTCGTAACATCAACTCCTTTTTTAACTGCCTTAATTTTATCGATATTGAGCTTGTACGTTGAGATAGCTTCTGAGCGTATATTCAATTCTCGTTCCTTCTCTGTGATTTTGTATCCAAAGGTAGGTACACGATGTTTCATTGGGAATGCCTCGATATTAACACTATTGAGTTCATTGATATGTTTTAAGCCAGTATGCTCAAGCTCTTTAAAAATGACTTCAAAAGTTAATTTGACAAAAGTAGTTTCAAACACGCCGAGTAAAAAGGCTTGTATGCCAACAGGTCCAACAATTGTTAATGCTTCCCTTCTGCCAGCAAGATTAAAAGACCCAATAAGTCCTGGGAGTCCATAGACGTGATCTCCATGGAGGTGGCTAATTAATATCGTATGAATTCTAGAAGGCTTTAACTTGTACTTCGACAAATTGATCTGTGCGCCTTCACCACAATCTATGAGGATTGCTTCTCTATCTAGCTTAATGTACTGTGATGTTGGAAATCTATTTTTATTAGGAACTGCAGAATTAGCCCCTAAGATGTGCACAGTAAAGGACATTATTTATTATTCAGAATCAGATTGTAATTCTTCTTCTATGGATTCCATATTAAGAAATTCTACAGATTCTGCTACAGTTGGGATAATGGTGAGTATAGATTCTAAGCGAGAAATCTCGATTAACTTCTTTACTGCTGGATGTTCAACACCTGTTAAGATGAATTTTCCAAAATCTTTCCACAACCGATTAGCTGTCAATATGGCACTCAATCCAGACGAATCAACGTACTTAACTGCCGTTAAGTCAAAGATTAGATTTTTCACTCCTTCGTTTCTTAAAAAAACAAATTCGCTTTTAAGGTTAGGTGCAATTAACGAGTTTAGGTTATCCTCTTCTAATTGTAGGACAGAATAATTGTCATTTTTATCGACAGAATACTTCATTCTTTTTCAAAATTAACTGATCGCAAATTTATTGAAATATTAGTTGAAATGCCTAATTTCTTTTTAACAGATATAACGTACTGACATCCAGTTAGTTAAGTAAAGCATTACCAACAATATGCTTAAGATACTAAGAATATTTCGTCGTTCTATATAACATTCCGATATCTGATTAGGAGATGTTGTGTAATTGTCGAAAATGTGAGTGAAATAATTGTTAATTTGCTGACTGATAAATCTATATCGTCCTTTATGTTGTTAGTAAGGGAAACAAGCCATTTTTGAATGTATTTGGCATACTTTTTAACACTATTACAGTGAAATATGCAGGATCATCAACAAGTGGACGTAAATTTAAAATTGAATGAATAGAAAGTTTTCACCAAAAGTAAAGAAGATAATCTCTCTTAGCAGGACTGAAGCACTCAGACTGGGCCATGATTATATCGGTACAGAACATTTGTTGCTAGGTATGATTCAAGAGAGAGAGAGTTTAGCAGTTAAGGTATTGGATTCACTTGATGTGGACTTGACAGAATTAAAATTCAAAATCGAGGAAGTCATAGAACAAGTCAAAATAGAAAGTACAAATTTGAATGTAGGTAACATTCCATTAAACAAACAAGCGGAAAAGGTTTTGAAAGTAACCTTCTTGGAGGCTAAGCTTTTTAAAAACGATGAAATTAATCCTGAACACTTATTACTGTCAATTTTGAAACATAATGAAAACACAGCCTCTGATATTCTCTCACAATTTGAAATAGATTATGAAGGCTTTAAATCAGAACTAGAATACGTAAGACAAGAGCAAGAATCTAATTATGACATCTATGGAGCATCTTCACCAGAAGGCGATGTGCCAATGGACGATGATGAACCAATGGAATCATTCGGTAGAAGAAGTGCCGGTAAGTCCAAAACTCCAGTCTTAGATAATTTCGGAAGAGATGTAACTAGACTTGCAGAGGAAAACAAACTAGACCCTATTATCGGTCGAGAAACAGAAATCGAAAGAGTTTCTCAAATCTTAAGTAGAAGAAAGAAAAACAACCCAATCCTTATTGGTGAGCCTGGTGTAGGTAAAACTGCAATTGTGGAAGGTTTAGCATTGAGAATCATCCAAAAGAAAGTTTCTAGAACCTTATTCAATAAGCGTATCGTTATGCTTGACCTTGCAGCTTTAGTTGCAGGAACAAAGTATCGTGGTCAGTTTGAAGAGCGGATGAAAGCAATCATGAATGAATTAGAGAAAACAAGAGATGTCATCTTATTCATAGATGAGATACATACGATTGTTGGAGCGGGTGGAGCAACAGGCTCATTGGACGCATCTAATATATTCAAACCTGCTCTTGCTAGAGGGGAATTACAATGTATAGGTGCATCAACTTTAGATGAATACAGAAACCACATCGAAAAGGACGGAGCACTTGACAGACGTTTTCAAAAAGTCATTGTAGATCCACCATCAGCTGAAGAAGCAGTGCATATTCTAGAGAATATAAAACCTAAATACGAAGAATTTCATAATGTCGTTTACTCAGATGCTGCTATAAAGGCGTGTGTATCTTTGAGCGAAAGATATATAAGTGATCGATTCTTGCCTGATAAAGCGATAGATGTACTTGATGAAGTAGGTGCTAGAACGCATTTAAAAAATATTCATGTGCCTAAGCATATTGAGGAGCTAGAAGTGAATATTGAAGAAATCAAAGAACTCAAGAATCAGGCAGTCAAGAATCAACAGTACGAACGTGCCGCAGATTTACGGGACAATGAATCAAAATTGCTGAAGCAACTCGAAAATGCTAAGCAAGAGTGGGAAGAAGAGTCAAAGACTAAGCGCTACCCTGTCGATGAAGAGGACATTGCGGAAGTAGTCGCTATGATGACTGGTATACCAGTAAAGCGAGTAGCACAAAGTGAAAGCAACAAGTTGGTCAAGATGAATTCTGACTTACAGAAAGTTGTTATTGGACAAGATGAAGCGATTCTAAAAATCAGTAAAGCAATCCAAAGAAATAGAGTTGGTTTGAAAGATCCATCAAAGCCAATTGGTTCATTCATTTTCCTTGGACCTACAGGTGTAGGCAAAACTGAACTTGCAAAAGCACTATCTAGATATTTATTTGATACAGAAGATTCGCTTATCCGCATAGACATGAGTGAATACATGGAGAAATTCTCTGTAAGTAGATTGATAGGAGCTCCTCCAGGATATGTTGGTTATGAGGAAGGTGGTCAGTTGACCGAAAGAGTCAGAAGAAAACCTTATTCAGTTATCTTATTAGATGAGATTGAGAAAGCTCATCCAGATGTGTATAATATATTATTACAAGTGCTGGATGATGGGCAGTTGACAGATGGCCTAGGAAGAAAAGTAGATTTCAGAAACACCTTAATCATCATGACGTCTAATATAGGTGTCAGACAATTGAAAGATTTTGGTCAAGGTGTTGGTTTTGCCACGAAAGCTCGACAAGAGTCAACGGAAGAATATTCAAAATCAATCATACAAGGTGCACTTAAGAAAACATTTTCACCTGAATTTTTGAATCGAATTGACGATGTTGTCATTTTCAATAGCTTAACTCAAGATCATATCTTAGAGATCATAGACATCACATTAACGAGTGTTCACAAGCGATTGGAGCAGTTGACATATACCTTGGAACTGTCTAAAGAAGCGAAAACGTTTGTCGCTGAGAAGGGTTTTGATCCGCAGTTCGGAGCTAGACCGCTGCATCGCGCTATTCAGAAATATCTTGAAGATCCGCTAGCAGAATTTATTCTTAATGAGAGTCCTGCAGAAGAAAGTAAATTGAAAGCTGTACTGAATAAGGAGAAGGATGGAATCATTGTAACTTTTGCAAAAAAACAAAAAGCCCAGAACGTTAACGACTAAGTCATAGATTTAGGTTAATTTTATATAATTAAAACAAACGATGTATTGATGTATCATTTGTGCGTCAATATTATTACTAACAAAAAAAAGTCATTTGGCAAAAAGAAGAAAAAAAATAATCCGAAAACCGGAACCCAAATTCAATACAAACAGAGACATAAGAGTTTCCCAAATCAGATTAGTAGGAGATAACCTTGCGGAATTAACCGAAATAGCAGGAAGAACAGTAACGCCTGACATCTACCCTACTTCTCAAGCACTAAAATGGGCTCAAGATTTGGAACTTGACTTAGTAGAGATAAGTCCAAACGCTGATCCACCTGTTTGTAAAATTGTCGACTTCAAAAAATTCCTTTATGAAAAAAAGAAGAAAGACAAACAAATAAAGAATAAGACAGCTAAAACGGTCATCAAAGAAATCAGATTCGGTCCTAATACTGATGAGCACGATTTCAATTTCAAACTTAAACACGCCAAAAAGTTCTTAACTGACGGAGCTAAGGTAAAAGCTTACGTATTCTTCAAAGGACGTTCTATTGTTTTTAAAGATAGAGGGGAGTTACTCTTATTGAGGCTTCTTAAAGAACTAGAGGACTTTGGTGCAGCTGAGGAATTGCCAAAACTCGAAGGTAGAAGAATGATTGTCATCATTTCTCCGAAGAAGAAAAAGAAAGGTAGTAATTAGTCACGCTGGGGCGTGACAGTATTGAATGTTGAGTGAAAAATTGCTTCTCATGTATTGGGCAAATTGATTTTAAAACAAAATTTGTCAAATCTCATTTACACAACACATCACTGATGATTTAATAAAGGGCGATTACGATCTTTAAAGGTGATAAAACAGAATTAGAACATCGTTGGGTGTTCTAAGCTGCTGAATCTAGCCTTATAGATTTCTGCCTAATGGCTATAATACCAAAAGTTATTAAAATTAATCCTAAAGAAATAAGCCCCCATTTGCCATTGTTGGAATTGAAGGGTTTGTGCATAGACTTAACTCTAATGAGATTAAGTGATTATCACACCCACCCAGCGATATTTCACCATCTTTATTAATCGCTTGAAAAGCCTGAAACCAGATTTTACTTTTTAATAAAATTTGTCAAATCGCCTTTACATACCAATACCAAATGGAAAGTGGTTTGGGTATATGTTGACAAGTATTTTTTGTTTGAGATCAAGGCGAAAAGCACAGCGAATACAAGTATTCGAGAGTATTTTCAACGATATTGCGAGCAAAATACAAAGCAAATGTCCCAAAATGAATTCTATTTAGTATAGCGTCGCAGATTCCACAAAGGGCTAGGTTGCAATATGATAGAGTTTTTTAGATTCCTAAACAAAGAGCTCAAAACCAGCCATTTATTTATCGCAATTCACTATCTTAGGACATATACCAGTACCCTCTCTTTTAACAAAAATCTCCTTGGAATTAATATTAAAATATACACCACAACTACTCTCCTATTTACTGTTCTTGATTATGTTTGGAATGGGCATGACTTTAACGACAACAGATTTCAAACGCGTTGCATCTTATCCCAAAGCAGTCTTGATCGGACTTACTAATCAAATTATTATTTTGCCAATAGTTGGTGCAATCATTGTGATACTCTTACCGCTTAAGCCGGTCTTTGCAATGGGGTTAATGTTAGTGGCTGCAAGTCCAGGTGGAGCGACTTCAAATCTTATCTCACATCTTTCAAAAGGTGATACTGCTCTTTCAATAACGATGACGGCAATCTCAAGTTTGATTACAATCATTAGCATTCCTTTGATTATCAACTTTTCATTAGACTGGATTATGGGTGCTGAAGGTGTTGACATAAAACTGCCTCTCTGGACAACCATCATAAACATATTTAAATTAACAGCACTTCCTGTCATGCTTGGCTTATTTGTGAATTCCAAATTTCCAAAGTTCTCTCTAAAAATGAGACCCGTCATTGCTTGGGGATCTGGACTGATTATCATCATGGCCTTATCCTTAATGGTTTTAAAACTAGATGAAATTGGTAATGTGTGGGAATTTATCAAGGCATCATTTCTAGCAGTTCTTTTACTTAATCTGGCGACGCTTCATGTTGGATTTTTAAGTGCTAAGATGCTAAAACTAGATACACCGCAAGCGATATCAATTTCGATAGAAAGTGGAATGCAGAATAATGTTTTGGGAATGGCAATTGCAACATCGGCCACTTTATTAAACAGTCCATTGATGGCGGCTCCTGCTGGTGTCTATGGCATCATTATGTGTCTAACTGGAGTGATCTTAATTTATTTTTTTCGTGAAATGGCCAAACATGGAGATTCAATTTAAATCAGACTCGGAAGTATATATTGTGGTTGGTGGTATGAGTACAATTGGCCAACGGTTAGATCTATTATTGACCGGTGCAGGAGCTACAGTCTATAATATTGATATCCCACAGAAACAGGATATTCATATTAGAAATCAAGATAATTTTTTTGAATGCAATCCTTTAGAACTTGAAGAACTTGAAAGAATAGCACAAACATTAAATCAATCTGTAAGCGGGCTTATTTGTTTATCCGGAATAATTACTCACTTTGGCAGTGTCTTGGATTTGACTCCTGATCAATGGAACGAAGTGTATAATATTAGTTTTAAGTCATGCTATAATGCATGTAAAGCGTTTTTGCCATTACTTATGAAATCAAAATCAGCAAGTGTTGTGAATATGTCATCGGGTTTGGCATTCGGAGGGCAAGCGAATTATGGACCTTATACAAATGCTAAATCTTCTGTGATCAGTCTAAGTAAAACGCTTGCGACTGAATTAGCTCCAAATATTCGAGTTAATACTGTCGCACCTGGTGCTGTTGACACTGCATTTATTTATGACGAAAATGGAGAAACCCGTTTTGATAAAAACAGCTACAATGCGATAACACCTTTAGGCACTATGGCCAAGCCTGAGGAGATTGCACATGTCATTGCTTATTTATTGAGTAATGGTGCTAGTCATATTACGGGTCAATGTATACATGTGAATGGTGGGGCGATGATGTGTTGATTTGGTGATGTGTTGATTTGGTGATGTGTTGATGTGTTGATTTGATGATGTGTTGATTTGGTGATGTGTAGATTTGGTGATGTGTTGATGTGTTGATGTGTTGATGTGCAGATTTGGTGATTTGCTAATGAGGTGATGTTAGATTTGTTGATGTTGAGCGTAGCGAAATCCTAGACCGGAACGTAGTGAAGCGTCGGGATGGTGATGTGCAGATTTGGTGATGTGCAGATTTGCTAATGTGGTGATGTCAGAATTAAAGAGCGCCATAGGTGCGACATCTTAATTGCACGGTACGAAGTACCATGCGAAATCGTTGCAAAAGAGGGAATAGTTCAATAAGCTGTGTCTGGTTACCAAATAAATCATATTTCGCCATTTTTCAAATCTTAAGCCACAACCGTGTTAATTTTGAGGTTCAGTCAAGGGTGGCTGTTAGGCAGGCAATGTGGGATGCCAGCCATTTATATACCCTTGACGGGTTCTCTAAATTTGCACAAATTTGCTTTTGGATTTGATCAATTGC
>Ga0114957_1001107_pt1 | contig 31349 bp, 19 predicted proteins | sample BantaG_FD_87175 | JGI IMG/M metagenome (GOLD analysis project Ga0114957, IMG submission 87175) | Marine algal microbial communities from Bantry Bay, Ireland - BantryBay_4 metaG | ecosystem: Host-associated > Algae > Red algae > Unclassified | place: Bantry Bay, Ireland | collected 2014-11-21
CACATTGATTAGGATATGTTCATGGGATTATAATTTGTTACTAGTGTGTAGTTCTGGCTACCTTAGTCAGAACCACACTACTATTTTCCCTGCAAAATATAAGCTCTCCTTCGGGATAGAGCGAATTAAAGCGCAAAAGTTGCCTTTAGTACCGCCGGTTCGCCGGCACATTGATTAGGATATGTTCATGGGATTATAATTTGTTGTAGGTGAGCCGTCCCGATAATCAGCTTTGATTATTAGGACGGTTTGCCAAACAATTTTTTTCTCAGTAAACTATAAAAGAAAAGTTAATAATAAAGTTAACGGCTGCCTGAAAGGGGCAGCCACTTTGTTGGCCCCCATGTGAGCGGCCGACCACCAAATTTGGATATGTTCATGGGATTATAATTTGTTGTAGTGAGTCGCGTCTCCTTAAGGAGTACGCGACTTTCTTTTTGCAATAATCTCAGCAGCAATACTAACTGCAATCTCAGCCGGAGTTTCACTACCAATATCAATTCCAATTGGCGTACGCACATGTGCTATTTTATCTCTGCTAATTCCTTCCGCCTCCAGCTCCTCCAGTAATTGTTTGATTTTTGCCTTACTGCCCATCATACCTATATAGCCGAATTGTTTTTTATAAAGCGCTTTCAAAATCTGTTTATCATCGCGATAACCAAAAGACATAATGACTACAAAATGTTGCTCCCCTTCCGTTATATACCTGTCAACTTCAGCATAATCAATCACCTGTTTTTCATCTGCTGATGCATTCTTTATCATGGTATTGAGTTCAGGCCGATTGTCATAAATACAGACATGAAAATCAAGTAAGGACATTTGTCTGGAAAATGCCAGCCCAACATGTCCGGCACCAATGATGTGTACTATTCTCTTGCGATGCAGTTTTTCGGCGTAAGCCCAATTCGTTTTATCAAGATTACTAGTCATGAAAGGAGGTGCCTCCATGGCGCTGGTTTTCAGTTCAATTCCTTTTGCGTTAAGCACTATATGACTTTCATTGGTGCTACGCATTGAGTTGGCAATGGCTTCTATGATTGGAGATTCTTTTTTGGTTAGTGGGAGAATGATGATAGTTTGCTCGCCAGAACATATCATTCCGGATTGATTTTGCTTATTGGTTTTGTTGTGTATTTGTTGTTTACACAAAACGTCTATACTGCCCTTTTTTAGTAAGTCGATGGCAAGCGTGACCAGTTTGTGTTCCATGATGCCGCCGCCAATGGAGCCCCACATTTCGCCATCTATTGAAACGGCCATTCTAAAACCCTGCCGCCCCGGGCTACTACCCTGGCTTTCCGCTACCTGCAAAAGCATGCACGGTTTTTCTGATTTCAACTTTCCTAGAATAAATTGCCAAATCATCATGGTATGCGATTTATAGGCTCTAAGTTTGAATAATTCTGTTTGTTCTCAAAATTATGTTGATTTTATTTATGAAATTCACCAGATCATTGAGCCCTCGGCCGATCCAGGTCCGTCGGGGTTTGATGATCCCTTAGGTCGCGGGATACGGAATTGACCTAACTTAAATTAGAATTACTTTAATTTCATTCCGATTTTAAGTATATTTGGACTTGATACCAATCACCATTACTCCCAAAACCACCGTATTGTTATTGTTTAATAATAGATATAAAAGTCTGAGATCCTCATGTTTTTTATAAACAACTTGCGTATTAAACTACTATTTATTTATAGTCTGCTGATCTTCGGTATGGCAGGCCATCTTTTTGGGCAACTGCAGGTAGAAGCAGATGATGTTACCGCTATATACAATACGTCGGAGAATATGAGTTTTTTGGTTAGCTCAGATCAAACAGGCTCTGTACATTATCAAATTCGACGTGATCGCTATACGCCAATTCTGGCAGAAGGAAATGTAGATGTTGTAGATGATAATCCAGTTCCAGTTGTATTTTCATTAGATGAGCCGGGCTCCGTTATTTGTTGGGTTTTCCAAAATGGGAATTATGATGTAGCAGGCGCTGTGTATGCTCCCTTTGATATTCAACTTGCCGAAGATGATCCGGCAGATTTGCTGGAATTTTGGGACGATCAGTTTGCGGAGTTGGCGACTATTCCAATAGACCCTCAGGTTGTTTTTCATTCTGATGATGATTATACTACGTCCTATCGGGTCAACCTGGCGAATGTAGAGGGAAGACGTGTTTATGGCTACATTTCAGTGCCAAACGGAACAGGGCCTTTTCCAGCGGTACTTCAACTACCGGCTTTTGGATCCGGACCAAATCTGGCGATCACTGAAGAAACACTAGCCACAAGAGGAGGGGTGTTGGCAATGAGTATAGGTATACACAATGTTGAACCTGACGAAGAAGATCCACTGGCCTACGAACCAGATGTAATAAATAATCGGGATAGCATGTATTACCGCTATGCTGTTTTAGGAGCAGTTCGAGCCATTGACTATATTTTTACACGCGCTGATTTTGACGGAGAAAGTTTAGGTATTAATGGCGTCAGTCAGGGTGGGGGACTTTCCTTATTGGTCGCCGGATTGGATAACCGGGTAAAGGCATTGGCGCAAAGTAACGCGGCTTTGTGTGATCACGATGCGTTTAAATATGACAAGTCGAGTGGCTTTCCTTATTATTTGCGTAAATCAACGGTTACTTATGGCGATAACGAACATCTGAATGAAACCAGTAATACGGCTAAGTATTTTGATGCAGCTCGTTTGGCAAAATATTTTACCGGGCCATCACTGAGCTTGATCGGATATGAAGATACGATCTGTCCACCTGCCTCTACCTATGCCGCTTTTAATCGGTTGCCCGGACCTAAAGTGTTAGCGCAGGCACGGGCTGTAGGGCATGATCATCCATACGAATATACGACAGGAAGGTATGATTTTTTCAGGTATCAGTTTCCTCAGATGATTGATCTGGCTCCCTGGCCCTGGCCGGAAACCACCAACGGTTATTATATTGATGCCGGTCCTGATTTTGATGTTCCTGAAATGGAATTGGCCAATCTGAACGGCTATTCTCAGCTTAACGATACCATTCACGATAACTTGCCGGTGAGCTGGCGAAAAATATCTGGCCCGGGAGTAGCTACATTTGGTGATGCGAATGCTGCGAGTACTTCTGTGGTCTTTGATGCTTCGGGGACTTATATTTTGGAGTTTAAAGTAGTTGATCCTTATGAAGCAGAAGAGGCCAGGATGTTTACTCTAATCGACTATGTAGAGGTGATCGTTATCGAAAATACAACCGATGCGGTGTATAGCTCTGACAATGATTTATCATTAAGCATACTCCCCAATCCGTCTGAAGGCTTCTATGAGCTGTATTCTGATGATGCCAACCTCTATTCTGCTCAACTTCAAATTTTCAATGCCAGTGGCCTTCATTTCGACGGGTTTACTACCAGTCGGTCAGCCAATCATTTAAGTATTGATTTGTCAGGCAATCCATCGGGCATTTATTTTATCCATCTGGAATTTGCGGATGGCTCTCGTAAAGTTCGAAAAGTAGTAAAGATGTAATCCCGCAGACGCTAGTCAATTCACATTCCAATTCCAATTCCAATTCCAATTCTCCTCTATTCTATCTACATTATTGCTAAATTTAAGCTGTGATTAGGCTGATAGCAAGAATCAAACATATGAAAATATATTTAAAATTAATTGTGCTGTTTTCATGTCTCCTGTTGCATTGGCAGGTAGAGGCACAGGATGCTCGTATGCGGATGACTTTGCTAAATGAGAAGGACGGGATGGAGAACAGCTTTGTTAATGATGTGATTAAGGATAGCAGAGGGCTTATTTGGCTTGCGACAATTGGGGGGGTGCATTGCTTTGATGGTCATGTATTTACTGTATACAATAAAAGCCAGGATAGTCAGATTCGGTTGACAGATAATCATGTAACTTCCCTTGCAGAAGGTGAAAATGGACTTATTTGGGTTGGGACGCTTGATGGTTTAAATATAATTGATCCGGCGAAACGGACTGTAATCAATTACTTTAATGTTGGTAATACGGCCTATCCTCCAATGGGGCCAGCTCCATTTACCTGTAAAGTTAGAAAAGCCGGTGATGGAAAAATCTGGATCAATCAAGGAGGAAAGATTGCTTCTTTTTTTGGCGATAGCTTAAGATATTTTGATATCGGAGTGGATGATGAGATAGTAGATATTTATACAGATCAGAGTGAGGGTTTGCTTGTTATGTTTGATGATAAGGTTCGTCCTGTTATTGTTAGTAATTCAGGCCTGGTAACCTCATTGGATACGCTACCTATGATTTATGCAGCAACAATTATTCAGGATAACGACGGAGGTTTGGTTATGTTGTCTAACAATAAAAAGTTTTACAAGTTTAATCTGGGAAAAAATAGTGTAAAAGAATATACTCCCACGGCAGGGAGTCTTGCAGGAATGTTGTTAGATTTTATTGATGAATTTGAGCAAATCGATATTCCCGATTCTCCAATTAAAGAAAATATTTTATTTAAAACAACGAAAATATTTCGGGATGAGTCGGGTTTGGTTTGGGTGGCTACAAATTTCGGGTTGGTTAAACTGACCTATGCGGACTATGAATTCAAGAAGCTAAAAAGTCTGACCGGGATTAGTTTGAGAGGAATGTATGAAGCACCAAGTGGTAATATATATATTGCCGCTTATCCGCCTTTTTCATTTTTCTCATATAGTCCTGCAACAGATTCAGTCAAACAGTATGGAATCGAAGTTGTCTGGCCTATACTGCCATTAAATAAAGATACACTTCTACTGGGGCAGTCAGGACCCGGATTCAAATTATTTGATCTAAATAAGGAGGAGGTCGTTTTTAGTAGTTCTTATAAAGAGGTCAATAACTTTCATTCGTTAGCATTAGGAGTAAATAACAAGGTTTGGTTTGGATCAACTAAAGGACTGTATTTTTCTGACAAAGATGACCTTAGCAGCCTTGAGCCATATACGGATCCAAATGGTGAAGAAGTATTTAACCGAAAGATAATCAATAACTTAAAAGTTGATATTAAGGATAAGGAAAAATTATGGGTTTCTACAAATTCGGGATTGTATCTGATCAGTGAGCAGGAAGGAATTGTTACCTCTTTCTTTGTTAATGCCGAGCAGGAAAATTCGATCTTAGATAATGATGTACAACAGGTCGCTCAAGACGATGATGGTGATGTATGGCTGGCCACCTCAGGAGGTCTAAGTTACATCGATATGAAAACTGGAAACACGAAAAATTACACCACTCGTGAAGGCCTGTCTGATAACTCGATCTTCGTAATGTCAAAAGACAATGAGGGCATACTATGGTTGGGAACGCGCAATGGTTTATCCCGTTTTGATCCAAAAGAAGAAACCTTTATAAATTTTTACGAAGCAGATGGTGTTGCATACCGTGAATTTAACCGGGGATCTGCTTTGAAAACTAAATCCGGGCTTCTCTATTTTGGTGGTTTGAATGGTTTTTCTTCATTTGCTCCGAAGAGTATTAAAACCGAAAAAACTTCTTTCAGGCCACTAATCAGTAAGTATATAATCTATGATGAAGATGAAAAGCGTCGGGTAGAATTTTTACCTGCTTCTATTGAGGATGATACTAAAATAAGACTTAGCCCCCGAAATAGAAATATTGAATTTCAATTGGCAATTACAGATTATGACCGACCTAAGCAGGCGCACTTCCAGGTATTTTTAGACGGCTTTGATAAGGAGTGGGTTTCGTTAGGCAACAAACGATCGTTTCGCTATACCAACCTGGACGCCGGGGCTTACACTTTCCGGGTTCGTGCAGCCAACAAAGAGGGAATTTGGAGTGATGAAGAAGCGAAGATGACGGTTATTGTTCAGGAACCATTTCTGGGTGGTGATTTGTTTTTTGGAATCATTCTGCTTTCTATAATTGGAGTGCTCACGGCATTCTATTTTTCAAGACTTGCCTACGAATTGGCTGGCTTTCAACTGAGAAACAGAATCGCAAATGACTTACATGATGAAGTAAGTAATACCCTAAATAACATTCGAATCATCTCTGCTGAAGCGGAGCAAAAAGGAGAGGTTACTACGGAGTTGGCCCGCATCAAACAAATGAGTGTCAACGCCATCGAACACGTACAAGATGTAATATGGGCAATTGATCAGGACAAGGAGAGTATAAAATACCTGCTCTTTAGAATTGAAGACTATATCGATATTCTATTGCGTGAAAATAAAATTCCAGTCACCTTTACCAAAGAGCAGTTAAACCCAGACAATACACTAGATTTCCTGCATAGGAGAAACCTGCTTCTTATATTTAAAGAAGCAATTTCAAACATGGTCAAACATGCTCACTGTACTCGGGTCGTTATTGAAATCGGAAATAAAAACAATGGGTTTTTTATGCATTGTACCAATTATTTTGACAAGAGAAAAGACCACAAATTTAGATCGGGTAGGGGAATACCAAGTATGGAACAACGGGCCGAAGCCATCGGAGGTCATTTGATAACAGAAGAAACAGATGGTAAATTTGTGGTGAGTCTGAAATTGAAAAGAACGTTATAGAAAATTCAGAGGGGAGCCTGTAATTGGTCTCCCCTTCTGATAACCCCAAAAAACTAAATAGTTTTTTTAATTTCTTTTGGATTATATATCTATTTGAAAATTATCCTGGCTTATTAGTTGTGTTGGCCAAAGTTATTAACTCTATGCTTATACCTTATTGTATAAATAACACTCGACGAATTTAGGGGGTTCTGGATGAAATTAAAAATGATTTTTTTGAAACTTACTCATTTGAAAATTTTAAACGCTACAAAATTCTCATCTTAAGAGGTTGATAAGTAGATGTTTAGACATCTATTCGCTTGTTTTTTTTGAGTTTTACCCCATCACAAAGTTTGATTTTTTTCCAAAAAATGAAATTTTATAAAGTTTGAAACTACATTGATATGTAGTATATTATGCCACTACTACCTGAAAACGCACTATAAAATATGGTAGTTATAAATTTTGCCTAATGATTATTGCCCTTTTAATTAAGCTTTTATGCTAATGCTCAACTGGGTTTAGTCATCTTCAACATGAACTTTCTACCTTTTTAATCTTAAATCTTGTATTTTTGTAGAAGCGTTCATCTATATGTTTTGTTGAAACTCATGTCACACAAAAACATACTCAAAGATCAGACTCTTATGACCTTCTATCAGCTTGATGAGCCCAAAATTTAAATAACTTCATGATAAAAGTCGCAATAATAGAAGATAACCATGACCTAAGAAATCGCCTCAAAGAGTTCATGGGGAAATCAGAATCGATGGAATGTATTTCCGCTGTCGATTCTATCGAAAAGTTCATGAAGTACTATACTTCTGACCGAAAACCAGACATTATACTGACTGATATTGGTCTGCCTGGCATCTCCGGTATTGAAGGTATTCCCCACCTCAGAAAGCTGGATGCTTCTATAGAGGTTATCATGCTGACGGTCTATCAGGATCCTGACAAAATATTCAAAGCTATATGTGCCGGCGCCACAGGTTACTTACTCAAAGACCTTAGTTTTGGTGAACTGGAAACGCAACTTGTCTCTATTCGCGAAAAAGGGGGCTCCATTCTTTCTCCCCAGGTCGCTCGTCGGGTACTCGATTATTTTCAACCATCATCCGGCAACGTACAAACCAAAAAAGACAAACTCTCCGACAAAGAACAAAAAATTGTAGTTTTCCTGGTGGACGGACTTTCCTACCAGAAAATAGCCGACCACATGGGGATGTCAATCGACGGTATTCGATACCACATCAAAAACATTTACAAGAAATTGCAGGTTACTTCCAAAGCTGAGGTGATAAAGAAGTATTTGGGTAAGGACCGGGGAACCTGGTTTTAGGAATGGCTATTGAAACTGCGATTGCCATTGACGTATTGCTCAAACCCCCGCGAAACCAACACCGCCACAAGAGCCAGTACCGACAAACCAATTCCATGTCCTTCCATATAATGCGCAGTAGTAGCCAACACCGCATCAAAGAAAAATCCAGCATAAGCCCACTCAGTAAGTACCTGTACTTTTTGGTATAGTACAGCTACCACGCCCAGCACTTTAGCCACAGCCAGCGGATAAATAATATAAGTTGGATAACCCAAGGCCTCAAAGAACCCTTTTATCATTTCATATTTAGTAAAGTACATACCCGCTGAGAAAAGAAAAATCAAACACATGACAACGGTTGCGATCCAGTAAATAATTTTTCGTATATTCATTTTGTGTATTTTGAAAATGAGTAACTATTCAGCAGGTCTTTTATGAACGTCTGAATGGAATGACTCAAAAAATGAAATATAGCTAACATCCATCCCGAATGCACCAATTAAGCCACTGAACAGTTACGAAAATGATTAATAAGAGGTGGGAGGCAGGAAGCGCCACTATAACGTGGGGGCTCGCGATCGAGTGAAGCTTCCCACCTCCCACTTCCCACTATTTAACAACTGCCATGATAACAAAATATCTGTTAACCCTCATCCTCTCCATCAATACAATTTGCCTATTTGCACAAGGTATTTTTTGGAGCGAGCATATTGCAGCTATTATCTATGACAATTGCGCATCCTGTCATCACCAGGACGGAATTGCACCGTTTAAACTGATGGCCTATGACGATGTGGTGCCATACGGCGATCTCATTCATCATGCAGTGGAAGAACTGGAGATGCCGCCCTGGCCTGCCGATCCGAACTATCGCCATTTTGTAGGGGAGGCTCGTTTGGCTCAATCAGAAATAGATGCCATTCACAATTGGATTGAAAACGATATGCCTTACGGCGATCCGTCTGTTGAACCAGACTCACCCGTTTTTCCGCCACAAGGTTCTTTGTTGGATCAGATCGATTATACCGTAGCTATCGAACCCTATACCTTGCAATCCAATACCGATGAGTACCGTTGGTTTGTTATTGAAAATCCGTTTAGCGAACCGGTTTACATCAGTCAGTTGGAAGTTATGTCCGGATTAGAAGAAGTGGTGCATCATGCTGATTTGTTTTATGACCTTTCGGGAAATTCACTGGCTTACGATCAGGCCGACCCACTTCCCGGTTTTAACGGAAGTACGGGTTGGCCCAATAATGATTACTACATCAACGCCTGGCAACCGGGTGGAAATATTGCTACCTATCCCGATAATTGGGGAATCATGATTCCTCCTGAAGCGGATTTCGTAATAGAAATTCACTACGGACCGGGCGGCATTGGTCAGATTGATTCAACTATAATGAATTTAAAGTTTGTTGCCAATCCGGTTAACGTCCGTGAAGTACGGGCGGCCTGGTTGCTGTGGGATTCTGCGCCGATGCTCATTGACGGGCCGCTGGTGATTCCTGCCAATGAGGTAGTTACTTTTCATCAGGTGAGCAATCCTTTGCCGCAGGCTTTGTCGCTGATTTCTATTTGTCCGCATATGCATTGGCTGGGTAAGTCGTATAAAGTTTGGGCAGAAACACCGACAGGGGATACCATTAAATTGATTGACATTCCCCAATGGGACTTCCATTGGCAGAAGTATTATACTTTTCAGCAAATTCAAAAAATACCGGCAGGCGCTGTCCTCAAAAGTGAAGGTGTTTATGACAATACGACCAACAATCACGACAACCTAAATGACCCACCCATCACCGTTTACAAAGGTGCTACTACTGATGATGAAATGTTTTTATGCTATTTTATTTATGCCAATTATCAAGCCGGAGATGAAGATATAGTGATGGACAGCACGGATGATACTACACCCGTATTGGAACCCACAAAGTTTGAACAGGAGTTTTACGTTTTCCCAAATCCGACAGCAGATGTGATCCATTTGAGGGGAGCACTTTCTGATCAGCAAAAACGGAGCTTTCAAATTCGGAATACGCTGGGGGAAGTCATGCAACGAAGCGTTCGCAGCAATAACCAGTCTGATTGGAATGAAACCTTTGAGGTGAAGAATTTAAGTCCTGGATTGTATTTTATTGAGTGGTGGGATGGGGGAAGGGTGCGTTCGGTGGAGTTTGTGAAACACTGATTAGAACGGTTAAACCGTAAAATGTAAAATTGCCTTCTATCGTAGAGCTTACGTTAGAAGACACTTTTACATGTTCAAATTTACATTTTGTGGTTTTACATTTAAACCCATTCTACCCAATCGACCGCTGCATAGCCATCATATACCCCAAATGCAACCCCTCATGAATATTATTAAAAGCAATCGCCTCCTTAATAGAAGTCAGCGTAGCATTAAAGCTGGTAGGGTAGGTCTTAAAAGATTTGAAAACACCATGCTGATAATCAAGTTCCGTCTGATCCACACAGGACAAAAATAGTTTCTTCAGAGACTCTATCTCCTCATTACTCACAATACCTTCCGGTTTAGTTCCTTTCTTGTAGTTGTCAACCAGGCTTTTTTCAATATGAAGCGGCAGTCCCGACAAACCATAATTCAATAGTTGCTGCGTTACAACCAAATGCCCAAAGTTCCAAATCAGATTGTTGTTGAACCCTTCTGGAATTTGGTTGAGCTGATTGTTATCAAAATTTGAAATAAGATTCAAGGTATTCTGCCTGCTAACTCTTAGGAATTCGAAATGCTCTTTCATATTGTTTGGATGGATTTTATGATGCTTTTTTGATTTAAACAACGTCTATTAAAAAGCGAATATAGTGAAAGCCATAATAGCATAAAAATCAATAACGATCTTTTTGGCATTATAAATGTTTATATATGTTTAGTAGTGAGCACAAAACTACGAAACGTTTTTCAATACTACTATGAGACAATAAATACCAGAACAAACTACACACCTCTATTCGCATTTATGCGCATAGAGGTTTTTTGGGTTAGAAGACGGAAGTTTTCTACTAACACAGGAGCCCGCTAACGTTTTCTACGTTAGCGGGCTCCTGCTCTTAAAGAAAAAATCCGTTTTAATCCATTCGATCCGTGTCCCATCAAGTCAGCAGGTCATTCCCATTCTTATTCCAGCGAGGCAACAAAATCCACCAGCATTCTCTCATCCTCATCCACCCCTACAATACCAAAGTCCACTAAAAGAAGCTCAAGACTAATAGTTAAAGTAATTTCACCATGCTCAATAGAAATCTGCGCCTTATCATAAAAGGTAGTTGACTTATCATTGTACATAAACCGCCCGATGACACGCGCAGGTTGGTTTCCTTCCTGTGTAAAGTCTATTTTTCTGATATTGGTAATTTGTGCTTTGATTCTTGTTTCCGTATGCTGGTGTACGGCTTCTACCTCTTTCTTTAGCTTAGATTTTAGAGCAGGCTTGAATTCAAAACTCTGATTATATACGACGATATCGAGGATACCATCTTTTAAATTGAGATTTGTCTGAGCCACATCGTTATAAGCCCGTACTTTCCCGGAAGGAAAATTGGCAGATAAGTTAAGCTGAGCTTTTGAAGTTGCAATTTGCTGTGCCTGTATACTACACACACAACTGAAGAAAAGCAGTAAACTTAAGGTAATTGGTCTCATCGGCTATTATATTTTATTACTAATAGTGCAAATGATGCAAATAGGGTGCCCGATATAAATGGCCATCGCCATGTCATCGCCGCTCATACCGCCGAACCAGCACAAAATACCAAGCCGTCCCCAAAGCATAAAGCACCACCGTAATCATAAAAATAGAAACATACCGAAACTCCCACTGTCGCAAAATCGAAAATATCCAGGTAGAAATAAACCAGGAACCCGACCAAATAGAAGCATTCAGCGCACTCATGATTTCCTGATTACGAGGTCCAACATAATACATCGATAGTTCTGAAACCACTGGTGAAGCAATATTCATCAATGGTTGCCGCAGCATATAAAACAACAGACCTAGTGGAGCCGCCCAAAGCCATTCCTTATAATACTCTGTAGTCGCCATCAAAAACAAGGCAATGATGGCCATTGATTGAAAACCAACAATCGTAAACGTATAACCAAGCCGACGGCGGATATAAGGAGAGGAAAGAATAAATAACATTACTAAAAAGAAAGTCCCCGACCCAACCAGCGAATACACTTTTGCGGAAACGCCATGTACATTCAAAAAAAACAAGCTGATTACAGGAATGGTAAATCCTGCACCAATTGCAATCAAAAAAGTAGCCGTTGTCACCGTACTAATCGTTCCCCAGTCATAATTTTTGCGGACATCGCGTAAGGGAACCGGCTTGGTCATGTTTTCGGACACGTTTATTTTTGATGCAAAATACAAACCCAGAAAACCAATACAGGAAAAAACAATCAGCATCGTTTGCTCATCGAAAAAGTCAGCGTTCAAACTATTGAAAACGCCATATAGAACACCCACCAAAAAGGTACTGCTCCCAAATGTGAAATAGCTTAAAGTAATGGCCTCACTATGTGTTTCCTTTTTTGCATTAAGCAAAATGAAAGGCAGAGCGGTGACCTGAATACAGGTAAATGACAAGCCCCAAATCATGGCAATGATATACAAGGCGTATTGCCAATGCATGGCAACTCCCCCAATGACCAGTAAAGACATAATCGGTAAAGTCAAAGCAGATGTCCAGAAGAATGGTTTCAACCGCCTCCCTTTAATGAACAAACCCAGTGGAAAAGCCAGCAGAAACACAGCTAAAAAACGATAGGACAAAACCTGCGCTATTTCATAATCCAAATAGCTTTCGTGAGACATGTAGTAATTGAGCAAAATAAAAAAGGAGGTGTTACATAAGTCCATACAGAACTTTAGCGCAATCAAATTTCGAATGTGGGGTTCCAGTTTTTTATAGTCGCCAATGATTTGTTGTAGGGCTTTATTCATTAAGGTTTTTTATCAACAACTTCATTAAGTTGTCTCCGGTTTTATTTGTTGTTCTACATATTGGATGATGGGGGAGGAGGGGCTTGGCGCAAATGCTTTCCATGCCGGGTTGCCGCGAAGCCAGGTCATTTGCCGCTTAGCGTAGCGTCGACTGTTTCGTTTGATGAGTTCAATTGCTTTTTCCATACTAATGGTACCATCAAAGTGCTCAAAAAGCTCACGGTATCCGACCGTTTGTAAGGAGGTAAGCCTTCTTTTGGGGTAAAGAGATTTGGCTTCTTGGACCAATCCATTTTCAAGCATTAAATCGACTCGTTTATTGATGCGCTCGTAAAGCGCTTCCCGTTCCATCTCCATGAGAATATAAATGGGTTCAAAGTGGCGTTTCACGTTTGACTGCTGCCAGAATGAAGTAAACGGCTGACCACTCGCCCGGCAAACACCCAAGGCACGGATAAGCCGATGCGGATTATGGAGATCCACAATTTTATAATAGTCCGGGTCCGCTTTTTCCAATTCTGCCTGCAATGCTTCCATCCCTTTTTCATCCAACAGTTGCTGAACCCCTGCCTTTACTTCCGCCGGGACATTTGGGAACCGATCCATTCCCTCACATACCGCTTTTATAAACAACCCCGATCCACCTGCCATTATCACAATATCCTGCTCCTCGTAAAGTTGATCTAACAAAGCCAAAGCCGCTCGTTCATAATCACCAACACTGTACGGGTCTTCAATACTCAGATTGTCCACAAAATAATGTTTAGCAGCAGCTAACTCCTTAGCACCCGGCTTAGCCGTACCAATACTCATCTCCCGATAAAACTGCCGACTATCCGCAGATAGTATCGGAGCCCCAAAATGCTTTGCCAGCTCAATAGAAAGTGTCGTCTTTCCACTAGCCGTTGGGCCTCCAATCACGATGAGATGTTTTTTTGCTGCCATGGGGCAAAGATAGGGGATTGTGTCGAAAGTTGGAGGAATTACGGGGTGGGAAGTGGGAAGTGGGAAACGGGAAGCGCTCGTTTGATGCGGAGCCCACGGTCGAGTAAAGCTTCCCGCTTCCCACTTCCCGCCTATCTCTCTTTCAAGCTGCATGCGCACGAAACTTCCCATTTCCCACCTCCCACTTCCAACTTTATTAATATATTTGCATTTATCCCATAAAAATACTGTGTAAAACAAAAATGCTATACCACTTTGTAAGACCGTTGGCTAAAATCGCCTTGAAGACACACTTCAGGAAAATTTACTTTAGTAATGCGGATCGGATTCCATGGGATAAGCCCGTAATTTTGGCAGTCAATCATCCTACTTCTTTCGTAGAACCTTGTATGTTAGCGGCATTTCTGCCCAAATCTCTTTACTTTCTTGCTCGCGGTGACTTGTTTAAAAAACCGTTTTATGCAAAGATTTTGGAGTCTTTACATATCCTGCCCGTTTTTCGGTTGAAGGACGGTGGCTATGGTAAAATCAAACAAAACTATACTACGCTTACCCGCTGTTTTGATGCGCTCAATGAGCAAAAAACCATTTTAATAATGGCGGAAGGAAGTTGTATCCAGGAGAAACGTTTGCGACCACTTCGAAAGGGTACGGCCCGACTGGCTTTTGGTACCTATGAAAAGTACCCCGATTTGGATATACAGATTGTGCCGATTGGTGTCAATTATACTTACCCGGATGAATTCAGGTCGGAGGCGATGTTTGATTTTGGCGAACCGATTGCGGTTAGAGATTATGTGGAGACTTATCAGAAAAATACAAATGAAGGTTACCGTCTGCTAACGGAGGAGTTGGAAAAGTGCTTACGAAAAAGAATTGTTGTAATTAATGAAGAGGCAGATGAACCACTGGTCGAAAACCTATTGACTTTATATCGTACAGATCATCCGGATGAGTTGCTGCCTTTGCTTAGTGATACGGAAGACCGCTTGCAAAATGAAGTGCGTATGGCGAAGCAGGTACATGAAATGGCGCCATCAGTAAAACAGCATTTGAGTAAATTAACCCATACCTATTTTAGTCAGCTAAAAAGCCATGAAATAACGGACGACTCTTTGAAGCGTTCAGCTTTTGCAAATACTTCAAACCTGATTATTTTGATGACGGGTTTCATCCCATTTTTGATTGGATATATTGGCAATTATATTCCTGTACGTTATGCACAACATGTGATGGAGACAAAAGTAAAAGATGTAGAAGATAAGATATCAGTAGCCCTTGTGGTAGCTATTGCAGGATATTTGCTTTATTATTTGGGGCTTGTTATTTTTGGTTTTGTAATCAATAGTATGGCTTTTTGGATTTTGCTGGCTATGCTTCCTGTTTGGGGTTTTTTTGCGTTGGTCTATAGAGAATTTTATGCTAAATATAAAAACGCTAAAAAAGTTAGTAAATTGAATCCTGATTTGCGGGTGGAGTTGCAGCGGATGCGTGGGGAGATTTTAGATAAGATTTGATTGCTTAGGATGCTTTTAAGGGGTTTTGAATAGGCCTTCTATCGCGGATGGGACCACGGAATTGATGGATCTAACTGATTAATACGGATTTTTTTCTTGTACCGCGGCAGCGGGTTAAAGTAGAACGAAAAAAAATCCGTCCTTATCCCTTAGATCCGTGTCCCATCGACGTCAGCAGGCTCATTCAAAATCCCTCCACCCCAAAAAAAGTTGCAAAAAATAAACACACTAATGGTCGTACTTTACTATATAGTAAAACCGCTAATCAACATAACCTTTCGTTTCTTCTTTCGGAAGATCTACTTCTCCAATATGGAAGGGATTCCTAAAGACAGAGCGATACTCTTTGCAGTCAATCATCCTACTGCATTCCTCGATCCTATTTTTGTAGGTTCATACATTAGACAAAGTACAAGTTTTTTATTGCGGGGTGATATGTTTAAAAAGCCCTTTATCATTTTTCTGCTCAAGCAACTTAGGAACATTCCAATCTATCGCGCCCGTGATGGATTTGCCAATCTGAAAAACAATAAAGATACATTTGACTACGTGTACGAACTGCTGAAAGATGGAAAGCATGTATTAGTCCTCGCAGAAGGGCAGACCAAACACGAAAAACGCCTGCGCCCCATTCAAAAAGGTACCGCTCGGATTGCAACCGGTTTGGAAGAATTGTATCCCGGAACCCAGCTTTGCATTTTACCACTTGCTGTAAATTACACCGATTCACATCAGTATAGATCTGAGTTTATGGCCAAGGTGGGTACGCCTATTTTGGTTGAAAATTATATGGGAGGTGATAACTATAATCCAAGAAGAGCCGTCAAGCAAATGACGGATGAAATTACCCGACAACTTCAAGACATGGTCGTACATATAGACGACGATGCCGATGCGCCTCTTGTCAATCGTGTATTGGATTTTCATAGAAATGACCGCGATAAAGTGTTGCTCCCAGTATATTCTACCTCCAGCTTTGCACTCGACACAGAAATGAAAATTTCCAAAGCCATCAACGAATCGTCTCCAGAATACAAATCCGCTTTGCGCAAAAAGGTAGAAACCTACGAGGCCTTCTTAAAGAAGAATGATTTAAAGGATGTTGGTTTAGCACGCCCCGGCTTTTTCAGTATACTGAATTCCTTGATTTTGATTTTGGGAATTCCTGTATTTATCATCGGTTACCTCAATAATCTTATCTCTCTAAGTTTGGGTAAATATGTGGCAGATAGTAAAACTAAGAAGATTGAATTTCACAGTTCGGTTCGATTTGGTGTTATTATGGGTTCTTACATTTTTCTATTTTTAATCGCTATGATTATACTGTTGATCATAGGCAACTGGTATTGGATTGGGATGTTGTGTCTGTTGCCGGTGTTGGGTTTTTTGTCGATTATTTATAGCGATCTTTTTATGCGTTGGACGGCTGCTCGGAAGTGGAAGGGAGTGGATATGGCGGAGCGAGGGAAGATGGAATCGCTTCGGGCGGAGATTGTAGAAGCTACTAATTTCTAGTCTACTTTTTTTATTGAAAGAAGAAAGGAAAGAAGATTTTCCACTAACGTAATTTGTGACTATTCAGCCGTCCCTTAATCCTTGAATCTTGCGACTCCCTACGGGCTCGTAAAACACACGGTCTTATTTTTCTCACGTAATGTGACTTCTCTGAGGTCGCATTATGTTAGTATCTCAGTGATAGGAGTTTTTACGACCCCCTAGGGAGTCGCATGACGCCTAAAACAAATTAACGCTGAATAGTTACGTCATATATTTATCTGGTCAACTACAACCCAACCTTCACAAATCGAACAGGAGCATGCCCATTCTCCCCCACAAACAAAATAGTATAAATCCCCGAAGGTAAGCCAGAAATATCTAATCGAACCTGATTAAATCCTTCAACAAGTTCTATCGAATAAGCTTCCTTCATTTCACCAGCGCCATTATAAATGCGAATCGGTAAACCCGAATTTACAGACGCAGAAACTTGCAAAGTTAAATCATTACTCGCAGGATTAGGAAAGATGTTTTCTAAAACTAAAAAACGATTTTGATCCAAAGCTATCTGAATTTGATCATGGTCAGATCGATCATGTGCTTGTAAAGCCAAAGCAGTTTCATCATCTTCAGCCGGAACACCCGTTGCGTTATTCCCGGGCGTCGAATCTACATCAGCCTCATCCACTTCAGCTACCTGAGCAAAAGCAAAAACAGAAGCCTCTTCAGTTACCACAAAGGTTTTTAATTGCAAGACTACACTTTGTCCGGCACTTAGCTGATCAATTGTCCATTCGCCAAACCAAGAGCTATAGTTACCAGCTGAAGCGATATGAGAAGAATAGGCCGTGCCTTCCGGCAACTCAAAGTCAATGGCAATGTCATGAGCTGATACCGTTCCATTGTTTTCCAACGTCAGTGTATAATTTATGTATTCGTACTGTTCAAATTCTATTACATCGGTAGCTAAACTCAATTCTAAATCAACACCACCTGAAGGTGGTTCCGGATTATCATCGGCTTCAGTTAAGTCAACCGTTTTGTTTCGGGCACAAATTTCTTCCCAGTTTTCATTGAAAAATCGAATAGAAACATGATAGGTGCCTTCCGGCAAACTAATGGTTTCTGTGTCGTCACAATCACCAAAACAAGTAAAAACACTAGTCCAACTTGAATTGAAAATTTTCAATTTGCTAATAGGAGCCGTGTTTAACCCACTCACCTCTATTTGTCCGGCTGAAATAGTGATGATGGCATTGTCGCAGTCAATTTCACCAGTTGATTCTTCTTCTTCTTCTTCTTCTTCTTCTTCTTCTTCTTCTTCTTCTTCTTCTTCTTCTTCTTCTTCTTCTTCTTCTTCTTCTTCTTCTTCTTCTTCTTCTTCTTCTTCTTCTTCTTCATTGATTTCAATCGTTTCAGCTCGCTCACAAACTTTATCCCAGCTCGCATCATAAAGTTTAATACGGATATGATAGGTGCCATTCTCCATAGGAATGTTTTGTGTCGAAGCACAGTTGAAGCAATCGTAAACAGTTTGCCAATTGGCATCGTATATCTTTACGGAATGAATAGGAGCTTGAGCTACATTAGATAGGCTGAGTTCTGTACTGGTTTCCGTAATTATAATTGCATCGCAATCCACCTCGTTTTCTGCAATAGGTGTGCCTTCACAGGTACAACCATCTGATTGAATGATATCGTTTGTCGTGTTGGAATCACTATCTTCGCAACTGCTTCCTGGTTGTGCAGGTAAGTTAGGATCATTGTCATTACAATCGTCTCCTTGTGCAATACCATCGTTGTCATTATCAATAACACCACCGCCACTACCTTCAAGTAGGACATCTTCATTCACTTCACAAATTGGACTCCAACTGCTGTCATATAGTTTTACAAAAACATGGTATTCATCTTCTGATAAATTAAGTGTTTCTGTTTCATTGCAATTATTGGTACAACTATAAACTTGTGACCAGTTAGAATTGAAAACCTGAACTTTTACAATTGGCGCTTCATCCAATCCGGTAATGATGATAGAGTTACTGTTATTTGAAATACTAATGTTAGAGCAGTCAGGATCACTTCCTTCGGAGCCACCGCCTTCAACAGCAAAGTCGTGCCAAGATAATAAACCGACGCCACTCGTATTCGTAATCCAGTCGTTGGCATTTCCGGGATGACCGTAGTAGGAGACGCTACTGACTTCTGCTATATTTCCACTAATTTGAAGGTGGATGTTTGAGCCGGAAATATAACCACCTGTAACAGATGCATCCGCATCACCCAAGTCAAAATCCGACCATGGATTGCCAATAATGTTTAGTCCGGCAGCATCTTCCATTTCGATAGTAATCTCGTTGCCCGAAATACTCACTTCTACCACATCAGGAGCACGAACTTCATAGCTGCTCTGACCATACATGTCTTTTGCCAGGAGCGCATACATTCTGTTACCAAGCCATTCATAACCTGCTTCGTAATCAAAGTGACAACCATCGTGATTGGCGTTGTTGGTTGACATGGTTTCAACGTCAACGAGGTCATTTCCGAGTTGGCGCTGTGCTTCGAGTACAAAAGGATAGGGATGCGTACATGCCAATCGTCTTATCTGAAATAGATAGAATTTTTCAGGATTGTAATCATTTTTCCAGTCATTATACAAATTCATAAAGGCGTCTTTGTATTGTTCCGTACTAAGTGTCCAGCCGTCCGCTTCACCTTGGAACCAGATGATAGCCCTGATGTCATTAATCACCTCGGCATCTTCCAGAAGGTTTAATAACAATCCGTAGTTGCCATCGTTTGGGTTGCCATCATTTTTTTGAAAATACTCAATTTTTTTTCCTCCAACAGCTTCATTAAAAATAGCGACAGGAATATTATGTGCATCAATGATTTCTTTTGCCATCCGTGCGCCCCATTGTCCCGGGAGTGCCTGGTTGATATACTGCCAATCTGACTCATCTGTATAGGATCTCATAAACGGATCAAAGTCATCTGGATGATGAGCAGAATTTGCCTGAGCATTAGACTGCCCATTGATGAGATAAACGTCACCTGCTACAATTTTGGAAGCGCTCGCCTCTATAGTTTCAGAATCATTATCAACCCCCCAGACTTCAATGTCATAGTTTTTTAGCTCTGCTGTAATATTGACAGTAAAACTAAAATTGGCCTGGTTGCCATTATAGATCAGGTCTTGTTGTAATGTATTGTAAGCTTCTCCTTCTCGAAAAACTTTCAAACGAATTTGATCATATGAAGAATAATTATATGCCTTCCCAGTAATAGAAATGGAAGCCTGATTGGTATTAATATTTCTTGGAAAGAGTTGTTTGTCTGATGGAAAGTCAATTAAGTCAACTCCAGCAACAGTAGTGGCGGCATCAGATGCCCAGCTGAGGGCAGGCGTACTGATAAAAAATATTGCGAATACGAAATAGATTATACTACTAGATAAGCGGTTCATATCTAAGTGTTTATGATTGTATACAAAAAAAATGAGCCTTATTATGGCTCTGTCGCGTTAAAAAAGTAAACTGAATTTTTGAGAAAGATGGGGGAGAAGTTTCTCAGATAGTACTTTAGGTAAGTGGGGCAAAGATATGGTTTTTTGACTTTAAATCAAATGGGGAGGGGAAAATTGTTGGAAGTTGGAAGCTTCTGGCTATCGTGAATTCAACGCGTTAGAGCCAAGGCCTTTCCTGCAAATAGAAAAGACGAGTAACTTTCAGTGTTAATTACGACAACGGGCTTTTGAGTCTGTCTGGCAGCCAGGCAAGATTTGCACTTGATACTTGAACTTGCACTTTTTTAAAATTCAGGTGCAAGTGTCAAGCGCAAAATCAAAAGCCCTCAGAAGTCCCCTGAGCAAAGCAAGCTGAACAGTTACAAAAATGAGTCATGCCATAAGTAGGATGTTCACGCAAGTGAAGTGCAATACATGGCTTGTCATCCCTCGACTCCTGCGTCGCTCGGGATGACAAGTCTTGGTCATGTGCACATCTTACATATAGGATGACTCCTGTTTTTTATTTCTGAACAGTTACCATGTTTCAAATCACGTTAGCAGGCCCACGTTCGTGTAAAGCTTCCCACTTCCCACTTCCCACTTCCCACTTCCCACTTCCCACCCACTCAATTCTTCACAAAGCGAACGAACTCCGATCCATTCTTCGATTCAATAAATAGGGTATAAATACCTCGTGGTAGATCATCTACATTTAACTTCAGTTGATTCACCCCTGCAGTTGTCTCGAAATTATAAACCGCTTTCAACTCGCCCGTAACACTGAAGATGCGAATAGGGAGCGTTACACCTGCTCTGGTACTAATTTGTAAGTTTATTAGATCACTTGTCGGGTTAGGGTATATATTGTTAATGGTCATGTGATTGGTAATCTCTCTCTGACTATTGTCTGATCGATCCATGTCTAATATAGTCGAAGCAACTTCATCGTCTTCTGTTGGAACACCATTATTGTTATTACCGGGAGTGGAGTCCGCATCGTCTTCATTTTGTTCGTTTACCTGAGCAAAAGCAAAGAGGGGCTCGTTTTCTATAAGCACAAAAGCATTGAGTGCTAAAACAAGACTTTCTCCGGCACCCAACTGATCGACCTCCCAAAACCCATCCCAGGTACTATAGTCTCCTGCTGTAGTGTTGTGCGAAGTATAAGCAGTGCCATCAGGTAGTTGGAAATCAACTTGTATATTAGTTGCTGTTGAAGTGCCTTCGTTTTCCAGCGTTAATGTATAAACAACCGCTTCGTATTGCTCATATTCCGCCACATCCATGTCAAGGTTTAAGGCGAGGTCAACACCATTTAAAGGAGGTTCCGTTCCACCAGTTCCAAGATCTGCGCTTTCACTTTTGGTACAAACCTTTTGCCAGTCACTATTGTAGAAGTCTACGTTTACATGATATTCTCCTTCCGGTAAATTGTTGAGGGTAACCTCATCATCGCAATCAGTATTGGAGCAAGTAAAAATAAGATTCCAGTTTTCATCAAAGACTTTTACTTTACTGATAGGTGCTGATCCCAAACCAGTAATTTCTATTTGCCCATCAGAGAAAGTAATGAGAGCGTTCTCGCATTCGATTGCTCCTGGTTCTTCTTCTTCTTCTTCTTCTTCTTCTTCTTCTTCACCAATTTCAACCGTTTCTTGGCGCTTACATATTTGGTTCCAGCTGTCATTATATAATCTGAGATTTACGTAATATAAACCAGCAGGTAGTGGGATGTTTTCTGTTGCAGCACAGTAGGTACAAGAATATACGGAAGACCAATCTGAATCAAATATCTGGACTTTTGAAATAGGAGATTGATCTAAATTAGAAATGGTAAGACTTGTGTTGGTGACGATTACCTCAATGTCAGCACAATCTATTTCGCCAGTCTCGATTACAGTTCCTTCACAAGTGCAACCATCTGATTGGATCACATCATTAACCGTATTTGAATTACCATCATTGCAAGAACTACCAACTGTTGCAGGAAGATTCGGATTATTGTCGTCACAATCCTCTCCCTGTGGAATACCGTCGTTGTCATTATCAACTACATCGTTATTGTTAATATTTACATAGACGGATTTCTCGCAAATAGGTTCCCAATTGTAATCCCACAAACGAATATTAACGTAGTATTCACCTTCCGATCCGTAAATAGTTTCAACATCGTTACAATCATTTGTGCAAGTAAATATTTCTTGCCAATCATCATTGCGAATTGATATTTTAACAATCGGAGCTTCATTGACAGCCGAAAGAATAATAGCGTTGCCAGTTGTTGTAATAACGATATCATCACAGTCAGGATCACTACTTTGCCCTGATCCTCCTTCTACAGGGAAGTTGAACCAAATTAAAATTCCAACTCCAGTTGTATTGGTAATCCAGTCATCATCATTCCCGGCATGGCCATAGTAAGAAACGGAATTGATGCTGCTTACATCACCACTAATTTGTAGATGAATATTTGTTCCGGACACGTAGCCACCTGTCACCCAGGCGTTAGCAGATCCCAAATCAAAATCTGCCCAGGGGTTGCCGGTTACATTCAGTCCTGCCACATCTACCATCTCAATGACAACTTCGTTGCCTACTATATTGGCTTCAGTAATGTCACCTGACTCGACTTCGTAACTGCTTTGACCATAAAGGTCTTTAGCCAAAAGGGCGTACATCCGATTGCCAAGTGTTTCATAGCCGTTGTCGTATTCGAAGTGACATCCGTCGTGGTTGGTATTATTACTAGACAGGAGTTGCAGGTTGGAAATTTCATTGGCTACCTGTCGCTGTGCTTCAAAAATAAAAGGGTTCGGATAATTGCATCCGAAGCCTATTATTTGAAACATGTAGTACCGATCAATGGTGTAGTCGGAATTCCAATCGTCATATAAATCGGTAAAAGCATCTTTGTATTCATCAGTGCTAAGATCCCATCCATCGCTTTCGCCTTGATACCAAATAGCAGCCCGGATATCATCTTCAACACCAGCCCCTTCTAGTCGTGTTTTCAGGTTTTGATAATTGGTACCTTCAGGCTCAGACGAATGTTTTAAAAAGAAAGCAATCGCTTGCCCACCCACTGCCTGATTGAAAATGGCAACCGGAACATGGTGCGTGTCAATTATTTTTTTTGCCATACGGGCACCCCATTCTCCGGGATGTGATTGGTTGACGGGCAGCCAGGAACCACTACTGGAGTATGATCTGGAGAATGCACTGAAGTCGTTCGGATGATTTGACGAACCTGCCAAAGCATTGGATTGACCATTGATCATGTAAACGTCACCGGAGACAACTTTGGTTGCCGTTGATACAAATTTCTCAGAGCCATTTTCTATACCATATAGGGTGACGGTGTAGTTTTTTAATTCAGCTGTGATGTGGAAGTTAAAGTAGAAATCAGCTTCACCGCCAGAGTAGTTTAAGGATTGTGAAAGGGTGTTATGGGGCGCACCATCCCGTAAAATCCTCACACGCATTTCTGTGTAATCGGAATATTCCTGAGCAGTTCCACTGACTACTATAGCAGCCTGATTGGTGGCGAGGTTTCTGGGATAGAGTTGATTTTTTTTCGGGAATTCATCTAAGTCAACTTCTGCCACATTTGCAGGAGTTGACTTATCAAAAGACCAGCTTTTAGTGGGCGTTCCAATAGAAAAAATGGCGATAAATATCCAAAAGAGGATAGAGGGGGAAAACAATTTCATATCTGGGTGTTAAGTTTTTTGTTTTCTGAATGGTTCATTCAGAAAACAACTTCTGTAAGACAATATTAATTTCTATCGGTTTCTGGAAAGGAAAGTTGGTATGTGGGCAATACGGAATTGAGGGCGCAAGATAGGACTTTTTTGTTTGAAAGCAAGCTCCTGCTGGTTCACTTATTGGGGAAATAAGTTAAATCGTGAATAACTGTTGAAACCGCTTCACGGTCAGATCGTCTTTGGTTTCGCCTCGACGGTCAGCTCGCTTCGCTGTCAGGCTTCCCACGATCGTGGGCTCCGCATTGGTGGGAAGTCTGACAGCGAAGCGAGCTGATGGCGTGTACGCTGAAGCCTTGGCGTAGGTGTGCAAAGCGGTCTCGTTAGCCTCATTCCTGCTCCTTAGCTATCTCCAGCAATTCATTCGGCAGAGACTTAGTCGTTTTAGCTCCCAGTTCCTTAATCTTCTCAGCACGACCGATGAGCGTATCGCCCTTCCGCTTGGACTCGGTCAGTTTATTCATGGCGTCATCATAAGCATTGCGGGCACCGTTGAGGCGGGAGCCGATTGTTTTGAGATCATCTACGAAGTTGCAAAACTTGTCGTAAAGCTTTCCACTCTGACGAGCAATTTCGAGAACAGACCGTTTTTGTTTTTCCTGTTTCCAAATATAAGAAACAGTACGCATGGTAGCCAGTAGAGTAGAAGTGGTAACGATTACAATATTTTTATCCAGAGCATCAGTGAAAAGCTGGGAGTCGTGCATCACCGCCAACGAAAAGGCAGGTTCGATCGGAACGAACAACAACAGATAATCCGGCGAATTGACCTGATACAAATGCTGATAGTTTTTGCTACTAAGATCTTTTAGGTGTCTGCGGATGCTTTCAACATGTGCTTTAATATGTTTCTCTTGTTTCTTCTCTTTACCAGCGTTAAAATATTTTTCATAAGCGACCAAAGAAACCTTGGAGTCAATAATCAAATGTTTTTTTCCAGGTAGGTTGATAATGAAATCGGGGCGCTTGTCTTTTCCTTCATCGTCTTTAAAGGAGGACTGTGTGACGAAATGAATATCTCTTGTCAGCCCTGCTTTCTCCAGCAACATTTCCAGTTGCAGCTCTCCCCAGTCACCTTGTTTTTTGTTTTCGCCTTTGAGGGCACTGGCCAGATTATTAGCATCCTGACTGAGTTGCATGTTGAGGTCGCGGAGTTGTTCGATTTCTTTTTTTAAGGAAACCTTATCTTTGGTTTCTTCCAGATATCTTTTTTCAATTCCCAGTTCAAAATCTTTTATTCTTTCCTTTAAGGGAAGCAGGATGTCACCCAATTGTTTTTGATTCTGTGCCGCAAAGCGCTGACTTTTTTCTTCCAGTAGTCGGTTGGCCACATTTTCAAATTCAGTTTGAAACTTTTCCTGCAATTCACCAACTTCCGATTTCTGCGTGCGCAATCGTTCCTCCAGATTTAATCGGTTTTGTTGCTCCGCGGATAATTGCATGCTTTTTTCGCGAATCTCTTTTTCCTTATCGAGCAGGTCATCCCGATGCAGATCGGCTTGTAGCTGAAGGGCGTCGTATATTTCTTTGAGTACATACTTTTCGTTAACCACATCATATGGAATGCTGTTACTCAAAGAGGTGAACCGATATTTGGCAATTAGCCAGGCTGCGATAGCTCCTACCAGCAGGCCTATTAGAAGATAAATGAGTTCCATATGTAATAGGTGTAAAATATATGATTACAATATTAGCAATAAAGTTACAAAAGGTTTTTGTGAAAGGGAATAAAAGTGGGGAGAAATATAATTTGGGAAGGGCGGGAAGTGGGGCCTTCCTAGCTGGCAACGGCAGACAAGAGTGGGAAGCTTCCTTTTTTTCGCGCTTAAAGGACCGGAAAGCGCCATCGGGTAGTAAGGTAACTTCCGCCTGCGTACCGCCGAAGCTTTTCTTAGGATCTGGAGAAGGAGCAGCGAAGCGCTCGTAAAAAACATCCAACATCCATCCCGAATGCACCAATGAAGCCACTGAATAGTTAATTTGCATTGAAACACACTTAATGGGGTACTCCCAGGAACAACACGATTTACGTATTTCACGAGCCACAAAAAATAAATCCGTGCAAATCCGTTAGATCCGTTCAATCTGTGTCCCATCCACCTTAGACGTCACCTTACCCAAGTCAACAGCCCGTGCAAAAGCAGCTTCCGCCCCAGCAATAATATCCTTTTCCACGTCACTGTCCACAAAAGAAGCGATGGCCGCTTCGGTAGTTCCACCTTTGGATGCGACTCTGGCAATCCATTCTGTGCAGTTAAAATCAGATTTATTGTAGAGGTCAACAGCGCCTTTAAATGTTTGGCTGACCAGCAACTCGGCCTCTGAATCACTGAATCCCATCCCTTTTGCGGCCTGAATCATGGCATTCATAAAATGGAACACATAGGCAGGACCACTGCCGGAAATAGCCGTTGCAGCATCAATAGCTGTTTCTTTTTCTACATAAATAGTTTTACCAGTCGTATTAATCAGGTTTTGAACCATCACTAATTCAAGTCGGGTAACTTCATCGGAAGAAGTAAAGGCTGTCATCCCCATTCCAATTTGAGCAGGGAGGTTAGGCATGGCACGGATGACTTTAGTTACGTTCAGGCTTTCGCAAATGGTCGTTATTTTTACACCTGCCATGATGGAAAGGAATACCTGGTCGGGTTTGACATAAGAACGAATACTCTTAAAAAGCTCTGGGCAGTCCTGCGGTTTCACTGCTAATATAATGAGGTCAGCACCCGCCAGACAATCGCCGGGATGATTACAGACAGTACCAATCCCTTTAGTCGCAAGAGTAGCTGCCTTTTCAGGAGAGCGTTCTAGTATCATCATACTTGACTTGTCTGTAATATGGGAGCGTAAAAAGCTTTGCGCGTAGGTAAGTCCCATGGTTCCACCACCGATGATAAGAATTTTCATATTTTATTTTTTATTTTTAACGCAGTGTTCACTATTTTGGTTGCAATCCGCCATTGAATTTTGAAGTTGAAATTGCATAAAATTAGCTTCTTAACCAAACAACTTCCTTAAATTGAATCGTTTAATTAGTAGTTGGTATTGAGGAATATTTTATATTTTGTGTGAAGGCGAAAGTTTCCCTTTACTGCACAATAAAGACCAGAAAGCTGTCGGACTAGCGCCCGTTGTACAGGCCCGAAGGGACTTCCCAGCTTGTAAGCTGAAGCTTTAGCATAGGCATTGCTGCTTTGAAATGAGAGGGCTACATTTTTTACTAACTTAAGCCTGGAAGTCTCTTTGCTTCGCGATAGAGCCCGTCTGGCCAGCCGGACAGGCTTTCTCCGGTCTTTTGAATGTAATAGCGGAAACCTCAGTCTTCGCTAACCAAACAGTTACAAAACCAACAACATCATGAAAAACCAATTCACTGCTTTTCTTCTTTTCTTAGTTAGCCTTAGCTTTTTTGCCTGTACTCCAACAGGCGGCGAAAACCAAAATGAAAAAGCCGTTCAATCAAAACAAGCGCATTTGAATACCAAACAAGCGGACTATGCACTGGCGATCCACGGAGGAGCTGGCACCATGCGAAAAGAAAACATGACGCCCGAGAAAGAAAAGTCAATAAGGGAGGCACTCAATAGTGCTTTAAGTGTTGGGGAAGAAGTGTTGAAAAATGGCGGAACCGCTATGGATGCCGTAGAACAAACCATTATAGTTTTGGAAAATGCGCCACATTTTAATGCAGGGAAAGGAGCCGTTTTTACAAATGCAGGAACCAATGAGATGGATGCTTCCTTCATGGACGGAGCTACCCGCAATGCTGGTGCAGTGGGTGGTGTGACTGTCGTCAAAAACCCTATTAAAGCTGCTCGCGCTGTTATGGAAAAATCAGAACACGTTTTATTGACCGGAAAGGGCGCTGACCAATTTGCCCGCGAGCAAAATATTGAAACAGTAGAGCCCGCTTATTTTCATACAGACGCTCGCTGGGAATCTTTGCAAAAAATAAAAGCTCGCGAAAAGAGAACCGGAGCGCTACTTCCGATGCACGCGCCTCACAAGTATGGAACAGTCGGCTGCGCCGCTCTCGATAAAAATGGAGACCTGGCTGCTGGAACTTCCACTGGAGGCATGACTAACAAACGCTATAATCGGATCGGTGATTCTCCGATTGTCGGCGCTGGTATTTATGCCAATAACAATACCTGCGCTATTTCTTCAACAGGCCATGGTGAATACTTTATTCGTTTTGCGGTAGCCTATGATATCTCCGCCATGATGGAATATAAAGAGCTGCCATTTCAGGAAGCTGCTGACTTAGTCATTAATAAAAAATTAAAAGCAGCAGGTGGTACCGGAGGAGTGATCGGAGTAGATAAATATGGTAATGTGGCCATGCCGTTTAACACTTCGGGCATGTATCGTGGGTATGTGAAGCCGGGGGAGCGGGAGGTTTTGATTTTTAAGTAGGGTATTTTAAATCTCTTTTGGCTTGAGTGCTTATGTAGTTAGAGAAATGTTGAATCGTTGAATCGTCGAATTTTGATTGGTACGCGAACATGAGAAACGTTTTCTGAGGCAATCAAAATTCAAAATTCATCGATTCATTATTCAATATTATTTATCTTATGAGTTATAGTCGTAAACCAAACTTTGCAGTGTAAATAACAGGGATTGTTGAACATCAAAAAAAAACTCAAACACAGATCACTGCGTTTGAGTTTTTTTGATTTCATCACTGCTTCACCACCTTAATAGTCCGACTCTCCAATTCACCCGATTCAATGCGAACCAGATAAATACCAGGATTCAGGTCGTTACCGCAACGAACTTTTTTAGCGGTCTTATCCAGCTCCATCGTCTGTACTGTTTGTCCAACAACATTCATAATTATAGCAGTAGCATCACCTTTTACTTCACTCAAATCATAAGCAAGGGTGAAGGCATCAGCCGAAGGATTTGGAAAAGCTTTGATTTGAATTTTAGCAGCAGCTATATCATCAACTGAAGTAGGGGCATTGTCCCATACCTGGAAGTAATCAACTCCAGCTTCTGTAATAATACTAAAGCCTAGTGCCGCACTTGCTTCAAAGCTAACGGTCATATTATTTGTTGGTTCAATGAAACTGGCAATATCAATATCTCCAGACCACATCCAGTTGATGTCATAAAGATTGCCGTCAAAGAGCGTTTCACTGATTACAACTGATTCGGTTCCGTTGTTAAGTGTTACTATAAACGCGTCATCACTCGGAGGAGGGTAGCCAGAAACGGAGGCATCGAGACTTAAGTACCATTGATAAAAACTCATCATAGGTTCGTTGTAAGTAGAAATGTCAAAAACAGGAGAGGTCAAAACCGTGTTTCCATTGATCAGTACATTGGAAAAGCCATCTTGACCATTTTGAGTTACATAGCAGGTATTTCCTGGGTCAGAAGGGAGGTCTTCAATTGGTGTAATAGATGCACCAGTACCTACAATCTGAGGAATTGAAACAGCGCGCTCCCAATCACCTGTCCAATTTTGACCTTCTATGGTCCACCCTAAATCAACCGAGAAAATATCCTCATAACCTTGTTCCAGTTCAATAGTAAGAGAGCCAGTACTCATATCGATGTTCGTATTACTTTCAAATTTGGTTTTATATCCCCATTTGCCTGTCGCAAGATCATATTGGCCTTCAAAAAAAGTAGGGATGTTGAAATTACCTGACGCATCTGAAACTAAATCAAAATTAAAAAATCCACCGTCATCAGCAATATTGATGATCGCACCTTCAATGGGAGTACCACTTCCAGCTTCAACAACAGTTCCACTAACCGCAAAAGAGGGCAGAGGTTCCAACGCAAAATCTAAAATAGTTGTTGCTCCATTGTCAAGGTCTACGGTTAGCGTCTGAGAAACATAGCCAGGACGAGAGGCTGTAATCGCATAACTACCTGCCGTAGCCATTCCTGTTTTGTAATTTCCGGTGGCATCTGTATTGGCAAAAGTAAGCGTGGTTTCTAAATCAATATTAGCGGCACTGATGGCACTTCCATTAGAAGCATCCGTTACCATTCCTTCCAGATAGCATGCCTGTATATAGTTAGGCTCCAGCACAAAAAGTCCGTTTCCAATATCTGTACAAAGTACCAGGCCGGATGGCAAAAATGGGTAGGCACCCCAAACACCCTGGAACCCTGTAGTTGGTGGAATGTAAGTGTCAAAGTTGCCAACTTCTACTAAGTTGTCAGGATGAGTAGCATCAATGATGATACAACCATCGGTATAGTACGAAACGATTAACCAGTTTTCCCATACGTGAACATTGTGTGGAATGACACCATCACCAAGTGTTTCAAATGGCGCGTAAGCATCCAGAAACTGAATGTCAGTTGGATCGGTAATGTCATAAGATCCAATAGGAGCATTAGCTGTTTCATCTGTAGTGAATAAGACGGTGCTGTCTTTTGACAACCAGGTATTGTGTGTAAATGCAAACGGTGTTGTTTGAGAACCTAAGGTAATGATGTTGTCTTTATCACTGACATCATAGATGGTAAATACACCGATATTGATTTCTGAAGAATACATTTTGTTGGCAAGGGTGTACACGTCATGTGAATATTCATTTGGACCTGCAGCAACAAAGGCAGGGTTAGCAGGATCCGTAAAGCAATCGTAAATAAGCATACCTCCCTGATTCTTATCACAACCTGCAAGATAGGCATAGCCAAACTCATCAATATAAATGTTGTGGCAGGTATTCAAGGTTCCAAAGCCAGGCACCTCAGTGATGTAGGTGGCGCTAGCTGAATTTGGGAGGTCTGAAAGATCAATTATGGCTAAGCCATCGTCCCCTGTATCGCATGTTACATAGGCAAATTCTCCCCAGGTTTTGATATCCCGCCAGGTAGAATTATCTCCTGTGATGTAAGCTACTTCAACAGGATTGGCCGGATCGGCGAGGCTTACAATAGAGGTTCCGTTAGCAGCACCTACCAACGCGTATTCCGTTCCGTCAGGGGCAACGTAGCCCCAGATGTCATTAAGGTCTTCTGAATAGGTAAGGTCGGAAATATAGTTAATGTTTAATTGTGCCTGGGTGTTTAAAGCCAACAGGCAGATGGCTAACAGGGTTACTATTCTTTTCATAATTGCTGTTTATTTTTGTAAAAATGATTTTGATTAAAAATTATATGTTGAAGTTCTTTATAAAAATGACGATTTTAAAATTGAATCGTTACAAATTTTTGAATAGGATCTTTTTGGAGTCTTCGTCAAATCAATTGGCGAACTCTCTGGAAACTTAAATTTGAACGCGGAGACGCAGCGGCGCTGAGTTCCCTCGATCTGCAGTGATACGC
>Ga0114957_1001109_pt1 | contig 31335 bp, 22 predicted proteins | sample BantaG_FD_87175 | JGI IMG/M metagenome (GOLD analysis project Ga0114957, IMG submission 87175) | Marine algal microbial communities from Bantry Bay, Ireland - BantryBay_4 metaG | ecosystem: Host-associated > Algae > Red algae > Unclassified | place: Bantry Bay, Ireland | collected 2014-11-21
AAACTAACTGTTCCCACTTCTCCCGTCAGCGTCAATATATTATTGGTTAAAATCGCCGGACCACTTAGCAACTCTATATTTACGGATAAACCACTGCTTGATGTTGCGGCCAATGTAACTGGCGAAGCATCCGTTGGCTGATCCGAAATCGCATTAAACGTAATGGTCTGATTTTCTTTTTCGTAAACCTGAAAATTACGAATTATGGGAGGTGCTGCGGCGTACTGATCATTACCCGCTTGCGTCGCCCAGATGGTCACCATTCCAGTGGCGCCAGTCAGTGTTACCGTATTTTCATTGAGTGTCGCCGGGCCGCTTGAAATTTCGTAGGATACTGATAAACCAGAAGAGGCCATTGCATTTAGTAGAATGGGCGCTGCATCGGTTGGTTGATCCAGAATAGCAGGAAAGTTGATGGCTTGGCTATCAGGATTATCAAAATTCTGAAGGCCAGGAGTCGGTGGTGTTGCCCGCCAGTTTTCGGCCAATGTATTATCCGAGGACGAAATAAAAAGCTGTAAACTGGGGCCTTGTCCATCGGCTTCTTCCGGCCAGGGCGCAGCGTCTAAATAATTTACCTCATCGCTAAAACTTCCATTGGCATTGGTAAAACGCAGTAACTCCCCCCGATTACTCAGAGAAAAACCACTGTCATTAATTCCACCAAAATTTCCAACGACATTGGATACCGATGGATAAATTTCCTGAAACGCCTCTTTATTATCCGCTAAAATCAAATACGCTCCGCCGGGCAAAACCGTATTATCCACCAGGGTGAAGCTTTTTCCGGATTCGTCAAAAAAGGTCCATCCCGCTAATTGGGCCGGATCGCTATCAGCATTGTATAATTCTATCCAGTCTCCTCCGTCGGCATTCTCGGGCGAGTGATAATTTATTTCGTTTATTACAATATTTACAATATCATTGTTTCCATCAGTAAAATTTGCCGTAAGACTCGGATAATCCGCTACGTTAATTTCTATTTCCGCTTCCATTGGCAAATCCGGAGCAGACCAACCTGAGAATGCAAAACCTGGATGAGGAATCGCTTTTATCCGAATGGGAACGTCCTCAAAATAAATTCCACTCCAGGGAAAAACAGCAGGAAAGAGCGTATTAATTTCAACGGTACCAGCACCATTTATGCTTAACCTAATTTCACTCGTGCCGGGTAAACCGTAAGCTTCAACCGCATCATTGCGTACGACCGCAGGACGGTCTGACAAAAGGTCTTCAATATTTTCCACCTGCCCTTCCCATTCATTCGTTGGTAAATCGGGTGCCCAACGATCCAGTTCTGCGGGAATCTCAACACTGATCTCATTTTTTAAATTATTAAGAGCGGACAGTATTTTGGACGGTTTGGAAATAGAATTTAGTAAATCTGCGGTTCGGTTCAGAAATTGATTGCGAAACCCTTCGTTGCGCATCAGTGATTTTGGAAGGTAATTATTATATTGAATTCCACTGGTATCTTCGATCGCAGCGAATCCATTCCATTCCCGCGAAAATAAACTTCGGTCCATATCCCAGGGAGTAAAACGCCATTGACCATCGTTTTCTGCTTTGTAAACACTTGTTCCCCAGGTCCAGCTATTATAAGCCGTCACCTGAACGTAAGCTAAAAAATTAACCAGATTTTCTACGTCTATATCTTTGGTGGCTTCCGCGTAAATTTCCGAATCACTGCAATCGTTGTGATTAAGAAAATGCCGGAGGCTGGTCCAGTCTTCGAGTGATCCTTCCTTGAGATCATCCGCAAATTTGGTCATTCGAATCATATCGAAATCATTATCCTCGAGGTGAGATTCGATAAAATGTTCATTCACCGACTCCCGGATATCATAGATGCCCCAGTACTCGCCGTTGATGGTGAGGATGGCCCAACGCCGGTCAGAAACCAATCCTCCCAATTCGTCGTAAATATCGGTCGCCAATGGATCTCTGAGCAAAGTTCCAGAACCCGTAGTGAGGTCGTCATCATAGCCAGATCTTAATACTATGTTTCGAAATTCCTCCACCGGATTATCGGCAAACAATGGATATTCCAGAAATTTATTTCCGTATTCTTCTTCAAAAAATATTCGGAAAGATTTTTTTGGCGCACCAACCGAGCTGCTTCCCTGAATCCGAATACCCGCATCAATGGCAAAGCCTCCGCCATTTAATTCAAATAATTCTAACTGACAAAACCGTTCCCAATCCGAACCGGACTCGAAAGGATTGGTATGGATACCGTCGGGACCGAACAATTCTTCTGGATCGGCAATAATGGATAAAGTTGGTAAACTATATGGTGTATTAAAATAATAAATTTCGCTACCAATTGGGCTATTTTGAAATCCTAGAGCTACACTGATGGCTCTTACAACCGTAGTCTCGCTAATTACAATTGGATTGTTGTATAGAAAAGTTGCGCTGTCGCCGGGATTCGGTGTACGGCTATCGAGGGTATAATAAATCTGGGTAGCGTCCGGCGGCAATTGCAAACTAAGGGTTTGCGTTTGATTATAAAAACCTCCGTCTATGGTAAAGATGGGAGATCCCAGCGTTTCAGGAAGTGCCTGTCCACTGTTGGCCATACCTGGTGTAGACACGTTAAAAGTAATTTGATTATTAGAACCATCCGGAAAGAAACCACTGGAAATATCCGTTGGAAAAACCCCAAAATTAACCTGATGAATTAAGACTCCACCAGGATCAGACAATAGAATAGATTCTCCATTTGTACTCAACTTAAAATTAACGTGATTATCTCCCTCATCCAGATCCTTATCTGCCCATAGCAATAAAAAACCACCGGGTGGCACGAATAGATTGTCTTCTATTTGGAATAAATCGGGCTCAGAAGGATCATCGGAAAGAAAGTAACCGTTAAGATTTACCGCGACGGAGCCGGCATTGTAAATTTCGAACCAGTCGTCATAATCACCAGCTTGATCTGCTAAATAGGAATCGTTATCAGACATCCACTCGTTGATATAGAGCTGGGCAGAGAGAAAATTATTAGAAAATAGAAATAGCAATGCCAATAACATTGCCTTTGAAGCGAAATGTTTCATATGTAAATAGGGATTATATATTAAGTATATCTCGGCCAGCAACTTTAAACGCGTGGCGAGATATAAATTTCGTTATAAAGTTTAAAGTTGTTTAAAAAACACTACTGTCTACTGCTTGAGGAATACAAAACAACCAACTTAGAAACACTGATTAAATATGTTCTAATGGAGCGAAGGTGAACAAATCTTTTGTGTTTATACATACGGGAAATATTGCTGAAGGGTTTACGAATTTACGAATATTTTTTCAATTTTCATTAAAAACGACAAACATACATCAAAATAGAAAAGCCCGCTTGTTAAGTTACAAGCGGGCTTTTATGTCAATCAGTAAAAAATTGAACTACTTTGTTTTGGACTTATATTTCTGTAATGGTGTTGTGTTGTAATGTTCTTCTTCTACGTAAGTCAATTCTTTCTTAAAATCCGGTGCTTTTTTAAATCCGGCAGAGATCATGATCCGTTCCATTTTTTCGTTTAGAAAAACAATCGAAGGATAAGACATTTTACCATCAAGCAAGGAATAAGCCAAGGTGTGTACGCCACGTCGACCCGCTTTACGATATTCAAACTTATTGTTATTCCAGATAATGTCTTCTTTTTGTTCGGCATCTAGCTTAACCGGATAGAAGTGAGTATTTAAATAATCGGCAATCTCTTTTTCTTCAAAAGTCTGCTTGTCCATCACTTTACACCAATGACACCATCCGGTGTAGATATCAACCATGAGTTTGCGTGGTTCCTTTTTTTGGAGTTCTACCGCCTCTTCCCAGGTGTACCATTTTACTTTTTTAGCAGCCTCAACCGGAGCAGGTACGGGATTGGTAAAAGCCGTTGCGATCAAAAAGCAAGTGAAGAGTAATAGTATATTTTTCATTCTAAAAATTTATCGTTAGTAATTATTCCTTAAAATAGAAATGATCCTCGGACCATTATTTCTGAGCGAGCATACCAGCCACCTTTTCTAAAACTGGCATAAACTGCTCTGGTGTTTTATAGCCTTTGGATATCTCGATTATTTCTCCGTTTCCATCCATAAAAGCAAATGAAGGATAAGACATTCTACCCGCCAACATCATCCGCGCTAAATCGTGGCTACCTTTTCGGCCAGCATTTGGATTAAAATCATATTGCTTGTCCAAAAATTGAACTGACGCTTTCTGCTCCGCATTGAATTTCACGGGAATAAAATTTTTCTTTAGAAACTCCTGAATTTCCGGCTGATCGAAAGTTGCTTTGTCCATTCGTTTACACCAGCCGCACCAGTCCGTGTAGACATCCACGAAATAAACTTTAGATTTGTCTGAATTGAGTGCTGCCGCTTCTTCCATTGTATACCATTTGAAAGGCGCATCGGCCACTGGATCGGAGGAAGAACAGCTGGAAAGTACCGCAATCATCAATAAGGAAGAAAGAAGGTAGAAAAACTTTTTCATAAGGATAATGTTTACAGGATTAACTAAAAAGCAGCTTTATACCAAACTGGTTCTTTAAACCAACGGCAATAAGTTCGCCATTGTTTTATATTTTCATCGTAAATTTACTAAAAATGAGACAAATTGTCGTGGGTATTGGGGGGAGTAGCGGTTCTATTTATGCTAAAGTACTGCTGGATCGGCTGGCGGCACTGTCGGATCAACTCGATAAAGTAGGCGTTGTGATGAGTGATAATGCCCGATTTAACTGGAAATACGAGCTTGGTAATGAGGACTATAAAGGGTATGATTTTGACTTCTATGAAAAAATGAATTTTATGGCGCCATTTGCCTCTGGTTCAGCGCGTTACGATACGATGATTGTTTGTCCTTGCTCAATGGGCGTACTCGGTAGAATTGCTACGGGCATTTCTAACGACTTGATGACCCGCGCGGCAGATGTGATTCTTAAAGAGCGACGACGCCTGATCCTGGTACCTCGCGATACGCCTTATAGTTTGATTCATATTAACAATATGAAAACGGTAACGGAAGCGGGTGGTATTATCTGTCCGGCTTGTCCGAGTTTTTACAGCAAACCAAAGGATTTTGAGGCGCTGGCAGCGACGGTGATTGACCGGGTGATTGATCTGGCGGGGTTGGCAGCAGATAGTTATCGGTGGGGCGAGGAAAATTGAATGATTGTGTTCTTTCGTATTTCTTTTAAATGAAAAATTAATAATGTCTTCTCTCGTGTTTCTTCCTTAATGAAAAATGGGAGCGTTCAATTAAGTGTGTCTCTGGCCACCCGCACCTTGGTCCCAGAGGAAGTCAAAGCGTGTATACGCACTCGAGGGAAGATCTCCTTAGTTCTATACCACTAGAAAAAAAGTAAGACAACAATGAAAATATATTACCTTCTGATATTCACAATTCTATCATGCAAATTTACACCTCAAAATCTATCTAATTGCTTCGCAAATAAAGGTATCAAAACAGCTATAATTGAAGCAACCTTATTAAGTGATAAAACGCAGACGGTATCTGGAACGATATATTTTAATGAATCTGGCCAACCGATTCTTAGAGAATATATTGATAGAAAAATTGAATTAAAGTATGAATTAAAAAATCTAACACATACCATTATTAATCAACACGATCAAATAGCAGGCTCTTCGAAAATTAATACGAACGTAGTTGCTAAAAATGATGAACTTGGAAGACCCTTAAAAATTATTGGGGAAGATGGAGGCATGACAGAATATATCTACCAGAATTGTGACGAACAAATAGAGACCTATACAGGAAGTGACGGTAAACTAATTCAAAAATTCAAATCTATCTTTAAAGATGGTTTGCTGGTAGAAACCGTGTGGATTCCAAATGACAACACAGAAGAAAGAAAAACAAAATACTTTAATTATAAATTGGATGATCGCGGATATTGGATAGAAAGAACTTATAAATATGCAAATGGTGACGTAATTCGGGAATCCCGAAAATTAGAATACTATTAGTAAAAAACTGGCTACAAAACCCTCCTCCTTGCTACTATACAACCTCTTCCTAACCTTATACCATCTGGCCATTCGCCTAGCAGCGATCTGGAATTCAAAAGCCAACACATGGATACAAGGACGTAAAAACTGGGAAGAAAAAATAAAAACCAATCTACCTTTTACGGAAAAACCGATCTGGATTCATTGTGCTTCGCTCGGAGAATTTGAACAAGGACGGCCTTTAATTGAAAAAATAAAAACAACGCATCCGACTATTCCGATTGTATTGAGTTTCTACTCTCCTTCGGGTTTTGAGATTAGAAAAGATTATGCATACGCGGACCTCGTGCTCTACCTGCCCGCTGATACCCCCGCGAACGCACGACGCTGGTTGAACCTTTTACAACCACGGATGGCCATTTTTGTTAAGTACGAATTTTGGTTAAATTATCTATTTGAAATAGATCGTTTAGAAATTCCACGATATTTAGTTGCCGGGAGTTTTCGAAAATCGCAGCCTTTTTTTCAATGGTATGGAAGTATATTTCGACGGGCACTGAATAATTTTGAAACGCTTTTTGTACAGACCGGGTCTGATGAGATTTTACTAAAAGATATAGGTATTTCTAACGTCGTTGTGGCGGGTGATCCGAGGATTGATCGGGTGGCGGAGATTGCTAAAAATCCCCGGGAGATTCCAGTGATTGCCGATTTGGCAAAGCGAGCGCCGCTCCTGATTTTAGGATCCAGCTGGCAACCGGAAGAAAAAATATTATGGAGTTTTCTAAAAGAACATTCCGAACTTCCCTACTCCATTGTAATCGCACCCCACGTTATTTCAGCGTCGCATTTAAAAGAGATTGAGATGAATGCTCCCCTTCCGATACAACGGTTAAGTGTCGCTCACAATACTGGTTTACTTGCCGCTACGCGAATTGTGCTCGTTGACAGTATCGGCTTGCTTTCTTCAATTTATCAATATGGGAAAGTTGCTTTTATTGGCGGCGGATTTGGTGCGGGCGTACACAATATTCTGGAGCCGGTGGTTTTTGGATTGCCTACACTGATTGGAAAAAATCATCGTAAATTTCCGGAGGCAGCTACCCTCATCAATGGCGGAGGTGTATTCGAAATTACCGGCCCGATAGATTTTACGGAGCAACTTTTAGCACTCCGCGATCTGGATCGTTATAAAAAAGCGGTGAAAGTTAATCGGGATTTTATTGAGCAAAACCGAGGGGCGACGGAAGTTATTTATGCTAAAACGCTAGAGGGTTGAATTGTTGAAAATTTCTGGGGCGTTTAATTTTGAATACTTTTAATAGCATTTATGTACAGAAAATTAAAGCCCCTTACCGATCAATATTTGCTTGAAAAGTAAATTGCTGCGAGCCTAATTCAAACGCACAGAGGTTTCCAAAACCAAAACTTTCAAATGGACAACCGTTGTCGATATCGATGGCGGGTATTTCTGCCAGTTGCTGGATACTGTTTTTGATTTCCAACTGTCGGAGCGGGGTATGCCCGTGGACAATGATACGGTCACCCAACCATTCCCAATCGATCTCCTCGTACCAGTGGCGAATCCAGATCATTTCTCTTTTATTTTCAAAAGGTTTTCCACCACTAAAATCCAATCCAGCGTGAACTAAAATATAGTTGTCTACTTCTAAATAGAAATCCAGATTTTTCATCCAATTGACGTAGGATTCGGGAATATTATCAATATTAGAAGTCCCAAAACTCCAGACAGTTTCGGCGTAGCCTCTGCTTTCGTTGATTCCCGATAATTCGTCTTTGGCATCTACTGCATGCAAAAACATCTGCTCGTGATTTCCACAAAGACAATGCACGGTATGTCCATTTTTTTGTAACTGCCAAACATGGTCAATTACGCCCTTGCTATCCGGCCCCCGGTCGATATAATCGCCCAGCAGATAGAGCTCGTCTTCCAGAGAAAACGAAATTCGATCAAGAAGTGCCTTGAAGGTTTTAGCACAACCATGAATGTCGGAGATAGCAAATTTTTTCATATCAAAATAACTATCAGACACGTAAAAAAATTCCTGAAAAAAGAGAATAATTATCTCCACTTCCTCCAAACAACCATGCGTCCGCTCATGCGCCTAAATAGCTACCTTAGGATCAATTATTCATTTAAAAATTTAACTTTTCATCCGTAACTATACCATACCTGTTTTCGTATATAAAATAAATCAATACAAACTTATACTATGAGTACACCCATTCTACTCTGGTATTGATAGTTTTTAGAACATTTTATTTTACAATTACAACCAAAACTTTCCTTCGTTATCCACCACGACGAAGCATTTACGACACCCAATTAAGGAAAGTATATGTACCAGGAAAGTTATTTAAGAAGTTTTACAGCGCTGCTAATCAGCCTATTATTTACCACTATTTTAGTAGCGGGCGATTGTCCGACAAAAGGAGGAAGTTTGAGTCTACTCGACGGATCGCAGGAACGATACGTCTGTAAGCAGGCCGATACCCATACGATGGTCCACCTCAAACACAGTGAGCTGACAACGGACAAATATGTCTATGTGATTACCGACGAGGCAGAAAAAATTCTTGGTTATTCCGAAGATCGCTCCATTGATTTATCAAAAGTACCCAGTGGCAATTATCTAATTTGGGGTGTTTCTTACACTGGCCAACCACAGCGGCCAGTAGACGTACTACTTTCCAGTGCTCAATTTTCTAACACTTGTTTTGCGCGCTCTGAAAATGCTGTTCGTATCAGTTACGCAGATTTAGCCGCACAGCGTATCGCTAGTGATGAGGAAGAATATATTGCTATTACAGAATTTAAAAATACTTTGCTTAATTTTCAAACAGTAGAAAATACGGCGACCAGTTTTATGTATGTAATTACCAATTATCGACGACGAGTAGTCGGATTGACCAAGGATAAATTCAACTTTAAAGATTTTGGTATCGGAGAATATCGGGTATACGGTTATAGTTATACTGGTGCATTTAACATCAAACCGGGTGACTTTATGATGGGCGCCATCAGCGAAGGTTGCTACGAAAAATCAGTCAATTATATTACGGTAGACAAACTGGTCCCCGCTGGTTTTAGTCCAGTTCCTGTTCCGGAAAATCCGCTGACAAACACCGATGCTATAATGGCTGATAACACATCGAATGAATTAGCATACGAAACAGCTGAACTGCCCGCTGCCGCTGCATTGCTTTTTGATCAGAATGCTAGAGACATGGATCAAAAGATGATTAAAAAATTGACTACCAACCTGAACAGCAACTGTAACGCCTACGCCGGTACGCTGACACCGGATAAGAATCAATTATTCTACAATCAGGAAAACATTACGATTTCTGCGACGACAACCGAAGCGGCCAACAAAGGTTATTACACCGAAGTACAATACCTTTTGGTCTCCGAAAAAACGGGAACCATCGAAGCGATTGCGTTGCTGCCTACATTTATGATTGGCAAAGCTGGTACTTATCATATCTATCCGATGGTCGCTAATTTCCAACACGAGTCGGTGTCCGGATATTTTAATAACAATAAGATTTCACTTGGTAAAACGACACTTAAAAGCATTCGTCAAAAGTTGGCTGCCTCCGATTTTTGCTCCGATTTAGCGGGATCACCCGCCACCATTGTCGTCACCAATACGGGAGACCGATGCGCTGCCAACGCGGGTACCATGCAGGCAACGGCAGCGACGGTAGACCTGACAACAAGCGAGGTATTGTTGACGGCAGCACATTTGGATACACCCGTAATTCCGGCAGGATATAAAAAAATATATTTACTTACGTGGTTGAACCAAATTATCGAACAAAGTGATACACCAAACTTCTCGGTAAACATGGAAGGCAGCTACGGAATTGTTTGTTTGATTACTAAAAACACTGCTGATATTACCGATACGGATGTTCTCAATTTACGGAAAGTAAAGAAGGAAGTCGGGTCTTCTATTTTTCAATTAATTGAATATATTGATATGAAAGGGATTTGTGCTGCTGTTTCCAGCTGGAGTTTGACGGAAGTTATTCCTTCAAATAGTTTGAGTTTTGGTGAAACTAGCGCTAATTTAATTCATGTAGTTAACAGATAACCAAAGTAAATTTTACCGAACCAAATTTGTGTAGAATTTATTTTAAGACCCTGCTATTTTGATCCTCGATTATTTCAAATAGCGTATATTTGTAATTCTAACCTCCAACAAAACCAGTATCTGGTACCAGATTTGTTTATTAACCTATTAGGTAACCTCTCAGGAAGTTCTATTCTAAAAAAAATTCAAATATACTACTAACTCAATATCATACAATGTCAGAAAATAATCGTGTAAATAAAAAGTTAAAAAATCCTTGGCATGCTATTAAGACGGGCCCGAATACACCTGAATATGTTACCGGTGTGATCGAAATCCCCAAGGGTTCTCGTGCAAAATACGAACTAGACAAGGATAGTGGATTATTGAAAATGGATCGGGTATTATACTCTTCTGTTTATTATCCTGCCAATTATGGTTTTATTCCACAAACCTATTGTGACGACGACGATCCACTTGATATTTTAATCTTGTCTCAGATAGATATTGTTCCTTTTTGTTTGGTAGATGCCCGGGTAATCGGCGTCATGCGAATGGTGGATAACGGGGAAGCGGATGATAAAATTATCGCTGTAGCGGAAGGAGATATGAGCGTCAGTCATATCAATGATATCAGCGAACTACCAGTGCATTTTACCAGAGAACTTCAGACTTTTTTCGAAGATTATAAAAAGTTAGAAAACAAGACCGTGGTTATCGAAGATTTTCAGTCTAAATTCGTAGCGCTACAAATCGTAGAGCAAAGCATTATAGATTATAAGGAGAAATTTGGTAAAAAAAAGAAAGAAAAAAAAGTTAAAATTGTGAATGGTAATTCTTTTTAACGAAGAATTAAAGTTTATTCGCAATTTAAAAAGCGTCTTGATCAGAAATGATTAAGACGCTTTTTTTAGAATAGTTTATTGATTAACCCTTTTTCACCTGGTCACCCGAATCACTTCCGGCTTACTCCAACTCACCGCTTCATTCGCATAATACAACCAGGCCGAAGAAGCCGCCGCCGAATATACACCGGGAATATCTGCTTTTAAATCCAGGTTGATTTCCTTGATAGCAGACGGGCCCAATTCTCTAAAGTAGAAAACCAAATAGCCATTAAATAATTCATAATAATCGAAGACTCCCTGCGCTTCCATTTCTTTCAACTGCCAGGCTTGCACACTCAATCCGGCGGGAATTCCCAATTTAATAATCGGGTTGGTCACCGCTTTCTGCGTTTTATTGGTCAACGCAACGGCCAATCTTTGCTGATCGCCCATCTTTGCTTTCTTGTTTTTCAATCTAGTAGAAAGCTTTAAAACACAATCATCGTCGCTGATCGGAAGTAATGTGTGATAACGTAGTCCGAGGTAATAAGGAAGTGCCTGATCTGTATTGGAAAAACTAATTTTTACTTTATTTTTTCCAGTCTTTAAATATTTCCCTAAATCTTTTAGTGCAATACTACCTGGCGCTTCTCCATATTTCTGCTTACCAGCTTTCTTACCATTTATAGATACCGTTAGACTACCCGTTCGTTTTCCGCTATCTACTTTTTGTGCGTAAGTAACCATTGCCTTCATCGCCAAAACAGTAGCCTGTGTTGATCCGTAACCATATTGTGTTTTGCCATTTTTAATAAAATCCATAGCACGTACTAATTCGGGATGCGACTCTTTGTCTTGCATCATCGCCAATGCTGCCAGTGCCGTCGTTTCGATATCTTTAGAAATACCCCGCGAGTTTACCACGGTGCTTGCTACGCTACTCCACTTCCCATCGGCATCCTGCTTTTTCAATAATAAAGATAGAAACTGACTGGACCTTTTATCTTCTAATGTAAAAAGTACGTTACTCATCAAAGCCAGTAGATACGGGTCTTCCGAAGCAAGCGCATCTTTCGCTGATTTTTCAATCTCTTTTTTGACTTTATTTTCCATGCCTGCTTCGACCAATGCCCAAACGATATACGCATCGTAGACCGGATCATTGGCTTTCCAGGAATGAAGACCACGTTTACTGGACAGCCAGCCGCCTTTGCCGTCGCGACGATCCAGTAACCACTTGGCGTTGCGGTCAATCATTTTTTGATCAACGGGAAAAACGCGTTTCATATCCGTAAACTGTAACAAGCCATACGCGGTCAACGCTTCGTGTCCCGGTGGTTTTCCGTACCAGTCAAAACCGCCGCCTTTTACTTCGTATCCCGTCAAGCGTTTGTAGCCTGACTTTAAAGCGGTGGTTAAATTGTCCTGGGTCGCTGCGTCCAGATTTCCGGTAGACTTTAGATATTCAAAAATTAAAAGGTTGGGATAATTGGCCGAAGAAACTTGTTCAAAACATCCGCTGGGTTGTCTGACCATTCTTTTTAAATCCGCCTGTAGTTGCTCATCCATGGAAGTTTGGGCGCTGAAGTCTAAATTGATAGAACCAGTAACCGGGTCCTTTACATCCAAGGTAAAAGTATGCGATAATTCCTGACTCGTAAAGCCCTGGTCTACTGGAAAACCACGCGATAGAATTTCTATTTTTTCCGTTACATGGTCTTTAAAACCACCACTGGAAAATCCGATTTTCAGGGTGGTTCCAGGGTGTGGCGATAATGCCTGCACCGGAATAAAAACAGTTGTTCCCTGATTAGGCAGCAGCTGAACTTCGTCCTTAAATCCATCCCCTATTTTTAACTCATCGGGTAATTCAATCGTCAATTTTCCGGTAACGGACTGATTCGTTTTATTATCAAACACCACTGGAATTTCTAATGCATCGCCCATCAGTACGCGTGCTGGAATTTTGACATTCATCCCTAATGGAATCTCATTAGAAAATATTTTTGTACCGCGACCAATACCGCCGTCTTGTCCAAAACCTTCCAGCGTAGCCCGGAAACTGGTTAAAGCATCGGAGGTATAAAAGGTGACGTTTGCGGTACCATCCATTCCGGTTTCAATTGCTGAATTCCAGTAAAGTGTTTTTCTAAAATCTGTCCGCTGATGGTTGGGAACTGCTTGCTCTTTTTGTTCATAGATCGGCGCGTAAAATTCTTCTGGCTGGTGAAATCCCCATTGACGGTAGGCGATGACGGTTTGATTTTGATTCATCCGTCTTTTACTGACAACAGGCTTTCCAGAATCCTTTGCCCGCCTTTTTTCGCTCACATCAGGTTTTGCCACTTCCTCCAATATCGGCGCTGGTTCAAAAACAAGTACTTCGTTCATCTCTGCTTTCTCCTCGGGAATCAAAGAGCCGCGAACTCGAATACCATCTATATAATAATCAATTGCATCCGCTCGGGATCCACGTACCACTATATCGTCTCCGTCGTCCACCTGCGATAATCCGGCGGCGGTGGAGGCGAGCGCATCTATGTTTTTGGTGGGGAGGTTTTTTATTTCATCCGTGGTAACAGTAACTACCGAGGCAGTAACGGATTTAGTTCTTGTGATACCAGATCCAGTTACCACCACTTCCTCTAATAAATCTCCAGCTGGATAAGCGAGTAAATCAAAGTGATGGTCAAAGCCTTTTTCTACTGATAAAGTCCCCACCATATCGATATAACCAACATATGTTACCAGTACATCATAAGTGCCAGGATCCAATGGAAGATTAAATTCACCATTAAAACCGGCAGCAACACCGGAGGCAAGTATTCCATCTTTATAAAAAACGATATTAGCCCCAATCAATGTCTCATTTGTATTCACATCTCTTACAACTCCACTAACCAGCGTATTTTTTGCAGGCTTTTTAACAGGCTTAATTACAATCGGCTCAAAATCAAAAATTGAAATTTTTATATCTTTCCTAATTCCTCTGACCGAATATCTATTATTAATTTTATTTTTTGAAACCCGAACCATCGTATTGAAATTACTCAATGCAACATCTTCAAATTTAAAAGCACCATTCTCATCTGTGATAATAAAATCCTCTCTGCCATCCATCGTTACCTTTGCGTTAGCAACGGGTTCACCAGATATTTGATTAACCACCACTCCCGCAATTACCATTTCTTCGTTTTTAAACTCCACTGCTGCCAGCCCCGTTTCCCGCGCAGCATTCCAGTCAAAACGTCTCCATCCCTGCGTCAACATCAAATGGTCTAGTGCTAAAATCTGATCTTTCTCCGGATGATCTTCCGCTGGATCAAAATAAAAATTAGGTTCTTCGATCGTTCCTTTGAGTTCTGAATTTAATAAAACAGAACCTAAAATATTTCCTTGCTTGTCATCCGCAAAGGATAGTAGATTGTCATCCGCTACGGCAAGCGAAAACTTTCCACTTAACGGAATACCGCGCTCATCCCGTACCGCAATTTTTAGATTAACGGCATCACGGGGTTGATAAGTTGGCTTATCAGCAGTGATATCAATCGATAATTTTTTATCAGGATGTAAAAAGACCATCCGTTCGGCGCGGGGCATTTCCTGCGCATCGAATAAGGTTAACTGTGCAATTCCGATTTTTGTATTTTTGGTAGACAGCTTTAGTTCCTGGACACCTGCAACTGGATTCGTACTTGCGTATCCAAAAATTTGTCCACGACTTTGTAAAACCAACGTCATGGATTCGGCCTCGGTAGCATGAATCGCGACCGTCAATTCGTCTCCCGTATTTTCAAGGACCCGTAAACCATAGCCTTTTTCGACTGCGGTCGGTAACGCATACTTTTCTTCAATTCCTTCCGGTTGAATAATCCGTGCGAAATATTTTTGATTCTTTGCTGGTTTAAAACTCAGGGCACCCATCCCCTGGTGGTAGGTAGAAAATTCTGCTACCTCGTTTCCATTTTTGTCTTCGATAATTCCAGTTACATCGGCGGGTTTGCCAAATTCGTTAAGGGCTTTAAAAGCCAATCCGTTTTCTAGTTCCGTTAGAAGATAGCCTCCTTCCGGTAAAAACTGTAAATCAATTTTATTTAAAACAATAGGAACCGTACGCGCGATCGACTCGATCTGTCCAAGGTGTTCGATTAGAATATTAACCAGTCCATCGGTCGTTTCCAGGTTTTTAGGCAACGAAAACTGAATCTTTGTTTTTCCCTTTTTATCAGTTTTGCCTTTATAGGTTTTTTGTTTTTCACCGTCCAGTTGTAGTACATATTCAAATGATTTTTTGGACAATGGTTGATCGTCGAGTGCTTTTAATTCTAAGTCAGCCGATACCTCATCGCCCGGACCGTAGGCCTTTCTGGTCAAATCCAGCGTCATTTTCAAAATCGGTAAAACTGGTTTTTGCACCTGAATATTTTGTTCAAAAAACAGATCCTGATTTTTCTGCCAGTTGGTGTAAGCCTTGACGGTATAACGACCACCCACGGCATTATCAGGCAGTTGGAAGTTTCCTTTTCCAGCACCCGTTGGCGCAAGAATTTTATGTGTTTTAATTTTATTGCCGTTTGGACCGAGCAACTCAACGTAGAGCATATCGCTTTTACGACTGGGCTTTAGCGAATTGGCGTCGCGCAAAAAAGCGTTAAACCAGATTTTCTCACCCGGCTCAAAAGAACTGCGGTCAAACTGAAGATAGACTTTTTCGGTGGCGAAATGTTCCTCGTGTTCGGCCAGCGTATTTTTCAGGCTTTGGACAAAAACAGTGGTAGCAGGTACCTCCGGAATTTGAATGGGGTTTTGGATCGTGGCAGTGTCGGCGGGTTCTGTGCGTATCGGCTCCGTTCTAACAATAGTTTTAAAAGCAGTTGGAAAAACCAGTGGATCACGGTGACTGATGGGCGCCAAATAAGCTACCCTATCCAAAGAATCATTGACCATTGTTGTGCCGACGATACTGGTATCCGGAATTGCAGCGGCCATTTGAGTAGTAAGTTCCGAGAGTTGACTTAATGGTGGCGGCGGAATTGGGTTGGCGGATGTACCGCTCAACATATAGTATAAAATTAAGAATAGCATCATCGTTGAAAGGATTAAAGAAATTAAAAAATAATACCTACGAGATGTGGTCGGCGGTTCTAGAATGCCTTCCATTTTATTCCATGCATGGTCAGAAAATTCGAACTCGAGAATTTCGATTTTCGATTTTATTTTTTTGTCGATATTTTTATTTGACGATTTCATAATTATTTTGACATAATTCGATTCGGGTTATATTGAGACAACTTTAGTTGTAGTGTTTTGCGGGCAGCAGCTAAATGATATTTTGAAGTTTGTTCGCTGATTTTGAGGAGTTCTCCAATTTCACGGTGTTTATAACCATCAACTACGTAGAGCGAAAAAACGGTTCGGGCGTGGATCGGGAGTTCCTGAATCGCTTTGTATAAATCCTCGGCGTACAACTGATCGATCACTGCTGGATTTATCTCCATTTCTTTTTCACTATTATAATCCATCACTTCCCGATATTTCGCCTGGGTTCTTACGTAATCAATAGCAGTATGAAAAACAATTTTGGATAGCCATCCTCCAAATGGTCCGGTGGCTTCGTACTGATCGAGTTTTTGAAATATTTTAAAAAATGCCCGATTCAATACATCCGTCGCTTCTTCCTTGTGTCCCGTGTACCGCATACATATACCGAGTAACTTGCCATAGTACCGTTGGTACAAAAGCTGTTGCCCCCGACGGTCCCGCCGGATACAAGCTTTGATCAATTCCTGATCCGTACTATGATTGGTTAATTTCATTTTTTCAGGCTAGTAGTTCGGGTACCAAATTAGTATGTATTTCAAATTGTTAATTTTTTCCTGGACATTTAAGAACAGTTGATGAGTGATTAGTTAATCGGTTCTTCCAACGCATAGGTATCGCTTTCTAAAATATTTTAAAAACTCAAAAAAAGACTGCAAAGTTATTGGTTATTGGTTATTGGTTATTGACTTCTCTTTAACGTATTTAATCGCGTGGCCGGAAAAAATAATTGCCTACATATCTATAACGAGGTGAAAGATACATATGGTTGGTGAGGTTGGTGATTTTTTATAATAAAGTTGTTTGACAACTTCAATGTAAGTAATAAAGAAATTCTCAATCTAACTAAAAAGACTACCCTGTTTAGGTTAAAAGAAATATGCGCTTTTTTTAACTCATTTTAAATACCCAAAAAACATCTTCCCATTTTCTATCACAAATAATAAAATAATATATTAATTAGTAATATTTTAATGCTTATTGTAGAATCCAGTATACATATAGATCAACAAATTTCTCCATCCATCCCCGTCACAGAAAATCACAATATCTGGTTGAACCTCAATAAAAACAGTTGAGTTAACCCTTTAATCGCCCTATCTTACCATCAGAACGACGACAAATTACTTTCCCGCCTTAATATCTCCCACTTTTTTCCTCCCGCTCCCACCTCTTTACAACATATTTTTTACGACTCCTCCCACTATAACTTTTGACCATGACATTAAATTTACGAACCAACCTAGTGGGGTTATTGGTGCTTTTCGCGGCACTGCCTGTTTTTGCTACCAACATCGCCATCATTGAAAGTCAATCTTTCCATCCATTACAAACTATGGACGTAGCCTGGAAAGCGATCGCAGATGACATGGGATATCAATCTGATATTCTACCACAATCCACACTCGACGATATCTTTAATTTAGCCGACTACGATGTACTTATCGTTTCTTCCGGTCTGATCACCACTCCAGAAATTCACAAGACAACCATCGAAGCGTTCGTACAAAGTGGCCGAAACGTATATATCCAATCCGAATTTTCTGTTACACACGCTGGCAACATTACTTTCGCCCGGATCGTAAATAACAATGGTGGACAATTTGAATGGCTAGGCGCTGTTTCAGGGAGTGTTGCGCCAGTTAGCATCGCTGCACCCTTCAACGAAGGAAGCGGCAATGTAGATGCACTTTTCTATTTTTGGTACGGTACTTACGGTGCAGGTGATGATACGGTTATGCCTTTTATTGAAGGACAGGACAAGTACTGGGGCTTTGTTTTCAACAGTCCCAACCCAGATCACGGACTAACCGTTACTACTTCTGATCAGGATTGGATCAGAATCCGTCATAGTGATGATCTAATGGGAAATATCTTATTAGAATTAACTTTCGAACCAGTCGTCCTTACACCAACTGTCTTTATCGAACAGACCATGACACCAACTTGTGCAGGAGAAACTTACGAATTCACGACGACCATTACCGACTCTATTCCTGAAATAACTTTACAATGGCAAATTAATGGTCAACCAGTAGCAAATGCCAAACAAGCTATTTTTACAATCAGCGACTTACTAGATAGCGACGTGGTAGAATGTTTACTGACTTTAAATAACAACAACCAAAACTATCAACACCTTTCCAACCCGATTCTAATCGCACCTGTTTCACCATTAGCACAAGTAAGCGTAGAAATTACAAGCAGCGAATTATTGACCTGCGCCAATGAGCAAGTTACACTAACTGCAACTGGAGAAAACTGGGGTGATCAACCACAACTTTCCTGGAGTATTAATGGTGTAACAATTGCCAACCAAAACGATGTAATACTTACCACTACAACAATCGGAAATCAAAACATTACCTGCACGGTCAATAGCAATGCTGCTTGCACCACCACCGCAACGGCCACTTCAAATACCATTTCTCTTGATACTATTGTTACTACCATTCCTACTATAAATATTTCTGCCAGCAACACGCAAATCTGCGCGGGCACTCAAGTTGACTTTTCTGCCGAAGGCAACGACTGGAACGCAAGTACCAGCGTCGAATGGTTTCTAAATGGCACCTCTGTAGCCAACACGGTTACCTATTCTACTGACCTTCTGGAAGATGGCCAGACTGTAACAGCAGTACTCACCCACACGGACGAATGCAACAATCTGCTAAGTTTACCTGCGAATCCTGTTGCTGTTACCGTCGTCGAATCCATGACGCCGACAGTGACCGTTTTTACCAACTTATCTCAGGCTTGCCCGGGAGAAGCAATTACCTACACCGCTACGGGTGACCACTGGGGTGACGCACCACAACTAAAATGGATGGTCAACGGAAACGAAATTATTACAACGGCTAGTGCTGAATTTGTTTACGGACAATCCGTCACATCACAGACAATCAACTGCGAATTAATCAGCGATGCATCTTGTAGTACTGAAAACAATGTACTATCTAATAGTGTAACCGTATCAGCACTTTCTACCGAATCTGCTACGCTTTCCATCGAAGCAGACAATCCTTTTGTATGCAATGGAAGTGTAGTTAATTTTCGGGCATTGGGAAATCACTGGGGTGAATCGCCATCTTTCAACTGGCGTGTAAACGGAACGGTTGTAAACACTACTTCTGCTTTTTATTCCGCAGCAAATCTACAGACGGGAGACCAGGTTACTTGCCAGCTAACCACGGACAAGCCTTGTTTGGGGATGGCTACTTTGACCTCTAATATGGTAAGTATTGAATCGAGCAATTTCAATCTGGAATTGGTAGAAAAAGCAAACGCTACTTGTGGTTTAAATAATGGCTTGGTAGAATTTACGATCGAAGGTGGACTGGCTCCGTACACTGTTCAGTGGAGTAACGGACTAGAAACCAACTTTAGTGCAGATTTGGCTCCGGGTATTTACGAAATATTTGCACTGGATGCCAATGGTTGTACTGCTGAGCTGGAAGTAACGGTAGCAGGTATTATGGCACCACAAATTGAAAATCTTCAAGTGCAGAACGCTGCTTGTGCAGGTTCTTTCGGCGAAGCAACCATCGAAATGCTAGATACAACCGTCTCTTATAATTACCGCTGGGTAAACGAACAAAACTTTATCCTTAGTGATTCTACCCGCTTAATCAATGCAAGAGCTGGCAACTATACGCTATTGGTTAGCGATCCAAATGGTTGTACCACCGAGCAATCAATTACCATCGAGGAAACGGTAGAACTTTTTGCAGAAATAGTGACCAATCCAACAGTCCAGTTAGGTGAGGAAGCAACCTTGAGTCTGGACATATTTGCCAGTAGCCCTGTCAGTATTGCATGGAAAGACTCTACGGTACTAAGTTGTAATGATTGTTTTGAGACTTCGGTTATTCCAACCGAGACAACCATTTACAGCGCGGTAATAACTTCTCAGGAAGGTTGCCAACTGGAAGTAAGCCAAATGGTAGAGGTAGAAAAAACAAAAGAATTACACATTCCAAATGCTTTTTCGCCAAATGGTGATGGGGTGAATGATTACTTCACCATTTTTGGTGGGCAGTCTTACGTTCGCAATATTAAGTCTTTGCAGGTATTCAACCGTTGGGGTGCAAAAGTATTCAGTAAAAACGACATGGATGTCAACAATGAAGTACAAGGCTGGGACGGAAAATCGGGTTCTGTTGATAGCGATATGGGCGTATATATCTACGTTGCTGAAATTGAGTTTATCGACGGAGAAACTTCGGTAATGACGGGTGATGTTAGTTTAATGAAATAAAAAATATACTAAAAAAATAGTCGTTTAATAATGTCATGTTCAGGGAGGTTACTACGGTAGCCTCTCTTTTTTTGTATATGCATAAGTTATGTTAAACCTATGCTACCCGCTGATGTTAAGATTCCTTGATGAAGGATCATTATACCACTTCATACATTTTATTCTTATGCCTGCTACCACAATTTTCACAAGGGAGACTAATTCCATAGGTACATTTATTACAGTTTTCACAATGCCACTCTCGCCATTGTCTGCAAGTTTTACAAGTTTCACAATGCCAATTGCGACTTTCCGATGTCACTTCTTCCCAACAAAAAGAATAATAATAAATTTCATCACACTCGGTACAGCTATACTCATCCAAAAGACTTTTGAGCGAAACCTCTTCACAACCACACGGGAGGTCGTACAATTTATTTAACTGTGCTTCTGTCAGTTTTTTATATTTTTCAATCGCATCTAAGGAGCAAATATGCATACCTTCTACCGCTACTCCATTATAAGGATTCTGGCAATCCTGACAGTTACAATCTTCGCCACAGGGTTCACGACTTTTTTTACAAGCGCAGCGATTGGTTTTGCATTTTCCGTTACAGTTACACTTAGTTTTAGTGCCCTCTTTTTTTATTGGTCGTTTCATGTAGTATAATTTTACTCGTTTAAAAAACGTTATTGATTATTGTTAGGAATGTTAAATAAATAAAGTACGATTCTATACTTTCTCTTTTTGCATTACTCTGCACTTATTTATTTGCCGTTCCTTAGGAACAACGATCTAATAGATTCAGAATTGTGACTAATATTTTTAATCCTCGTTCCTTAGCAATTTTAGGCAAAAAAAATTAGATTTTACTTATTTTAGTGGTAAAAATATATCATGACTAAAAGAATAATTTTTCTCTTTTTCTATTTTAGTATAATTGGTCTCGCCAACTTATCTGCACAGATAAATTTGACTTCTAATTTCCAAACAAAACTGGCAGCAGCAGGTGTTAACTTCCTAACCCCAGTAGAGCATAATTTCAAAATAGCAAAGGTCCATCATAACAATTTACAAGATTACGATTTCGCGATTCGTGAAAAGAAAGATAAAGTAGAAATCAGATATCTCGTGCTGCCCGATACCGGAATTATTGCGGGCGGTTATCCACATCTCAATTTTGGTAATCGCACCATCACACTGGCCTCCAATGCGGACGACGAAGCAAGTTCCGCTATTTCTATTTTACAATTATCAAAAAAAACGCTCACCGAAAAATACCACGCAGACTGGGGTGCCATCTCTTTTTTTACACCCAAAAAATCTTTTGCGGATACTCGGTATTGTAAAATGGTGGCGCTCTACCGCGAAGGACTGGGATATGTTTATACCTTTTTTCTTTACAATGATGTGAATACAGAATTTAACGCAAGGTATGATTTACTAGAATTTAAAGAAATTAAAAATGGGGAAGAACCTTGAACTATTTGCAGCGTGGGATAAGTAAAATGATTGTAATTTGTTTATTTGTGTTCCCGCTCTTCCAACCATTTCACCAATAATTTTCTTAGATCATTGTCAAAAAAATTCCAGCTCCCCGCGTCCAGATGACTGCCATTAGAGAGAATACGGATGGTTAGATTTTCGGTCTGTCGTTCGGATAATTTTTTAATAAAAGCGTCCGCCGAACGGTAAGCGACCAGTCCATCGTGGGTACCGTGGATGATCAAGGTTGGGAGCGTTTCTTTTTCTTGTAAATAATTAATGGGACTGGCTTTCGCAAAATTCGGATCTTTTAATTTACCCGCGTAACACCAGCGGACCGGACTGGCCTGCATCCCCGATAAATCCAGTGCAGCGCCAAATAGTATTAATCCTGAAAAAATAGCAGGATCAATGTTTTGAGCTTGCAGCCCTACCCGATCGTACGCCAATAACGCCGCCAGATTTCCTCCGGCCGACATACCACCTAAAATAATTTTATGGTTCTCTAATCCCGCTTTTTTCATCAAGGACAGAATTTCCAAAAATCCCGTATCCAGATCTTCTCTTATTTCCGGATACCGATAAACCGGAATCCTTCGGTAAGAAGGCATAAACACATGGTAACCCCGACTGGCAAAAAAAGCCGCATTGACTTTAAACATTTCCGGACTGCCCAAACTCCAGCCACCTCCATGAAAAAAGACCACTACCTGTTTTTTTTCAGCGTTTAAATCCGTTGGCGGAAAATGTAGAAAATACTGTCTGGTATGTTTTCCGAATGAATGACGGGTAAAAGCAATTGGTCCAGGATGGTTTTTATACAAATGATAATGGTAAACTGGCAGGTGCATCAACTCGTGTAAAAGCGTGCCGCGCATCAGTAGTCCCGACAGAATTAGCAAGCATAGAAAAATCAGTAGGAGATAAAACATATGAATTAGCAAAAAATCAGGAATAAAAATTTATGATTTAACATTCCTCAACCCTTCCAAAGTAGAGAATAGTTCTCCATTCGAGATCACACAACCTGCCTCCAGCATCGCAAATAATTCTTTTTCCCGATTTCCTTTATATGGTTTTTCTGCTTGGTATAATTTTAACTGCGCACCCGAATTTTTAAACTGGGCCATCATATCACCGGGCGACTGATTGGCAGTAAAATCAATATCTTTTGCACCTTCCACACTCATTCCGATCAACGCTATTTTATCTTTTTCACAGCGAAAAACTTTTACATCATCCCGAAGTTTCATTTCCAAAAATGCTACTCCTACCAATATTTTTTCAAATACCAGATCGCTGAACTCTTCCAATAGGCCATTTACCCGCTCGGGCTGCGTGGTTTTCATTTTTTCCCAATCTGGCCCCGGAATACTGCGGGTAGCAAGAAATCGGATAAATTCCTCCTCCATTTCGACTAATTCTTCTTTATCCAGTAGACGGTATTTCATAATGACTTCCTTTTTTCGTAAAATTGCAAAACTAACTAAATCTGACACGCGAATGAAAGTATTTCTCTCGATTTTTATCAGTTTTACACTATTCGTAGCTTGTCGTCCGAATGCGGATAAGCAGAGCAACAAAGCACCAGCGACCTTTGTCAAAATATCCGGGCCCACCATGGGCACTACTTATAATTTGACAGTACGATCGGATGACCCAACAGCTTTAAAAAAAGAGGTGGATCAACTCTTAATAGAGATCAACGCTGAGGTCAACACTTATCTCGATAGTAGCTTTATTACCCGCTTTAATCGTTCTGAAAAAGGGCTATCGCTGGAAGGAAAATTTGTTGGAGCCGATATGCCAAATCGCCATTTTTTAATGAACTACTACCGGGCAATAATGATCTACGATAAAACCGATGGTCATTTCGACCCCACCGTTATGCCGCTGGTAAGTTATTGGGGTTTTGCGAGAGAGAAAAGAGAAGTAACTACGCGTGATCAGCAAAAAATAGATTCGCTGCGGCAATTCGTGGGCATGGAAAAAGTTAGTCTGGACGAAGATACCCGATTTCTATCCAAAACTTCTCCCGGTGTTTCACTGGATTTTTCGGCCATTGCCAAAGGATACGGGGTCGACGCTATTTGTGAATTATTTGACCGAAATAGTATAGCTGATTATTTTGTGGAAATCGGCGGAGAGGTTCGAACTAAAGGAAAAAGTCCACGGAAGCAACCCTGGATTATCGGCATCGCTACACCGGACGCAAACGCGGCACTGACCGACCTTAAGGCTCAAGTAAAACTATCCGGAATGGCGCTCGCTTCTTCTGGCAATTATCGCAATTACTACGAAGTCGACGGACAGAAATATGGACACACCATCGATCCAGAAACGGGGCTGCCCAAAATGACAGATATTCTCAGCGCATCTATTTTTGCGGAGGATTGCATGACCGCAGATGCCTACGCGACCGCTTGTATGGTCATGGGCCTGGTGGGTGCTTACGAACTGATTAATAAGGTTGACGGGGTGGAAGGATATTTTATCTTTGGAGAAAAAGATGGAACCATGGGCGTGAAATATACGGAGGGAGCGGAGCGTTTTTTGTTGAATGAGGTGAAATAGAATTCAATATTAAAGAATAAAAGGAGTATAAAGAATGTGGCATCGAAGGCAATGATCATTTTAAACAAATAAACAAAATAAACACACAATATGAAACTCAACCTTAAAAGACCAATCTGCTTCTTTGATATAGAATCTACGGGACTCAGTGTAGTAAGTGACAAAATTGTTCAGATTGCCATCATCAAGCATTTTCCCGATAATCGGGAACCAGAAGAACTAAACGAATTGATTAATCCGGGTATTCCTATTTCTGAAGAAGCGATGGGTATCCACGGGATTACACCAAAACACCTGGCTAACAAACCAACCTTTCAGCAGGTTTCTAAAAAAATATTCGACTTTATTGGCGACGCGGATTTAGCAGGATATAATTCCAATCGTTTTGATGTACCGATGTTAATGGAAGAATTTTCCCGAGTGGGTATAGAATTTTCTATTCAGGAACGTCGGTTGATTGATGTACAAAGGATTTTTTATAAAATGGAACCCCGAACCCTGCGTGCTGCACTGAAATTTTATTGTCAAAAAGAATTTGAAAACGCCCACGACGCGTTGGCAGATGTTAAAGCAACCATCGATGTTTTTATGGGACAGCTGACAAAATACGAGCACGAAGATTTTTATAAAGACGATGGAACCGTTGTTGCTACTCCTATCCGCAATGATATTCAGGTGATCCATGATTTTACCAATGATTTGAATTTTGCCGATGCTACCCAAAAGTTTAAATACAATAAAGATGGTGTAATTGTGTTTAACTTTGGTAAACAAGCTGGTCTGCCCGTTGGAGAAACCTTATCAAAAGATCGGAATTTTTATAACTGGATTTTGAATAAAGAATTTACTTCGCAGGTAAAGCAAATTGTAAAACACGAGGTTAAGGAATATGAAAAAAATCAAAAGCGCTAATTTTTTTTGGCTATTACCCCTCTGCTACCTTTTGGTTATTCCATCCGCTTGTCTGCAAAAAGAAGAAGGTTGCCGCGATGTAGCGGCCACTAATTTTGCGGCAGACGCAGAGGTGGACTGCGTCGATTGCTGTAGCTATCCCAATATTACTTTTGAAATTGACCATGCGGCCGGAGATACCTCGCTTCGTTATGGCGATACGATTGCGTTTGATAATAAAGTTGTTAATTTCCTGGAGGTTGGTTTTTATATCAACGGCATCTCACTATCAGGAGCTGGGCAGACCATCACCATCAACGACGAAATTACCCTGACGGATCGGGCTGGAGAAGAAAACTTAACCACCAACGATGTGAAATTCATCTCCCGCAATATCAGTAGTTTTAGTTACCAGATCGGGAATTTTACTGGCCAGGGAAGTTACGACACTTTAGGTTTTCAGGTAGGTCTCACAGATATTCAAGCAGCTACAGATCCAGAATCCGTTCCTGCCGCTCACCCACTCGCTTCAGACAACGGACGCTTTGAGTTACCCGATTCTGCCTATATTTTCACCCTTATTAGATTGGTAAATGTAGAAAATAACGATACGCTACAATATAATATAAAGACCGCCGTAAACATTACGCTACCTTATTCAGTTACTATTAACAGAGGGTTTGATCTTGATATCCCCATTAAGGTAGATTATTTACAATGGATTGAAGGCATAGATTTTGTGGATAATCCTGAAATGATCAAGCAAATTATAGTCGGCAATTTATCAAAGGCCTTCTCTATACGCGAATAGCCAATCAACTTTTATTAGAATTATTTATTTTTAAACAACTTCTACCACTAAAATTTAATATAAATGAAGTATTTCAAATTAATATTCCTTGTTTCTTGCCTTTTCTTCATCGGTTGTAAGGACGAACCAAATGTACAGCCTGTAACTACGCTCGACCTAAACTGGACCGCTAACTACGATGGCGAAACCTTTTTAACTTTTAAAGAATATGCTTACGCTGATGGTCGTAAAATTCAATTTAATAACTTCAACTTCTTTGTCTCAGATATCGCACTGATTTCTTCAGATGCCGGTGGTGCACAGACAGACTGGTGGAGATTGATTATGTTGATTTGTCTTTCGACGAAACACGAACTACTTCCGCAGAAGAAGGAAAGACGGTTTCTATTAAAGACCTTCCTTTAGGTGAATATACTGGAATAAAGATCGGGTTTGGTGTACAAGCCGATTTGAATCGCTCCAAGCCGACTGATTACGGAACTGGACACCCACTGACACGTAATTTTTGGGATGGATGGTCTTCTTATATTTTTTCTATAATAGAAGGTGCCGCAGATATGGACAATGATGGAACCATCGTTTCAGGAGGATCAGATACGGAAAGTTTTACTTATCATTCCGGAACGGACGAAGTATATAAAGAAGTAACAATTGATAAATCAATCATCCTAACCGATACCAATGCGCCACTCAGCATAAAAGTGGACGTTGCCAAATTATTTCTTAATAGTAACCCTGATTTTGATTTGAATGGCGATGGCTACCTGGATATTGAAACTTTCCGTGGTACGCACTCTGCTAATGGAGAAATGACCATCGCAAAAACGATCATGGAGAACTTTGGTTCTGCGGTGACCGTCGAATAAACAAAAACATTTGAAAAAAATAAATAACCGTTTTTTTTGGTTTCTGATCCTGGCAACAGGAATAATATGGTGTATGTCCTGTTCGGGAGATACACCATATCTCGTTTTGTCTCCTACCGTTTCTTCGACACCCTATACCTTGCCACAACCCTGGGGCTTCGGAAAAATGGATATTCCGTCCGATAATCCAATGACCGTCGCAGGCGTAGCGCTAGGACAACAACTATTTTTTGATCCGATTCTTTCCGCCGACAGTAGTATGTCCTGTGGCAGTTGCCATTTTCCAAAACGTGGCTTTACCGATAACCTTCCCATCAGCCGGGGCATCCACGGAAAAACAGGTGTACGAAGTTCGATGAGCTTGGTCAACGTTGGCTATATGAATACCGGTTTATTTTGGGATGGAAGAGTGATGCAACTGGAAAATCAGGCTTTACTGCCCGTGGCTGACTCCTCGGAACTGGCCCACCAATGGTCGCGCGTAGAATGGGATTTGCGACAACATATACCATACCGACAGGCATTTAGCAACGCTTTTGGCATCCAGGATACGGTTTCTTTGACGCGAAATTTAGTGGTCAAAGCACTCGCCCAGTACGAACGCAGTTTGGTCAGCAGTGGCAATTCGCGATATGATCGCTTCAGGGCGGGCACTCTCGAACTGACACCCGACGAAGCCATCGGATATGATTTATTTTTTGATATTTCCCCTGAGGTAAAAGATGCGGAATGCGGTAATTGTCATAACGCTCCGCTATTCACCACCAATGAATTTGTTAATAATGGGGTACAACCCGCAAAAAATTTAACTGATTTTAAAGATCCCGGACGAGGGGCTGTTACTGGCAACCGTTATGATAATGGTAAATTCAGAATTCCTACCCTGCGGAATATTACCCTCACTGCGCCCTATATGCACGATGGTCGTTTTGCTACCCTGGAGGAAGTGATTGATCACTATAATGAAGGTGGACAAATTTCTCCTAACATTCATTCATTGGTACGACCGCTGGGATTGACCAAACAAGAAAAAGGACAATTACTCGCCTTTTTACATACCTTGACCGACGAAGAATAATCAGATTTGGTGAATGGTGACTAAATCTTCTGTTTACAGCATAAACATTGCGGTTATTTCGTTGTATTATTAAATAGGGAATGAGAATTAGCATTCTCTGCGGTTGTAACCTTCGATACGAAACCTTGGCTAAAATACGGTGATCTCGTTGAGATCATAAGTGCGTCAGGAAAATGAATCATCTATCTATTTTTAAAGAGCTTCGCCAACTACGAATTTAAATGAACAATTATTCAACAAGTCCTAGATAACCATTTTATGAAAAAAATTCCTTTCTTATCGATAGCCATTATGAGTTTGTTGTTATTGACCATAATAGCTTGTGATCCAGACCCGGTTGATCCTGATCCGATCGATGAGCAGAATGACTTACTCGAATTTGCCTACGAACCAGAAGCGTACGAACTGGACTATCCGGACTGGCTGGGTCAGATTGAAATACCGGAAGACAACCCAATGACGGTGCAGGGAATAGAGCTGGGCCGTAGATTGTTTTATGACCCAATTTTATCAGCGGATAGCACGATGTCTTGTAGTAGTTGTCATAATCCTGTTCAGTCTTTTACGGATGGTCTGGCGACGAGTCCCGGTGTAGATGGCACCCTGGGTAGACGAAGCGCGATGAGTTTGATCAATATTGCCTTTGTGAATAATGGGCTAAACTGGAATGGTAGCGCCCAGACTTTGGAAGAGCAAGCGCTCGAACCGGTCGTCAATGAAGTAGAGCTTCACGAAACCTGGCCGAACGTAATCAGTAAATTACAAAGTCACGATACTTACCCCCAGCTTTTCCGGGAAGCTTTTGGCATCGCAGACCGCGATGCGATGACCAAAGAACTCGCAGCCAAAGCCATTGCGCAGTTTGAGCGAACCCTCATCAGTTACCAGTCTAGATACGACAAGATTCGATTTAGTACAGGAACAGGAAACTTTTACGAAGATGATGAGTTAAACGGCCGGGATTTATTTTTCTTTGAATTGGCCACGGGGCTGGATCATCCCGGTTGTAGCCACTGCCACGGCGGTGTTCAATTTTCGGAACCTGCATTTTTTAATAATGGAATAACGGAAGCCGCTACTTTTGCGGACTTTCCCGATAAAGGTCTCGGTGAAGTAACCAATGTACCGAGTGACAACGGATTATTCCGTCCACCTTCTTTGCGTAATATTACGCTGACCGCACCCTACATGCACGATGGTCGCTTTGCAACGCTGGAAGAAGTGATTGATCATTATAAATCTGGTGGACATCCTTCTCCGAATGTCAGCGCCAATATCCGGCCGTTTACCCTCAGTGACGAAGATCGCGACAACTTGATTGCCTTCTTACATACGCTCACGGATACTAGTTTCATTAATAATCCGGCTTTTCAAAATCCTTTTTAGAACATGTCTTAAATTTGTTGCACTTAATTTTACAAGAGGTCTTGGATAAGCACCCGATTATATAATCGAGCACTTCTGAACCCGGTACGGGTTCCATGTTTATAAAAAGAAACTGGAATAATACGTATCCGATCCCGTAGTGATCGCATATCTGCATCCTAACATGCGATCCTGTCTGGATCATTTAGACGGCAAGTCTATTTTATTATAAACATTTGATCTCTACGAAATCTACCAGTTAATAATATGGAGTTGTTTTAAAATAGATTAAGACATTATGCTTCTTCATTTTTCCTTTCCACAATATAAAAGTCGGTAAACAAGCGCTTACTACAAATCCTTGTTTGAAAGAACCCATTCCTACCTTACCCCCGTCACATTTGGTTCAAAAATATGTGTTTGTTATTGAAGGATTAAGGAAAAAAAAGCCGCTTTGGTACACTGTTTGCCTAATCTTAAGTACAACCATATCACACACATAACCAATCAGCAAAGTCTGTCCTAGTAATAATCTTATCCCCTTTGATTATTGGAAGACTTTATTCCCCCGTTACGCTATCCCCTGTTTGGTGTGCCGTTAGGTAATCCTTACCGAAGCACCGGCTTTTATCCTACTTTTTAAATTACAGTATTATGAAACGATCATTTTGCGCGTATTGCGTAATAATGCTCCTGATGAGTATGTCCTTTTCGACATATGCTCAGAGTACCAAAGGAAAAAACAGGCTACCAGGCGTAGCACTTTTTCAGAATAATCCAGCAGCTTTTTCTACCGGAAAGTACAATGGATATTATTATGTCAACCTGAGTTTTGACAAAATGCCTACCGTACAACAGCAGGTAGCATTAAATCAACAAGGTATTCAGTTACTTTCTTATCAGTCCGGTACCACTTACCAGGCAGCGATATCATCAAACAATAAAAATACGAATTTAGGAAAAAACGGGATATATAATGTTACCACTATTCCTGTAACCAGCAAATATAATCGAGCGTTGGTGGAAGAAACCATCCCGGCGTACGCCGTACGTCCAAATGAAAAAGTCGCCATGGCAATTATTTTTCATAAAAATGTTTCTAAACAAAATATTCAAAAAGTATTTAGCAGTTTTAATTTAAAAACAATTGAAATAGCAGATCGTGACGGTAAAAAAATCATTGCAGAAGTCAGTCTAGCTCAATTAACGGAATTATCTAACCATCCAGCCGTCCGCTTTATAGATTTATTCCAGGAGCCGGTTGCTATGTTGAACCACGAAGTAAAAACGCAACAAAATGTAAACGTACTTAATTCTATACTCCCCGGAGGATTTGGATTAAATGGTGCAGGCGTTACCGTTGGTGTTGGAGACGGTGGAGAACTCGGAGAACATATTGATTTTGATGACCGGATTATTAATAAAGCAAATGGCAGTTACGCCTCTTTTGGAGACCACGGAGATCATGTATCGGGTACCATCGGAGCAGCAGGACATATCAATGAGCGACACCGCGGAATTGCACCATTAAGTAATATTATTACACAAAAAACAAGTTTAATAACTTATTACGCAGAGGATTACTGGAATGATCACCAAATGGTATTGACCAATAACTCTTATGGAACCAGCTTTAATTGTTCGGCTAACGGAGCCTACAACTACACCAGTCAAACACTGGATGCGCAACTAAGAGCAGTACCTAAATTGCTACACGTATATGCCGCCGGAAATAGCGGTACCCGTACCTGTGAAGGCTATCCGCAGGGTTACAGAACAGTATTGCGTTATTACCAAAGTGC
>Ga0114957_1001110_pt1 | contig 31324 bp, 28 predicted proteins | sample BantaG_FD_87175 | JGI IMG/M metagenome (GOLD analysis project Ga0114957, IMG submission 87175) | Marine algal microbial communities from Bantry Bay, Ireland - BantryBay_4 metaG | ecosystem: Host-associated > Algae > Red algae > Unclassified | place: Bantry Bay, Ireland | collected 2014-11-21
CGTAGCTTTGGCTACATAAATTCTGAAAAGAATTTCCCGCTTGCGGATGGGAGGGCAAATGAGCTTCGTCTTCAGCATCAAGCAGTTAGCTTCACTTCTGGACAATAACTTTAAACAACTTCAGCGATTGACGGATAGGAAAATAGCGTGTAAATTTATAAAAATGCTAAAAGTAAAAAATCAAATAATTCCGTCGAACTACTTCAGCATGTAATTGAAAATCTTTTTGTGACTATTCAGCCGTCCCTTAATTCTTGAATCGCATGACGCCTAAAATAAATGGTTCTTTGACAAATCCCGTGGTAGAGTCCAATGATAAAATAAAATCAACGTTTCCTTTGGTCACTTTTGCTTTCATTTTAACATTGGCCACGGGATTTGTCAAAGAACGAAACAAATTAACGCTGAATAGTTACATCTTTTTTAAATTTTCTGCGTAAAACCCATGTAGTTACTAACATATTACAAAATTGGCTAAGATTTTGTACTAGTGATCTGCTTACAAAGTTCTGACGTTGGTTGCTGTAGCAATAAATGAAGTACTTTAAGTTGTACCTTATCTTTGGCAGTGACTTAAAACACAGGATTTGTCAAAGAACTACTTATACATATGAAACCTGACAATACACCAACCTGGCTCTCGGCACATTTGTATTACAATGAGCCCTGGGAACAATTCCTCACTGAAGCGGTACTTCCTTTTGCAGATATCGTGATGCGTACGGGTATCGCACAATCTTTTTTCTTTATCCGGTATTGGGAACGTGGTCCGCACATTCGTCTTCGTTTTAGGGTGGAGTCTGAAAAGCTACAAACTATCTTTGAGCCGAATCTGGAAGAGCATTTCAAAAATTATTTTGATTCAAGACCATCTTTGAGAACCGAACCCAAGTACCCGCCCGGTTTTCCTAAAGACTATAAATGGCATCCTAATAATACATTCCGCTATGAGACGTATGAGCCTGAGCTTAAACGATATGGTGGAGTAGAAGGAGTAAAAATTGCAGAAGAACAGTTTCAGGCTTCTTCCAGAGTTGTATTGGAAAGTATGTTAGATAAAGCAGGACGATGGTCATATGATGATGCCCTGGGTTTGGCGATTAAGCTGCATCTTTCCTTTGTACATTCAGTGGGCATGTCAAAAGAAGAAGCCTGTCAGTTTTTTGAAAGTTATTTCGAAAATTGGCTGCCAAGTGCTTTTGAGTTTAAGCTGAAAAATGCAAGTAATAAAGAAAAAGAAAAGCAAAAGAAAGAAAAGTTGAACGCCTTTAATGATGCTTATATACTTCAGAAAAAAAGTTTGATCGCTTATCATAAAACGATGTGGGACCATCTGGAAAGTGAAGACGACTTTGATGATAAACTCCTAAGAGACTGGATCTCTTCTAATAAGCTCATAGGATTAAAACTCCGTACTGCACAGCAGGATGAGCAGTTGAACCCCCGCTCAAAATTACATCGGTACACCTTTAAAGACGGGCCTTCTGCAAACTTTGAATTGTGGGAGCACTACGCAGACTACATTCATATGACCAACAACAGACTGGGTGTATTGAATCAAGATGAAGGTTATCTTGGTTTTTTGATGATGAAATGTATGAATGAAATGGGGGGAATGGAAGAGTCTTCTGATGATAGTGGTGAAGAGGCTCCCCCCGAAACACACTTTTTCCTTTCTTTTTAGTTCGTTTAATTCAGAAATTTTGAATTAAACGCTGCTCGTGTCATAAACACGATTTCCTGCTTTTTTGAAAAAAGATATATTACTTAGAATTAGCGACTGTAACAGGTCGCTTTTGCTGTTTCTAGGCTAATTTTAGCGATAAAGTTCTAATTTTCAACTACAAACACATTATTTTTAATTAAAATATTTACTGCTTTTCGTCACGGAAAACGCTTGTTTTGATATGTGATTTAATCAATATGTATTTGTAGCAGGGGTTATTCAAGTCACAAAATGCCAATTATGAGCATTGATAAGGTGATGCCTTTTGAGCCATATTTGAATTGTAAAAATCGTCGAAGACAGTAGACAACTGAAACTGGCGTATCCAAACAAAATAAATCCACAACAAATGAAATTAAAGGGAGTAGTCTTTATGCTTTGCATGCTCGTGCACTTTATTTTGCCAGCTCTAGCTGCCAATATAGTTTACAATTCGGATAAAATTATTGTAGTCAAAAAAACAAATGAATTACTGACCTGTCAACTCATTAATGCTGAGTGCGATGAATCTATTGAGTATTGTGAAGGTAGAGCTGTTTTTGAGAACGGAGAAATTTATGAAGGTGAGTTTGAATATGGCATACCGCATGGAAGAGGGACTTACACCTGGACGGACGGGAGTAAATACAAAGGTGAGTTTACTTATGGTCTCCGTGATGGCTGGGGAACACAGGAACTGGAAGACGGGAGTACTTACGAAGGGAACTGGAAAAACGGCTATATGGAAGGTAAAGGAAATTACAGCTTCTCATGCGGGCATGAATATAGTGGAACATTTGATAAAGATAAAATGCACGGTACGGGAACTATAGAATATGAAAATGGAGAAAGTTATGGAGGTGAATGGAAGAACGGCTTAGCACATGGAGAAGGAACGCACATCTACATCGATGGAAGCCGTTTTATAGGAACCTATAAAAAAGGTAGCCGTCATGGTGAAGGAATTCTGGCCTGGGAAACAGGGGAAGTATTCACGGCAGTATGGAAAAAAAATAAGATTGAGAATGAGGCAACTGTACGGTTTACAAATGGAGATCAATATGTTTTTGAATTTAATAAAGGTATTCCTACCGGAGAACCAGTATACAAAATGAAGGATGGTACGGAGATGAGAGGGGACGTAGAAACGCTGGAAATATTACTGATGAAAGACAACGATCTGATGGCAGATTTAGAACCAAACCTTGGTTTTGCAAGCTATAGTCTAGCTTTAGAATTTAAGCAAATTAAAGAGTATGATTTGGCCGCAGATAATTTTAAACTAGCACAAAGCTATTTGCCAAACGATTCAAATTTGAACGAAGTTATACCGCATCAGTTAGCATCTTTAGAAGATAAACAACCACAAAATAAATAAGAACCCCTTTAAAACGCCCTACATTGACTTTACCCTTACGATTGAACTTTACCCAAACAAATAAGTTAATTAAAGAAAGTTTCTAGTAGGCGATTACATGTTTGACCGTCCTGACTGAAAGTTGGGACGGTTATTTTAAGACAAAAATCTGAACAAAAAAAATATAAAGAAAGTTTCTAGTAGGCGATTACATGTTTGACCGTCCTGGCTAAAAGTTGGGACGGTTATTTTAATTTAGTGTCTTGATAAAACCTGTCAGAAGCTACATGACACACTCAAATAAAATCATCCCTAACAACATCCTCCACCATCATAAAAGTAAGTCGATTCAGAAATGAAAATATCAGAACGTTCCAGGTCAACGAGGTTTTGGGCCGTCTTATCACAAATCGCTATAGGTTGATTTTGAAGCAAGACGTGTCCGGCATTGTCATTAAAGGAATTTTCAGCACCATAGTAAATAGCAGTCTTACCCGTAAAAACACAAGGTCCATCTTCAGGCATTGGATCTTTAATGGCACAAACTTCAACACTTTCAATATAGATGTTTTTATCCGTATCATAATGCTCCGGAGAAAGAATACGATAAGGACGCTTTGCCCGAATTTCAACAGTCCCAAACCCTACATCAGTAATCATTTTGATGTATTCTTTCAATGGTAAAGAACCACTCAGACAAAGTGCTCGCAGTCTTTCATCTTCTCTCAGGTTATCAGGAATAGGCATATCACATATCGGATCAGACATCACCAAGCGCGCGTGTGGTTTCATGACCCGATACATTTCTTGCAATGCTTTCTTGAGATCCTCTTTTTTAAAAATATTGAACAGGCAATTTTGTGCAGCAACGTCTATAGAATTATCCGCAACGGGAAGGTTGAGTGCGTCACCTTTCTTTAGGTCAACAAAGTCAGACTTAAACCAGGGATTGAGCGCCTCAGCTTCTTTAAAGTTTTCGCGGGAAGCGGTCAACATCTCATCCACCACATCAACTCCGATCACACCACCTTTTTGTCGACTGAAATATGAAAACTGTAAAAGTTCCATACCTCCACCAACTCCGACATACAATACAGTAGGGGAGCCTACTAAATCTCGTGGATGAACGGTACTGCCGCAGCCATAATTCATTTGCAACATCATACTCGGCATATCTAAGCCCGGCAATTGCCAGACGGGTGTGGTCGTGCAGCATAATCCTACATCAGGAGTTTCAGCAGCTTTTTTATAAACGTCATGGGTGGTTTGTAAATAAGACATAGTTATGTGTTTTGTAAAGGTAAATAGCCGATCTCAATAGCATTAGTGACCAGTCAGATTGCGAATGTCAGCAATAATTCGATGAAATTATAGCCTTTAAACAGAAATAGCCTTAATTGTATGCGAGAAAGCTTAGCTTGAAAGGAAAAGTATGGGTGAGTTGTCAGGAAGATGACGGAAGGCTGAAGGCCGAAGACGGAGCAGATTGACCGTTAATGCCGTTTTCTGTCATTTTGGACGAAGAGCTATAAGCAGTCTTTTTTTAAACCTGCCGGGCCGCTAGGCAAAATGTAAACCTGCAAAATGTAAAAAGTGACCGAATAACGTGGATTTTACGTCAGTGGGAAAACTTTTACATTTTACATTTCGCGGTTTTACATTAAAAAAGCATTCAGTATTATAGAAAACTAAATTAGAGCTCGTCATCTTCTGTCTTCCATCTCAAATCACATCTCATCCATCTTATCATCAATCAACTCAAGTTGATTATGGATTAGTTTATTGAGGTCAGAAGAAGGAGCGATATATTTTTGAGCCAGCTCCATGTAGTGCTTCGCCAGCTTAAAGTCTTTGTTGAATTTGAATTCAAGAGAAACAGCGTAGTAGACCAATGCAATATTTGGACTGGTAGACTCAAACAAAGCCTCGTCACTGATGGTTTCGCTTTCCACGGTGTGGATATCGCCATAAATTTCCCGCTCGTCGCTCACGATCTTATAAATGCCATTGTTGGTCATCTGACCCTTTTTCCATTTTGTGGAAAAGCTATCGCCATTGACGAACTTAAAATTACTTTTTTTGTTGATCTGACCTTTGTGCCAGGTTCCCATCAGTACGTCGCCGGTAGACCAGGTAATGATACCCTGACCATGGCGTTTACCATTTTTAAAATGCCCCATGTATTTGGTTCCATCAATCAGGATATAGGTGCCATCTCCATCTGCGAAGCCATTCTTCCAGCTTCCAATATAGGATTCTCCGTTGATGAGCGAAATTTTGCCGTTACCTTCCATCTTATCATTCTTAAACTCACCATTATAGTAAGTACCATCCGACCAGATATAATCACCTGGACCAGACATAAATCCTTCTACCCATTCTCCGATATAGCGATCACGATTCAAAAGTGTTTGTTCTCCTTTTCCGTGGCGTTGGCCTTTACTAAACTGGCCTTCATAGGTAGCACCATCCTTCCAGGTCAATCTGCCCCAGCCATCGGGCTGCCCATGCTTAAACTCGCCAGTATAGACACGACCGTCAATCCACTCACAGGTACCTTCGCAGGCTGCCTCCTTTTTAGAGCAGGAATTTTTAATCATGATCCCGTCAATAGGACCTATGGAATAAGTACCTTGTAAATTTTTGAAATATTCTGTTGCGTGGAGAGAACAGCTAAAGCAAAGAATGCATAATAATGACAAACGGCTTTTAAAAAGCTTGTGTGGCGACATGTGTGAAATTTTGGTGTGTAATATGGAATCTAGTACAGGAGGGAAACGCTATTGCTAGCTGCAAATTAGATCAATTTAAAGCAGTAGTCAAGCGTTTAAGTATATATTTATTTTATCAATTTATTAAGGAGTGATAAGCAGTGTTATTTATATAATAAAAATAGGCTGTATCAAAAGATGACACAGCCTGCAGGTATAAAACTGTTACTGAAAATGGTTTTATTTATATATCTTTTATTGCCAGTTGGCAATCATTATCTTTTGTTAGATTTAATGTCGGTGAGTTCGTTCAATTCTATTCCAGTAAAGACAAGTACTGTACCAACTCGTATTCAATAACTCAATGAAATTAGGGTTTTTCTTTATAACAGATATTGGGAAAGAGGAATAACCTGTAGAGCTGTTGTCTTATGGTCTTTATAGATTATTTGTTTGAACTTGAGTAAATAAATACTGTGGCTGTGTTATTCTTCTGTTTAGGGATATTGGGTTTTGAATACCTCGCATCCTAATTTATACATTATGGTCTAGCTAATCAGTATCTGATGCTGAATCACAGAATTGATACAAGGATAAATTTTTTTTAATATAACCATCGTTCGAATCTTTTTCCTGACAATTGTTATCTATCTTTGTATCCCGTAATGGTAGTATCTTAATTCATACTTTTAAAGTTTTTTTAAATGACCAAATACATCTTCGTTACGGGTGGTGTTACCTCCTCATTGGGCAAAGGTATCATCTCGGCATCGCTTGCAAAACTACTCCAGGCAAGAGGCTACAAAGTAACCATTCAAAAGTTTGATCCGTATATTAATGTCGACCCCGGTACTCTAAATCCTTATGAACATGGTGAATGCTATGTAACGGATGATGGTGCGGAGACAGATCTTGATCTGGGGCACTATGAGCGTTTTCTCAATACGCCAACCTCACAGGCAAATAATGTGACCACTGGTATGATTTACCAAACAGTCATTAACAATGAACGTCGTGGAGACTATTTGGGTAAAACGGTACAGGTGATTCCTCATGTTACTAATGAAATTAAACGCAGAGCTCAGTTACTGGGTCAATCATCCAATGGTTATGATATCGTCATCACTGAGATCGGTGGTACTGTAGGAGATATCGAATCACTGCCTTACCTGGAATCCTTACGTCAGCTCCGCTGGGAATTGGGTACCGACAATTGTCTGGTGATTCACCTGACCCTCATTCCGTATCTGCGTGCAGCAAAAGAACTTAAAACGAAACCAACTCAGCACTCTGTCAAAGAATTACAAACCAACGGTATTCAACCCGACATCTTAGTTTGTAGAACAGAACAGGCATTAGATATGAATATTCGACGTAAACTGGCCCTCTTCTGTAACGTAGAGGTTAGTTCTGTGATCGAAGCCATAGATGCAGAAACGATTTATGATGTACCCATGCTGATGCTAAAAGAAGGATTGGATTCAACGGTCATCAATAAGCTGCGCCTCGCGGATATACGCGAACCTAATCTGAAAAAATGGGAAACCTTTTTATATAAACTAAAAAATCCAAAGCATGAAATTCGGGTGGGTTTAATTGGTAAATACAATGAACTGCAAGATGCTTACAAATCAATTTACGAATCATTTATCCACGGTGGTGCTGTGAATCAATGCAAGGTAATTGTTGTACCTGTTCACTCTGAAGCGCTAGAGACGAATGATGAAGAGATAGAAAAAGTACTGAGTGGATTCGATGGTATCTTAGTGGCTCCCGGATTTGGAGAACGAGGTATTGCCGGAAAATTGAAATCAATCAAATACGTTCGCGAAAATAATATCCCATTCTTTGGTATATGCCTGGGCATGCAATGTGCAGTAGTAGAGTATGCTCAAAATGTACTCAAACTGAAAGGTGCCGGATCCAGGGAAGTGAACTCAAAAACACCACATCCTGTTATTGATTTACTACCCGAACAGTTGTCAATTACTCAAAAGGGAGGGACCATGCGATTGGGGGCTTACGATTGTAAAATTGAAAAAGATTCAAAAGCGTACGAAGCCTACCAAAAAGAAATGATTCGAGAGCGCCACCGCCACCGCTATGAATACAATAATGACTATAAAAAACAACTGGAAGATGCTGGTATGAAAACTACAGGCATTAATCCTGCAACTGGTTTGGTGGAAATTGTAGAATTAGATCGTCATCCTTTCTTCGTGGGTGTTCAGTTTCATCCTGAATTGAAAAGTACCGTAGAGAACCCGCATCCGATTTTTGTAGCCTTCATTAAAGCTTGTATGGTTAAGAAATACAAGCTTTCGGGAAGTTCGGTAGATGTGGCTTCCAATTAGAGATGTCGGGAGTCAGAGAGGAATGTTGAATGAATGAATGTTGAATGGCCCTTTATCGCGGCCTGTGGTCGTGGATGGGACACAGATTCGACGGATCGAACGGATAGGGACGGATTTTTTTTGTGGGACGTGAACCTTTTGGCGTGAGAAGAGTCCATACTAAATGAGCGCGATAGAACAAAAAAATCCATCTTATCCGTTCGATCCGTCAAATCCATGTCCCATCAAAAAAAGAGCACGCTAGTACACTGTGTATTAGCGATCCATGTTAAAGTAGGCATTCAAAAATTCTTGCCCCGATCCAGACCGCTAAAAACAAACAAATGTACCGGCAGATCAAACTCGCCTTAAAATCTATACTACCAGAATCGCTTCTTTTTGGTTTGGAACCTTTGATGCGCCAGCTTTACGCACTGCCATTCAAGGGAGGTGAATACCATTGTCCAATTTGTAACACGGATTTAAAAAAATGGATACCTATAAATGAGGCGGCCGACAACTTATGTCCTGCCTGTGGAAGTATTGCACGTACCCGATTGATGACAGAATTGCACTTGGCAGAACCACTCCGTTTGGATAAACAAAGTTGGAGCGTTTTGCATTTTTCGCCTTCCCGTGCACTAAAGCGCCTATTGCGTAAATATCCGAAACTGGAGTATGTGACCACCGATTACGAAAGTAAATACGAGGACCACAATTACGACATCACTTCTATTCCTGAACCAGATGATCGCTTTGATCTCATTATTTGTTTTCATGTGCTGGAGCATATTCCGGATGACCGTAAGGCAATGGAGGAGTTGTTTCGAATTATAAAACCGGGAGGTACCATTTTATTGCAGACACCTTTTCAGGAGGGAGCAACTTATGAAGACCTTAGCATTACATCTGAAGCGGAACGCGAAAAACATTTTGGCCAGAAAGACCATGTTCGTATTTATGGTTTTGATGATTTCGTGCTTCGACTAGAGGCAGTAGGTTTTAAAATCAACAGAAAAAAAGCGAGTCAATTATTAAGTGATGAGACCTTGCGTCGTTTGGCTTTGAAAGGGGAGAGCGTGGTTGTTTTTGCCAGTAAATAATTATGGTTTTTGAGAAAAATAAAATACCGCTGCTATTTTCGCTGGTCTATGTCCTGCTTTTCTTTTTTGTAAAAGAGAACCCTTTCTTTTGGGACACGATACAGTTGGGTTCCAAACATGCGCATTGGTATTTCGAAAATAACTTTCAATACTTTTTTCTGCCGGAAGTTTTAGACAGTGGTCATCCACCAACCTTTGGAATGACTCTAGCCGGATTATGGACTATATTTGGTAAAAGCCTTTGGGTAGGACATGCGATGATCATGCTTTTTTCAATTGGTATTGTCTTTCAGTTGCATCGTCTGGGTAGCTTTTTCTTAGGTGAGAAAAATGTTGTCTACCTTTTGTTGTTGGCCATGATAGATCCTTTCCTTGCCGGACAAAGTGCCTTAGTGAGTCCTGATATTCCGTTATTGTTTTTTTGGTTGTTGGGGTTGTGTGCGGTGGTCTATAATCGAAAGTTAGTAGTAGTGATCGCCGCATTAGGATTGGCTGCCATTAGTATGCGGGGGATGATGATGGTGGTGGTGATCTATCTATTTGATATTGGTTGGAAATGGATTACTGGGGCTTCAAAAATCAATCTGTTACTACTTATAAAAACAGCCTGTCCATATGTGCCTTCCGGCTTGTTTGCAATGGCCTTTCTGTGGGCACATTACCAGCATACCGGGTGGATAGGTTATCATGAAAATTCATCCTGGGCACCCGCATTTGTAAAAGTTGGTTTACAAGGTTTTCTAAAAAATGTAGCGGTTCTGGGCTGGCGATTTTTAGATTTTGGACGCATCTTTCTTTTCTTAGGACTAGGAATATTGCTCGTCCAATGGTTTAAAAACAAATGGCAGCCTGATGAGAAAGGGAAGGGCTTGTTATTGCTGTTTGCCATCAGCGGTGTCGTTTTATTGCCATCGCTAATGATGCACGCCAATCTGTTGGCGCACCGTTACTTGCTGCCATTGGTGTTAATCGGGCATTTTATATTCATATATGCTATGTTTTGCCATTCCGAAGAACATTTAATTAAGAAAAAGTTGTTCTATTTGGCTTTTATAGGTATGTTCGCAGGCAACTTTTTGGTTTATCCAAAAGAAATATCACAAGGGTGGGATTCCACCTTAGCACACCTACACTACTTTCCGTTGAGAACAAATATGATGGAGTACATCGACCAGCAGGGCATTGCCATGAATACGATCGGTACAGATTACCCTGAAAAAGGTCTTGTTCGGTATATAGATTTATCTGAATGTATGGATAGTTTTTTAACACAAGATTTAAAAAGCCACCAATATATTTTGTACTCCAATGTCATGAATGATTTTTCAGATGAAGCCATTCATGAATTAGAAACAGAGTGGAGCGTCATAAAGGAATTTAAACAAATGGGTGTCTGCGTGATACTCTACGAAAAGCATTGATAAAAAAGCATGAAGAAATTAAGTTTAAAAGAACTGGGTCGTGTAGACAATGAAGGATTTAAGAAGATGGTAAAAACGCCAATGGTATTGATGCTCGATAATGTGCGTTCTGCATTGAACGTGGGGTCCGCTTTTCGTACGGCAGATGCTTTTGCCCTGGAACGTTTGGTGCTTTGCGGAATCACCGCTCAGCCGCCGCATAAAGAAATTTTGAAAACGGCAATCGGTGCCACTGAATCAATGGAGTGGGAGTACCACGAAAGTGTGGTTACCGCCATTACCAACTTAAAAAAAGAAGGCTACAAGATCTTTGGTGTCGAACAAACAGATCAGAGTATTTCTCTCCAAAAGTTTGATCCGGACCCGGGCTACAAATACGTACTCGTTTTCGGAAACGAAGTTGATGGACTTAGTGATGAAATTTTAGAACACCTGGATGGTTGTATAGAAGTACCTCAGTACGGTACTAAGCATTCCTTGAATGTATCGGTATGTATTGGGATTGTTGTTTGGGATGTGTTTAAGCGGATTAAGTTTTGATAAGGGTTGGAAGTGGGAAGTTGGAAGCGGGAAGCTTCCTGCTATCGTAAATTCTACGCTTAATTGTATTGTGTTGGGATCAATGATTTAGATCCCTTATTTATTGTATGTCTAAAGGCCTCTCGGCGAAGTTGATAAATTTGATTTATTACTCTTTTTCTATCAAAGGCTAGTATTTTATTATCTGGATGCTCAAAAGAAAGAAAAACAAATCTATAGAACCATCGAATTCTATCATTTTGTTCTAGTTCTTTCAATGGCATTTTAATATAATCCTCGTTTGGAACATTCAATACATTTCACGTTAGCAGGCCCACGTTCGCGTAAAGCTTCCCACTCCCCACTTCCAACTCCCCACTTCCAACTTCCAACTTCCAACTTCCCACTTCCCACTTCCCACTTCCAACTTCCAACCCAACTCACCGATACCCATACTTATTCCGCTCATCAAATCGAAACCCAAGTCGAAAGCCAATATATAAGGTCGTAATATCCGACACGTTTTTATCAGCAGCACCTTCAAAGTCACGATTAAGATGCTTGTCCAAATCTTTCCACTCTGCATCAAGTAGATAAGAGTAACGAAGAATAGGAGTTATTGTAATAAAATCTGATAAACCAAAATCGATACCAACCCCGAGACCAAGGCCATAAGCAATGTCATTATTTTTTTCTGTCCCGGCTTCATCCGTGAAACTGTTGCTCATATAACTGACAACAGGCGAAATCTGCAGGAATAAACCTTTCTCCATAAAGGAACCATCTTTTGAGAAGGTCGGACAATTACAATCTTCTCCAAAATCAAAAGGATAAATGTTAGTGTGGAAACTAAAATTGATCATCCCGGTTTTCAGGTCGATGTCTTTGCTGTTGCGGATAAACCTGGAATAGCTTAATTCCGGATGAAACTCAACACGTCGCTTCTTCAAACGAAACCAATAGTCAAAGGCGAAATCAGTTCCCTCTTTCAAGGGAGATAGACCATCTTCTACCGAAACATTATAGTTGGCAATCAGGTTCTCCCAGTTAGTGGCATCGAGATGTTTGTAGCCAACGGAGAAACCTATCTGACTAAAGGAACTGCTCATAAAAAGCAAGGCGAACAGGGATGTTAAAATTGAGTTTTTCATGTGATGCTTTAACGGTTGGTTTAATTTTGCTGCAAAATTCATTAGTCGCCATAGTTGACCACTCAAAAAAGAATGACTCATACATAGTGCCAAACGTTACATGCAAAAGTAATATTTTGATTGGTTTTATCTTTAACTACTTTGTGTCGGCCACTAATCCGACTTTAATACACCTTAGGCTAAACAGCTATTAATTTAGATAATGACAGTGCTATTCAGTCAAAAACTCGTCTAATTACCTGTAGAACAGCATTTTGTGTAAAAATTCTTTTTGTTCCAACATCCAACCTAAACTAATTAATTAAGCTAATCAATAGTTATTTTTATTGTTCACATAAGTGTACTTTTGCAGTCAATCTAAATCAATATACTTTGAAAACAAAGACATTAAGAAAGGATAAGGTCAACGTCATCACACTGGGATGTTCCAAAAACCTGGTAGACTCCGAAAACCTGATCACCCAGTTAAAAGGGAACAGCTATGAAGTGAGTCATGAAAAGGAGGAATCAGATGCCAATATCATCATCGTGAATACTTGTGGTTTCATTGATTTAGCAAAGGAGGAATCGGTCAACACGATTTTAGAATATGCGGCGATTAAGAAACAGGGGGGGATCGACAAGTTGTATGTTACAGGTTGTTTGTCACAGCGCTATAAGGATGACCTGGAAGCAGAAATCCCCGAAGTTGATGATTATTTTGGTACCTTAGAATTGCCGGGCCTTTTGGCAAAACTCGATGCAGACTACAAACATGAATTGATAGGGGAGCGGATCATCACCACGCCACAGCATTATGCCTACCTCAAAATCAGCGAAGGCTGTAACCGAACCTGTTCCTTTTGTGCCATTCCGCTGATGCGTGGTAAGCACATTTCTCAACCCATTGAAGCACTCGTAAAGCAAGCAGCCAACCTGGCCAAAATGGGAACCAAGGAGCTGATGTTGATTGCGCAGGAGTTGACCTACTACGGTCTTGATATTTATAAAAAACGAGCACTACCTGAATTACTGAATGCACTTGCTGCCGTTGAAGGCATAGAGTGGATTCGAATGCACTACGCTTATCCCTCTAAATTTCCGATGGAGATTTTTACAGCTATGGCTAAACATCCGCAGGTTTGCAACTATCTCGATATTCCCTTACAACATGCCAGTGATACGGTACTGGAGCGCATGCGCCGCCAAATCACTCGTGCTGAAACCACTGCCTTGATGGAGGCAGCCAGAAGAGAGGTGCCAGGCATTGCGATTCGAACTACCATCCTGGTGGGCTTCCCCGGAGAGACAGAAGAGGAATTTCAGGAGTTGTGTGATTTCATTGCTGAAATGCGGTTTGAACGCGTAGGTGTTTTTCAATATTCGCATGAAGAAGGTACCATTGCACACGACCTGGAAGATGATGTACCTGCCGAAGTAAAAGCGGATCGCGCCAGTCGTTTGATGGAAATCCAAAGAGAAATTTCTGATGAAAAAAATCAGGCAAAAATAGGTAAGACGCTCCGTGTTTTATTTGATAGAAAGGAAGGGGGCTATTTTGTTGGACGAACCGAAGCAGACTCTCCGGAGGTGGACAATGAAGTTCTGGTCGACGCCAAAAAATGCTATGTGCGTCTTGGTGATTTTGCAACTATAAAAATAGTTGATGCGGAGGCTTATGATTTGTATGGTGAGGTGGTTTGATGAGGTATTATACGCCGAGTTAATATTTTTAGTGAAATAGCTAAACAATTCCATTCTTTTTTGCATTTAAATCTAAGCCAGCGCTAACATAAAAATCAAAACAATGGAACAAGTAAATCAATCTGACCCATCTATTCTCAACAAGGCCTACAGTCCCAATTATCAGGGGGCGATTATTTTTGCGGCAAGTATTTTTGTTATGCTACTCTCAAAAGTATTTGGTGGACTGATGGACGTTGGCGCGGATTTTTGTTGGTTGACAGCCTCTGCCTTCATGCTCTTTTACGCAGTGGGAAATAGTGTGTTCTGCCTTGCAGCAAAAGACATCAATAAATACTGGATCAATTCTATGTTGGTTTTTGCTGTTCTAACAATTCTTTCCTTTGCCGCTGCATATGCCTTGTCAGGTATGTCGATAGAGGCCGCTGGTGCTTATAGATGGCTAATGATTGTAGTCGTGTTTGGTTACCTGGTATTCTTATCCATTATTGGTTTTATGAAACGGATTGTAGAATATGCGGAGGCAGAAGATTGGCAGGCTCCGAAGAAAAAAAACAGGTAGATGGATGCAGGCTTATAACCTTAGATCAAAGCAGGTAGCTTTAGCCTTATTTTCAGTAAGAAAAAGTAATAATTTTATTTAAATACGCCATTTTTTAAAATCTATACACTACATTTATGGATTATTATATTTACTTACTTTTTAAGAAGTTGTTTAAGATTATTCCCTATGGCGGCACGTCAGTGCTTGTCCCGTCGAATGACGGGAAGCTTCGCCCACAGCATCAGGCCCGTCTGGCCAGCCGGACAGGCACTTACGCTCGCCTTTAGACGATAATTTTAACAACTTCTAAACTAAAAAAAATCATTTTATGAAAAAAATTAAACTATTAACCCTAGTTCTTTGTATGTCTGTACTTTCTTTCTCCAATACGGTGAATGCACAGATTGATGCAACAATAAGCCCTATTGGTCTTTTATTCGGAAACTTTGATGGTGGTGTTGACTTTGGTATCTCTGAAAACATGAGTGTTGAAGTTGGTCTTGGTCTTCAATTCGGAAACAACAATATTACTGGAGATACTGATTATAAGTATTTTGGCCTGCCAATCAATGTATTCGGTAAGTATTATCTTAATCCTAACAATGGTGCTGACAAATTTTACGTCGGTGCTTTTGCTAAGTTTGTAACCAGAAGCTATTCGATAGATGGTGATAATTCTAATAATTATGCAGAATACTCAAATACTCGATTTGGAGTAGGATTTGGGCTTGGTTACAAAATTGTCTCTAATGGTGGTTTTGTTTTCGATATTAATTTCGGAGCAGGTAGAGCTTTTGTTGACAAAAATAAGTTTAGCGATGGAGACGAATCTGTTTCTATTGAACTTCCAGGACTTATGGTTACAGGAAAATTGGGCATAGGTTACCGTTTTGGAGGCGGATCGCGCTTAAGTAAATAATACAGAAATAAAATGTAACTGTTCAGTGACTCCATTGATGCGTTCGGGCTGGATGTTAGCTGTTGGATGTTTAAAGTCATTCAATTTGGCCGTTCATTAAAGGCCAGCTGAATAGTTACAATAAAATAAATAATAGAAAAGCCATCCCGATTTTGGGGTGGCTTTTTTATTTTTAGAAGTTGTTTAAAGTTATTCCCTATGGCGGCACGTCAGTCATTGGTCCCGTGGATCTTCAGCTATTTTACTTCCCGTAGCTTGCTCCTAAGCCAGATCCTACGCCAGATCCTACGCCAGATCCTACGCCAGATCCTACGCCAAGGCTTCGGCTCCTGAGAAAGGCTTCGGCTCCTACAGTAAAGCTTCGGCGGCACGCGGATGGCTACGAAAAGTAAAATAGCCTGTCCTGTCGAATGACGGGAAGCTTCGCCCACAGCATCAGGCCCGTCTGGCCAGCCGGAGAGGCACTTACGCTCGCCTTTAGGCGATAACTTTAAACAACTTCCTATCCAAAATGTAATACTTCTGTGATACCTGTAAGAACGAAAAAATGTAATTTTGGCCTATGATATAAATAGTGATCAGTTTACCAAAAAAATAAAACATGACTTACCTAATGCAATATGTATTGGCAACTTTTGTACTTCTGATTCCCCTGAGTTGTCAGCAAAGCAAATCACCCGTACTAGCTGAAAAGCAAAAAAAAGATCTGGCAACCAAGCCAGTAAAAATGACAGCGGATACATCTGACACTCTGGAAAAAGTAGTGAAAACAGAAGCAGAATGGAAAGCGGAGCTAAACGCACTGGAATACCAGGTTCTACGCGAAAAAGGTACTGAACGTCCCAACACCGGTGACTTGTTGCATGAGAAAGCAACCGGCATATTTACCTGTAGAGGTTGCCAGCTACCCCTATTTTCCTCCGATACAAAATTTGAATCAGGAACTGGATGGCCAAGCTTCTGGCAACCTGTCAACGAAGTCAACGTCGCCGAAGAGAAAGACAACAAGTACGGATGGAGTAGAGTAGAAGTGCTTTGTGCACGCTGTGACGGCCACCTGGGGCATGTCTTTAATGATGGACCGGCTCCAACTGGTTTGCGCTATTGTATTAATGCGGTGTCGCTTGATTTTGAGGAGACTACAAGTGAGTAGTTTGGCTGCTAGCGTTGATGGGACACGGATTGAACTGATTTACACGGATTTTTTCTGCGATCGTAATTAAAAATACGTTAGAGGGAAATCCGTCTTGATCCGTTCAATCCGTCAAATCCGTGTCCCATCCCGCGTTAAAGGGCCATTCAAAATTTCTTACCTAAAGAGCGTAACATCACCAGAAAAATAACCTTCCCTACGCCCACCACCACAAGTGCCAATCTTAACCTTCAGCCACCAGGAGTAAACGCCAACAGCCGCCTGCGTGCCCTTGATCGTTCCATCCCAGCCTTCCAGCGGATCTTCCGTGCTAAACATCAATCCACCTCGCCGGTCAAATACCTGTAACTGGTAAGCTATGATTTCGTGGTTGACATAAGCACGAAAACGATCATTCGTAGAATCACTGTTAGGGGAAAAGGCATTAGGGACGTAGATGTTATTTTCTATATTGGCAAGTTCGTTGATGACTTCAAATTCGTGTCGGTAAACTTCGCAGGCAGCGGTTATTTCTACCCAGAATTCACCGATTCGGTTGGTACGCATGGCAGGCACAGTAGATCCGTCATCCCAAAGATAGCTCACCGGACCGGGAGTTTCATTGATATTGACAGCTGCATTAAGCGTGATAAAATTGTCGCCACAGATGGAGTAGCTGTCTTCCATTCTAAAGTCAATTGCTGTGAGTTCTGGTACCTGTACTTCAAGCGTGTCGCCACAGCCGTAGTCGTCTTTCCAAATCAACTGATAGCCACCCGCGCTTAATGATTCGAATTTAGAAACAGCTGTAAAAACAGCATCGCGAATTGAAAATTTATAATCAGGAGCGATGGAATCATTGTTGATTTCTATACTACCGGAACTGTCATTAAAGCAAGAAGGTTCGATGCTTAAGTCGGGTTCGAAAGGAATAAATTCTTTAACAAGCACATCATCTGATTCTAAGCAGCCATTGAAATTATCCTGTACGGTGAGTTCGTAAATGCCTGCTTTTTCAACCATTATCTCAAGGTCAGTCGCGTAAAAATTATCAGGACCATTCCATAGGTAACTTTTGCCGACAGTGTCAGATGACATAGCGCCGCTCAGAGTCGCTTGTAAGCTGATACAATCGAGCTCCACATCTTCACCGGCATCGGCGTCTGGATCAATTTGGTTGGCAAATACCGTAACAGTATCTGTAGACGTACAGCCATTCCAGGTTATGCTAAATATATAAGTTCCGGGAAGGTTTACTTCAGTAGTCTCAAGGCTTCCAATACTATTTCCATCAATAGTAGACCATTCATAACTTGCTTCTTCATAGTAAGTGGAGTTATTGGTATTTAGCAGAAGCTCAGGTACGGCACAGGTAATGAGGCCAGGTAAGTTAATTTCTGCAAAAACAGGAATTTGATATAACTGCAAAATAACAATACTATCGCATTGTTGAGTAGATTCAAAGGTTGCCATATAGTTACCTGATTCGCAACAGTTTTCACCACCAAAATTAATGCAATCACCGGGACAAATATCAAGTTGAAGACTGCTATAAATGGCTTCATAAGCTTCCGTAACTTCTACGGTATCTCTAATAGTACAACCCCCTCCGGACTCATGTACACTAAAAATGTAGGTACCGGGTACGCAAACGACCGGCATCAATTCATTGGAAACAAAATTATCAGGGCCATCCCATTCGATGGAAAAATCATCTTGTATATTAGGTAAAGCAGCTTGAAGAGACGTACAGGAATTGACACAAGTGACTTCCCTATCTGGCCCGGCATCAATAATTGGTAAAACAAAATCGCTGACGTAAACCGAAGTTGTATTGGTGCAACCAGAACTAAGGTCAGTGATAGAAGCCATGTAGGTTCCAGCTTCGCAAATGGTAAGAGTGGGACCTGATCCATCTGCCCACTCCACCATGTAACCGCCGTTGGAGCTACCACCGGAGGCAATTAGCGTCACACAAGGAAAGTCGCAGGATAAAACGGGAGAAGAGGGGGACACATTTAGAGTAAGGTCAACGCTATCACAAATACTAAAAACAATCGAAGTTGAAACAGGGGCGCCAGCCATAGCAGAAGCCTGCCCGGGAAAGGCAGCCAAACCTAGTAGTATAAACGTCTGAATCACAATTAGATTTTTCATACGAGCATTTTGAAGCTTTTACGGACTTTTCGACATACTGTTCTAAGGCAGTATTAAAAGTGTAAAGCAATTGTGAAATTTACTCCAGGCTAGTTTTAAACTCTTGAAATCATTAATTGGGGTTGTGGCTTTAGGCAATTCTCCTAAAGGTATTTCGATGGGAAGGAAATGTGTTGAATGCGTAATGTAAGTTAAAAGTCTTGGTTGTAAAATCGTAGTAAGCTTCCCTAACGAGCATCAAAATAGGCAATCATTTTAACATTTCAAAAAAAAGTGGGTTAAGTCATAGCTGTAATAGGGTAGAAGCCTCGTTTTTTATTCTATTTTTGCCCCCAAGGCAGCTCTTCTGATGCTTAAGATGTTTATACAACAGCTCCTTTGTTTATTTAGGCGCTTAGCCATTAAAAAGTTAATAAAAATGGTAACTATTCAATCGACACTTTATTTCCTTTTGTCTTTAGGCAAGGTCATTTCATTCCCTTGTAAGAACAGAACTTAAGTCCTTTAGCCGAACACTTAAAGCGCTCGGTTTTCAACACTTTTACTGAACAGTTAATAAAAAATTTAAAATATGAACCAATTTAAAAATGTATTTGCGCTTTGTCTGCTACTTTCTTTCGTAATGCTGTCCTGTGGCAAGGATGATGGAGAAGGTGGTGGAACTCCAGATCCAGATCTAGAAAACTATTTCGCCTGTAAGATTGATGGTGTTGATTGGGAATCCGAAAGCATCACCCAGCCTACTGTCACCCAATCAAATCCGGCAACGGATGTAGCTGCAAAACGCCTGGACTTTTTTGGACAGGATGCTGGCGGTCAATCGATTTCAATCGTAATCAATGATTATCGGGATGGTGATGTAGGTGAATGCCTCAGCACGGAAACGTTTTATGGTTCGGAGGATGCTGACTACGAGGATAATGCCTATACGATTACTTCTGGTACCGGGACTGTTTATACCAGTGAGGCTTTTATGAATTTGGGTGGAGTGAGTTCTATTGGTCGTGATGGTTCTATTACAGTTACGAAATGTGCGGATGGAAAAATTTCAGGAACCTTTAGTTTTAAATTAAGAGATTTGACCGGAGCTGTTGTGAAGGATGTAACAGACGGTGTGTTTTCTAATGTGGAGTATGACTTTTTCTAAGCGGCGCTTAGAAAGTTAAAGTCAAAGTAGTGTATAACCTATTAGGTGTGCCTCCTTCGAAGCGATTGATTTTAAAACTCAAGTGCAAGAAGTGCCCACTCAAGTTCAAAAGCGAACGCGAGCCTACTTTAGCGGGCAATTTGAGTTTGAACTTGAGTGGGCACTTGCCCTTTAAAATTAAATTACTAAGAACGACACCTAAACCGTAGGCATTCCTTTGACTTTGATTTTAACTCCAAAATTTTTAATTTCGGAACCCAATCCCTTTACGAGCAGTATCCTCTTCTTCTGCTAACTGGAAATTAGAAATATCTTCCAGGATAATGGATTTAATCAATTCTGAACTTCGCTTATCGGCAGGGAGGTCAGCCATTCTCAGGTTTTGGCGACGGATAGTTTCGCGAACTATTTTTCGGATAGTTCTTGCGTTACCGAAATACTTATGTTTGTTGTCCACCAGTTTATTGATGTACTCATTCAGATGTTTAGCGGCAGCTTCATCCAGGATAAGTTCTTCTACCGTGAACATCAGCTGAGCAATGCGTTTCAACTCTTGCACATTATAATCAGGGAAGCTGAACTGACGATCAAAGCGAGACATCAATCCAGGATTAGCTTCGATAAACTGGTTCATCTCTTCCGGATAACCTGCTACAATGACCATAAATTCACCGCGCTGGTCTTCCATTCTTTTCAACAATGTTTCTACAACCTCGCGCCCAAAATCATTGGTGCCACCTTGAGTCAGCGAATAAGCTTCGTCAATAAATAAACCACCACCCATCGCTTTGTCTATGACCTCACTTGTCTTTATAGCCGTTTGACCAACATGGCCTGCCACCAGTGATTTTCGGTCTACCTCGACCAGATGACCACGCTCCAAAATACCCAGTGCTTTATAAATTTGGACCAGCAACCGGGCAATCGTTGTTTTACCGGTTCCGGGATTTCCCTTGAAAACGGTATGCAGTGAGAATGACTTTTTCACATCTTTACCAATCTCGCGATAGTAGCGAACCAGCTTAGTCATTTCGTCTACTTCTTGTTTTATATTTTCGAGTCCGACGAGGTCTTTCAATTGTTTAAGGGCATCTTTCAATAAGGCTTCATCCACTGGAAGTTGAATCGTCTGATTGGAGGAGGACTGAAAGACCTTCTGAATATCCTCATCCGTTATGGTCGATAAATCTTCCGGTTCAAGGGCCGATAAGTCACCGCCTTTGCTGGTTAGTCGAAGGGCCATGTTTTGTTTGGCTTCTTCGATGATGCCGTTGATGAAACGGGCATTTCCGAATTGGGCATCTCTGTTTCGGTATACCTCGACCAATCGTTTGTGAATCAGTTCTGAGGCATCGTTGTGAATGAGTACCCCACGTTTATCGGCGCTGAAGTGTGCTATTTCAATCAGTTCTTCCGGTGTGTAATCGGGAAAGTGGATGACGCTGCGCAAGCGTGAGCTCAATCCCGGATTAGAGTTGAGAAAGTGTTGCATTTCTTTGGGGTAACCTGCAAAAATAATGGCGAGATCCTGTGTTCCATCGGCCAGTTCTTTTAGCAAAACTTCGATGACTTCCTTTCCGAAATCTTTACCATCGGTACCTCTGTTGGTAAGCGAATAAGCTTCATCTATGAAGAGGATTCCACCTCTGGCATCTTCAATTGCTTTTTTAACTTTAGGGGCTGTTTGGCCAATAAATTCACCTACTAAATCGGCGCGTCCTACTTCGAAAACAGTGCCGTGAGAAAGCAGCTCAAGGCTATGGTAAATCTTGCCGAGCATGTGCGCGACTGAAGTTTTACCCGTACCCGGATTACCCGTAAAGATGCTATGTAAATTAAATTGCTGATCTTCCTGCAATCCTTTTTCTTTTCTGACTTTAAGAAATTGCAGATAGGTGGCCAGCTCATTGATTTGTTTTTTGACGGAGTGCAAACCGATAAGTTCATCCAATTCCATTCTAGCTTCTTCGAAACTAATCTTAGCTACTGTTGTATCACTACGATAGTTTTTTGTTGCAGAAACTTCTGCCTCAATCCCTGAAGAATAGGGGATAGGAAGGTGGTACATCTCTTCAAATTCACCTACTTCAAAAGGAACCACTGCGATGAGTGTGTCCATAAAAACGATTTCGAGGAAGTACAAATCTTCAAACCAATAACCAGGTTTGGTGGCACCAAAGCCAGTGTCGAAGGTAATGGTTGAAGGAATTTCATCGTACACTTTGAAGAAATTCATGACGGCTTTTTGCTGTCCTGAATCGTTGTAAAAAAAGAACTGTAATTCCAGCGGAAAGAACTTTTTATTTTGAAGCGAATAGTTAATGCTCATCTCTATGTTGACATATCGGGTAATGTCGTGAGCAAATTTTTTTAGATAGATTCTTTCTTCTTTTGGTAACCCTTCGCGCGCACTTTCAAACAGCCGGATCTCCTGAATATCAAAGTATGGATTGGAAGATTTGGTGACCTCTCCACCGTTTATGATGTAAAAATCAGCTTTCCCAATCAACTTGTCACTGATATAGATTTCCCAAAGGTAGCCACCTGTTTTCCACCAGCCAGTTTCTTTGGTTCCCCAGCCTTCGTTGACGAATACAATGTTTTGATCTTTAGAAATAGAAATATTTTTATCAATTCGGGTGAGTTCCTTCCCGGATTTTTGCTCCTTACAGATGAACAGGAGCGAGAGATCCCATTCTGATTCATCAAAAAGTTTATTGTATAGAGATAACTCGCAATAGATGTAGCGGGATTCCTGCTCGTCGTAGACTTTGCGGTACTTTTTAGAGTTGCGATACAGGTTTTCGTTAGAGCCAAAAACCTTGACATCCTTCAACTTGAAGTTACCTCCTAAAGCTTCCTCTTTTTTATCTTTAAAAATCATTTGATGAGGTAGTGATTTGAGCTGAAGCAAAAGGTTGAAACTTCAACTTCAAACGAATTACTGGCATACACATCAAAAATAATAATTATGTATTAAAGCCAAAATTTATAAATACCCATAAAAATAAGAAAATTAAGCTAAAAGACATGGATAATTGGTTTGGATGTTAGTAGTGGGGAACAAGATGTGAAAAAATTGAAATATAGCGGAGACCCTATATTCAACTTGGTCTATAGCTTCGGCATATTCCGCATCAAGCCTACGGTGACCCAGAAACCGTTCGGTAAACATGCCTGAAGTTGCCTTGGTAATGGCGCGCCGTTTGGCTACTTTACGGCAATTGCGCCTATAAAGGACTGGCGCTTTGCCAGACTGGTTCTTTGGTGCAGCAAGAGACTTCCGAGCCTGAGTAAATAATCCGGGTTCGGGAGTCAGCTGGCTTCGCGATGATGCTTCCCAGTCCCTTATACGTCATACCTCTTTTCCACCAAGCTTTGCTTTACGAGCAATCTTCTGATCATTGTTACTTTCGTAAATAGTGTAATGCTCGTATTTTACTTTATCGGTTTCAGCCCAGATATCTTTGCCAATGTTGCAAAGGACAACCAGTTCGTCATAAAGCTTATTCCCTTGTTCAATCCGGCGCTCAACGGAAATGTCCCGCTCGGCCAGTTTATCTTGTTGGATATTGAGTGCATTTTCAAAGTTGCGGCATTCATCTACCACCCGGCTGATGTTTTTTTCGCTCACACCAACGTCTACCAAAAAGTCAATTTGCTGGCGAGCTACCCGACATACCCGACGGCCACAGAATAGGAGTTGAGCATCGGTCATATCGCCCATTTTTGCTGTTCCAAATTTGCGATATCTTCCACTTCGATTGCCATATTTGATGGCCACACGGGTCATGATGCTGCGTATAGCCGTTTTGAGTTTTTCAGCGGCTTCGTACTTTTTGTCTGTTGTAATCATCTGATCTCCAACTAGTTCGTCGTCGTCAGGCAGGCCGCGAAACTTATCACAAAGTGTCAGAAAAGTCTTGAGCTTATCTTTTCCATAACCATATTGCTCAAATGATTTGATGTCGCGGTTGGCGTATTTCGCTCTTTCCATGCATTGTAGGTAGAGGTCGGCGTCGGGGAAATTGTATTTTCTTTGAGTTGATTGCTTTTTCATCTTAAAATTTTAGGTGTCAGGAATCAGGGGTCGGGTGTCAGTTTCCCACTACTGTGTAGCTCGCGGTCGTGCGCCTGACTCCCGACACCTGACCCCTGTCTCCTCAAATTTAAGGCCTTTCTTCCCATAATCCAATTTTTATTACAAAAAACAATATGATTATTTAGTTTAGTAATATTTTACTCAGACTAAATTTTCTTACTATTATTTGTTTTGTCTGTTGAAATGCTATTGTTTACTGGCTGAAAAGTGACTGAAAGCTTAATTAGCTGCTGATTAATTCGCATTTTTCGGCGTCGGGGAAATTGTATTTTCTTTGAGTTGATTGTTTTTTTATCTTTTTTGATTTTGAATGGCAAATCTAAGGCAGCCTGCGGTCGTTGATGGGACACGGATTTGACGGATAAGGACAGATTTCGCTTTAACGTGTTTTTATATTTACGATCGTAGAAAAAATCCGTGTAAATCCGTTTGATCTGTCGAATCCGTGTCCCATCAAAAAATATCGCGCCAGCGATCCGCAAATTAAAGGGAAAACAGACAGAGCGTAGTGGCAGACTAATACTTAAAAATAAAAAACCAGTGCAATACAACTTCGATAAAATCATAGACCGAAAAGACACCAACGCGATGTCTCTCCTCGGATTCAGAGACTACCTTTTTGGTGATACGGATAAGCTAAGTCTCCCATGTACTGACGATGAACTCATTTCCATGTGGATCGCAGATATGGAATTTGCGACAGCTCCCGAAATTGTTACCGCACTTCAAAAAAGAATTGCGCATCCTATTTTTGGATACACCCAAAATTTTGACCCTACCTATAAAAATGCTTTTCTCAATTGGACCAAAACGCAGTATGACTGGAGCTTTGATAGCAATCATCTGGTCATTTCAAAAGGAGTGATTCCAGCATTGTTTGAACTGATCGCATACCTTTGTAAGCCAGATAAAAAAGTATTGATCGTTACACCGTCTTATGCTTTTTTCAAACATGGAGCAGACTATAATGAGGTGGAACTGGTGACTTCTGATCTGCTCGAAAAGGAGGGCGATTACCGATTTGATTTTGATGACTTACGTCAAAAAGCAGCAGACGAAAAAGTTAGTTTATGTATACTTTGTAGTCCACACAATCCCACCGGTCGTGTGTGGACGAATGATGAGTTGAAAGAGTTTGGAGCAGTCTGTCTGGAAAATAATGTAACGATAATTTCTGATGAAATTCACTGTGATCTTTTAAGGAGTGGAACGAACTTTACACCACTTGCTAAATTATTTCCGGACTCAGATCAAATCATCACTTGCATGGCGCCAAGCAAGACATTTAACCTGGCGGGGTTCTCATTTGCCAATATTATTATTCCCAATGAAGCCTTGCGTACAAGATGGCAGGAACGACATTTACCGATTGAAAATCCATTGAGTATTGTCGCTGCGCAAGCAGCCTATGAATCCGGAGCAGACTGGCTTCGAGAGCTGAAAATTTATCTGGACGCGAACTTTACTTTTTTGGAAAAATATTTAAAGAAACATTTGCCCAAAGCGGTTTTTAAAATACCAGGCTCCACCTATCTTGCATGGATTAATATTAGTGCTTATCTTCCGGATGAGGATAATCTAACTTTGTTTTTTGCCAACCATGCAGGTGTCCTTCTGGAAGGCGGGAATATGTTTGTGTCTAACTCGGATGGCTATATTCGATTGAATCTGGCTTGTCCGCGTGCGCGCCTGGAGGAGGGGCTTGGGCGGATGGCAGATGCGTTGTTGGTTTGAGTTTCCTTCTAATACAAGATGGGACGTGGGTTTGACGGAGCCACCTTTACCACCTTTGAATAAATTCCGGTAATCGAAAATCAATGAAAAAGCGAATAACAGGAATAGATCTGGCAAGAGCACTTGCAGTGATTGGGATGATCATTGTCAACTTTAAAATTGTATTTGGTAATCAAGGATCAGAATTACTGCAATCAGTGGCAGGTATTTTTGATGGGAAGGCGGCAGCAACGTTTGTGGTACTGGCCGGGGTGGGGATAGGATTGATGTGCAGGTCTGCCTTGGAAAATAACAACAAAGAAAAACTTCGAATAGTAAAAAAGCGCATTGCAAAAAGAGCGCTTTTTCTTTTTGTACTAGGCATATCTTACCTCAGTATCTGGCCTGCAGATATTTTACATTTTTATGGAGTTTATATGTTGGTCACACTTTTGTTTTTAGGCGCAAGCCAACGAACTATTCTAAAGGCCGTCCTCCTGCTAATATTCAGCTATCCTTTTTTGATGATGCGCGTAGATTATGAAATCGGGTGGAATTTTGACACACTTACTTACCTTGATTTTTGGACGGGCAATGGCTTTTTTCGGAATCTATTTTACAATGGTTTTCATCCGGTTATACCCTGGTCAGCATTTATGTTGCTTGGCTTATGGTTTGGTCTTCAAGACATTTATAACAATATTTTTGTGAAAAAATCGATGAAAGTTAGTTTGGCTATTTTTGTTGGAACACAATTATTTTCATTTGTAGTGATTCACTTGTTGGGAGAGGGCGATGCTTATGTGACCAGTCAATTGGAGATTGTTATTGGAACGAGCCCGATGCCACCTTTGCCAGTTTATATGCTAACTGGAAGTAGTATTGCGATCTTTATTATTTCATTTTGTATTCTGCTGGCCCGTCGATTTGAACACAATAAAATCATTCTCACCTTAAATAAAATGGGCCAATTGGCTTTGACTTTTTATGTGGCACATGTGCTTATCGGCATGGGATTGGTGGAAGCAATTGGGACGAAAAAGTTTGGAGAATATTCGATTGAGTTTTCATTGGGATACGCGTTGTTTTTTAGCTTGTGTTGTATTTTATTTGCAGCACTTTGGTCGCGCTATAGAACGCAAGGACCTTTGGAGTGGCTGATGCGTCGGTTGACGGACTAAATAAATGGCCATTGCAATCGCAGTTGCAATGGTAACTTTCCTAAAGGGCATCTTACCACCCTCTAATCCCATAAATCCTAATCCTGACAGTGTGGACCGAAGCGAAGACGAAAGATCAACAGAAGAACTCATGAGTTATCAAATAGAATCCCTTCACCAAATCCTACCTAATAAAACCGAAATCCCCTATCTTACCGATCAGTTAAACTAAACGACAACATACTAAGTGAGCTATACGAAACAAGATATTCTAACTCAACTCGATCAATGCGCTGAGGCATATAATTTTCCAGTGTTCAGCAACGGATACGTATATCCCATTGAAAGCCGATTTACAGCTTATCGTGATGCCAAACGCTGGGCGCTGATTTTTGAAATTGTGGGTTTTATCGGTGTTAGAGGCAAAGGGCATAAGGGAATCAGTAATGGACTTTACGTTTATGGAAATTGTCTGGATGTGCCACCCGGAATTAACACGGATAATTATATTTCATTTACTGCTGATTCAGATGAAGGCCCTGCCTTTGAGGAAATGTATCAGGAATATTTGAATGAAGATGTGAGCACAATGTTGGTGAGAGGAAAGAAAATACGTTTACCAAAAAAGGAAGAATTTTACGAACTTAGAAAAATAGAACTGGATGCACCACCCAAGGTCATGATCTGGGAATTTTTGCGTGGGATTCGAGCCAAGTGCCGAGATTTATTCTATGCCACGGAGGAAGAGCTTCGCGCACGTATTCCAGATGACCTGCCACGAATTTTGACGATTGATGAATGGCGGCATAATGACATAACACGGGGGGAGTACCCATCCGATATTGAAACCTTTCCGATGGTGGCTGATGTTTTGGCGCAGGGTGATCCTGCTTTGTTCAAACCTACGATGCATCCGAATTCTTATTGGAAGAATTGGCCGGAGGGAGGGTCTATTTAAATGGCAATGGCAATGGTAATGTGTTCCCTTCTTTTAAGCAACTTCATAATTAAGAAACTAGCGAGAATTATGAAATTGTTTTTTGCTCTAGCCCTATTTTTCTTCTGCCATCCTGTGCTCAAAACGAAATGACCCATCATCATCAAAACGATCCGGATCAAGAGTGACTTGATAGTCAAAAGAAATAGGATACTTACCAACCTATGAGCGCTATTTAATTTCCAGTGGACTAAAGCTTTGGATAACACCAACCAACAACAAATTTATTAGAGCATTAAAATCAGGCAAATAAATTCATCGGTTACCAAAAAAATAATAAAAACAGCTACCTTCATCAAACAGAAATGAGCCAAATTAACTACAAACATACTATCCTCTGTCTCTCCTTTCTTTTTTGTTTTATTGGAGGTGCTTTCGCAAAAGTCAACCCACTAACAATAAAAGAAGGGTTTGAAGGAAAACGGATTTCCGGTTCCGCAGTTTGGGTATTGGAAGAAGAGAAAGGGGAGTCGTTTGATTTAAGCGAAGTCATGAACGTCTATGAAAAGGGCAGTGGTGGCGAATATTTTAATCAATATAATTTTGGCCTGACCACTTCTGCTTATTGGATGGTGATTGAAGTGGAGAACGAAGATGCGATCAGGCGGGACTTGCTTTTAGAGGTGGTTAATTCTTATTTGTTTAAATTTTTGGTGCATCGCATAACGCAGGATGGGGTCTTGCTGAAAGACTCTTTGACGATGAATGATCGTTTTCACAAAAGAGGGAAATTTATCAATCGTTCTAGTCGGGAGCATCGGAATTTTCATTTCACCTTTCAATTGGATCCCGGCGAAAAAACCACTTGGATTTTTTACTTTCCGGCGCCGAAACATATTTTGAATTTCAACTTCCATGTTTGGGACAACGAATACCGTTTCACGCGACAGCGTGACTGGGAAATTACGATGCTACACGGGTTTTTGATGCTCTGTGTGGTCTACCTATTCTTTTTGACTTTTGCGATTTCTATTACCCGATTTCATTATTTTTGGTACTACTTTGTTTATGTGGCTCTGGGGGTTTGTTTCGTTTACACAGACCTGGGGCAAAGCTATCGTTATATTTGGCCGGAACAACAGCGTTTACAACAAGTAGCGGGGCCAATCTTTGCAAACCTCTATTTGATTGCCGGAATTTTATTCTTTAGGAAATACTTCAAAACGAGTCAGTTTTATCGGCAAACGGATGTTGTATTGAAAGCGATTATTGTATTGGCAGCATTGATTATACCATTGGTGATAGCAACGCCGAGTATCGACAATGTAGCTTATGCACATCTGCTTTTTAGATTTGCAAATGTTTTGTACGTATCGACGAGCATTATATTTTTCATTATTTTATTTCGATCAATATTTAGGGGACAGCGACTTTTTTCCGGTTTGTTTTTATTTGGTTTTTCCATACATGGGTTGCACATTATTTTAATTAATTTACAAGCCTCCGGTGTCTTTTTTGGCGGACCTTTTTCTGCATTGATTTCTGGATTTGGCTCACCACTTACGTTTTATACAAACGCCAGTCTAATGTTAGGTATGTTGTTGGAGATGGCCGTAGTATTCTACATTTCGCTGCGGTTATTTATTAGCATTTATAAAAGAAATAATGAGGTGCTTTCCGATCTCGCTTTTCAGAAAGAGCAAAACATGAACCTCCTGGTGATGGGCATTGAGCGGGAGCGGGAGCGTATTGCCCGCGACATACACGATGGACTAGGTGTAATGCTGGCTTCCGTAAAAATGAAATTAAACCTTTTTCAGGAAAACAATATCAAGGAAAATGAATCCCGGGAAAAAATAACCACCATTATTTCTGAACTTGATAATTCGCATAAGGAACTTCGAAACATTGCCCGCAACCTGATGCCCAAAGCGTTGTACAAAGTTGGTTTGGTACCCGCCGTTGAAGAACTCGTTTACCGGATCAAAATGCTGGACGATGATTTTGATGTGCAGTTTTACACCAACATGGATTTTACGAATACCAGTCGCTTGTCACAATTGTATCTCTTCCGGATTATTCAGGAGTTGCTAACCAACCTTGTTACGCATTCCAGGGCAAAATCCGCATCGCTGCAATTGGTCAAACACGAAGATGTTTTGCGCCTCACTATGGAAGATGACGGGGTCGGTTTTGATCTGAGCAAAAAACTAAAAGAGGGCAATGGCCTTAATAATATTAAGTATCGGGTAGATGCTTTGAATGGACAGGTATTTTTTGATTCTTCACCGGGGAAGGGGAGTTTGATTTCTTTGGAGATACCGCTGACGGAGTTGAATTCGCATTCTAATTCTAAATCAGCTTCTGCTTAATCAACCAATTAATCATAGCCGCCCGGTTCTTAACCTCCAGCTTCGCAAAAATATTTTTAAAATGCGTATCCACTGTGTTATGACTGATGAACAATTCACTGGCAATTTCCTTTCTGGCTTTTCCCGTAGAGGCAATAGTTGCTACATCTAATTCACGACGAGTAAGTGGATAAAAAGAAGGGGAGGAGCCTGCATAACTAGAACCAGCTTGCGGAGGCGGTTTGAATATTTTGTCAAACACATCATCAAAATAAAAGCGATTATCCATCACCGTTTTGATAGCGCGGATGAGGCTTTGCTTACTGGCATTTTTAGGGACATAGCCTTTGATGCCCGAGCGATAAGCTTCATTGATGAGTGCGTATTCGTCGTAGTTGGTGAGCATGATAATCTTGACAGCACCTGCATTACTAGCGAGTATCTCCTTCGCAATTTTGATCCCATCAATATCCTTTTCAGGAAAGTCAAAATCCATAAGTATGACATCTGGTGAAAGCTGCCGGGTCAGTTTCTCGGCTTCCAAAGCCTTCAACGTATAGCCAACCACCTCAATACCTGCCTCTTTTTCAAGCATCGCTTTCAGCCCGTCAATCATCAATTCCTGGTCTTCAACAATAAGAATGGTCGTCCTTTTCACACTATTTTTTTAAGACTGTTAACTTTTGACCGTTAACTGTTGACTTCCCCTTAGCGCGAATAGAATATACGTTGCAGCAATAATCTGTGCTAAAGAAAGAGGAAGTCAATGGTCAACAGCTAATTCAAATGACAATATAAGGATTTAAACAAAAGGCAGCACGCTTATCTCCAAATTTTTGAATTTTCAGATTAGAATCTAACTTAAAAAAGCCCCTTTCAAAATCAGCAGATTCCCAAAAAATGCTGTACATTTAACCAATCTCTTTTATGACGCGAAGCATTCGTAAAAAAACACCCAACATCTAACATCCAGTTCATTTTCATAAACCGAGACACAAACAAGTCGTTTCAAATTCTGAGATGCTTCGCTCATCATCCTAAATGCACCGTGTACTACATTAAATACACTGTCATCTAAATTCTGCCCGTTTTGAATGCTTCTTTTGAAATTACTTTTCGTTAGAAATTCCTTAAATAGCTAAGGCTATTCGCGAAATTTATAACTCAATCAATTTCAAA
>Ga0114957_1001113_pt1 | contig 31281 bp, 20 predicted proteins | sample BantaG_FD_87175 | JGI IMG/M metagenome (GOLD analysis project Ga0114957, IMG submission 87175) | Marine algal microbial communities from Bantry Bay, Ireland - BantryBay_4 metaG | ecosystem: Host-associated > Algae > Red algae > Unclassified | place: Bantry Bay, Ireland | collected 2014-11-21
GCACTTGAATTTTAAAAAGTGCAAGTTCAAGTGTCAAGTGCAAACTCAAATGCCCCCTATCGTAGGTAACACTGAACAGTTAATAACATTTTTTATAAAGCCACCTACAAGTATAAACAAAAGAATTGAGATGTTATAATTTACAGTCAAGATTTTTGCAACTGCTTTCCTGCCGTAAAGTTATTACTTTTTCCCAATGCTAGCGAATTCCGACTGCGCATGCACGCGTATACGTTGCTGCTTTAATCTAAAATATTCCCAGACAGCAGCAAAAGCTGCACTTCACTAATTTTTACATCGAACGTTGAACCAATCAAACCATTTTGAGCATTCAATAAATTCAATTGAGCTTGCCTGAATTCGACAGAATTGATTTGTCCTATTTTAAATTGTTCTTCTGTGCGTTCAAAATTCTGACGGTTAATAAGTTCGTTTTTTTGATTGGTTTCATAGATCATCAACGTATTTTTATAATTAGCCCAGGCAATATCAAAATCGGTTGTTAAATCATAAAGCATTTGTTCTTTCTGATACTCAAGATCTATTACATTTAGTTTTGCATTTTCGATGGCTACTTTGGTGCTGCCCCCGTCAAATATGTTCCAACTTAAGGTTAAGCCCGCAGTCAGGCCATTAGAGTTGGAAGATGCCAAAAAGGAGGAAGGGTTATTTTTGTTGTAATTATATCCATAGCTGAGATTGGCTCCCAGACTAGGTAGTTTATTGGCATTAGCCATGTCAATAGTGATGTTTCCAATCGCTATGTTTTTGTCAATTTGTTCTAACTGAATATTTTGTTGGACGACATTTTGGCGGAGGCCATCTTGGTCAATGTTTTGAAAAAAGTCCAAATTTGACGCCACCTGATAATTGGTGTTAACATCTGAAACCATCAATCTGTTGAGCCCTCGTTTTGCATTTTCCAACAGTAATATTGCATTTTGGTAATTCAAACTGTCATTGTTCAAATCAACTTGAGCATTGAGCATGTCCAATTCGCTTACTTGCCCATATTCCACCTGTACCTGCGCCCGCTTGAGTCGCTGTTGGGAAATGTCAATCGCTTCCGTTAAAATGATCATCGTATTTTCTAAAGCAGCAACCTTATAATACTGACTCAAAGTCTGAGCCGCCAGATTTTCCATGGCTGCTTGAATTTGCAATTCAGTCAATAAATATTGCTGTGAAAGTTGCTTGATGTTATACTTTCTGAAAAATCCATCAAAAATCGTGTAGGATGCAGTAAGGGTAGCTGCTGCATTTTGAGTACTCACCCAGGTAAGCGTTGTTTCGTCACCACTTTGAAACGTCACATTGGTATTATCAATACTCCAATTGGCTGCCCCAGTCAGGGAAACCGTTGGCAACTGTCCGGTATTAAATTTACTGGCCTCGTTCTTAGCTATTTCGGTCGCATTGCGACTTCGTTTGATGTCAAAATTATTTTCAATCGCCATTTTGACCGCCTGGTCAGCAAGCAAAATATCCTGACAAAAACCATTGATAATAAACAGGACTGAAAATAGAGGAATCAAAAAGGCCTTAGTGTGTGTCATCATTTTCATATTTTATTTCAATAACTGCTGATTCTACTTCTTCTTTGGTCACCTTGTTTTGACCGAGCAGCCATTTGATAAAGACTTTAATCTGATTAGAAAAAGATAGAAATAAAGGTAAAACTAATAAGGTAAGGAGTGTGGCAATTCCAATTCCATAAGCAATAGAAATGGCCATTGGAATTAGAAATTGGGCTTGCCGACTGGTTTCCATCATCAGAGGGGCTAAACCAGCAATGGTGGTAATCGACGTTAAAAAGATAGCTCTAAATCTGGATTTTCCCGCCTCAAATAGCGAGTCGTCGAATGGCATACCCGATTTGAGATTGGAATTAAATTTACTAATGAGTACCAAGCCATCATTCACCATAATTCCGATGAGTGCAATAATTCCCAGTAAAGACAAAATATTAATTGAAAATCCATGTAGCCAATGCCCCCATGCTACGGCGATTAAACTAAAAGGAATCAACAGAATAAGCAGTAAAGGTTGCGTATAAGACCTAAAGGCAAAACCAATTACAATATAAATCAACGCGATAATAATGGGAAAAACTTTATTGGCAGAGTTGGCAAATTTAGTCGCCTCTCTATTTTGTCCTTCGTATAGTGCAGAAACAGAAGGATATTTTGCTTTTATATTTGGAAAAATTCGATTGCGAACATCATCAATAATATCCGTTGCACTGTCATCTGGATTTTTCAAATCAGCATTGACCTGAATTTCTCTTTCTCCATCTATATGGTTGATCGCAACATCTCCTCGCTCAATAGCATAATCTGCAATTTCGGATAAAGGCACGGTTGATCCGCCAGGCGTTCTGATTTCGATTTTATCCAATTGTTGAATACTCGACCTCCCTTTCATATCATACCTGACCCACACTTTAATTTCGTCTTCGCCCCGTTGGAAACGTTGTACCTGGTAACCAAAGAAACCGTTTCTAACTTGTGCCATGACACTTCTGGTAGAAAGCCCCAACAAATACGCACTTTCTTTTAAATCCAATTTTATTTCTTTGATTCCTGCGGGGTCATTGTCAGAGACATCTTTCAAGGGGCTTAGCTTTCGGAGCTCTGCTTTTAATTCATTTTTTGCGGCTTTCAATTCCTGAATATTATTTCCGAATAAAGAAATAGAAACCGGACTTCCCCCAAAATTACCTCCCGACCCGTAGGTCAAACTTTCTACTCCCCTAAATTCACCTACTTCATTTCGAATCGCATTGGTAATTTCAAAAGATGGAAAGGCACGGGATTCTCCTGGTAAAAGATTAACGGTGACACTGGCATTAGCAGAGCCAGGACCAATTTTTTTAATTACATTTTCTACCACCTGATCGCCTGTCCCTTGTTTTTCAGTATACGTCTCATTGATTTTCCAGGAGGCTTCTTCAATCCTTTTCGCCAGGGAATCCGTAATGGCGACATTGGTTCCTTCTGGCATCTTTAGGGTGATACTAATTCTATCGGAAGCGATACTTGGAAAAAAGGTAGTTCGGATGATGCCTCCCTGAATAGAACCGATGGTGATAATAAATAAGGAGAGAAAAACACTAAAGGAAAGGATTCGATTGTTTAAAGAAAACCTTAGGACTGGAGCATAAACTCTATCTCGTAAAAAATTCATGATACGGTCTCCGTATTTATTGATTTGACGTAAAAAACCAAATACTCTTCTTATGCCTGTTTTCTTCTGAGGTCTGTCTTCTTCACGAGTTAAGGCGGCAGAATGGGCGATATGTGCAGGTAATATAATTAAAGCCTCAATCAAAGAAACACCTAAAGTCAGTAAAACAACAATGGACACTTCACCGAAATTATCTCCAATTCTCCCATCCAAAAATAGAAAAGTAGAAAAGGCCAGTATGGTGGTCAAAATTGCAGAAATAATTGGGGGCAGCACTTCCATCGTTCCATCAATAGCAGCCTGAATCGGCGATTTTCCTTTTTCAAATTGATCGTATATATTTTCTGCAATCACAATACCATCATCTACCAATATTCCGATGACGATAATCATCCCGAACAAAGACAACACGTTGATGGTTACTCCAGCTTGAGCAGCAAAAATAAACATCCCAAAAAATGAAATAGGTAATCCAAACGCTACCCAAAATGCCAGGCGTGTATTTAGAAAAATAGAAAGAAAAAGTAACACCAACAGGATTCCTACAATGGCGTTTTCTGCCAGCAATGCTGTTCGTTGAGTCAGCGTAATACTACTGTCACTAACCACCGCCAGTGTAATGTTATTGTGGCTTTGGTTGAAAACTTCAATGTACGCTTTGACCTTATCGGCACTACTGATTAAATCTTCAATATTAGTATTGTTGATCGTCATACTGACGGAAAGGTTGCCATTGTAATAACTGGCATTGGGGGTGTCTTGAAAAATATCTCTGACGGAAGCGACGTCTTTGAGCCGGATGATGTCTCCATTTAGATTGGTTTTAATGACAATATTATCCAGCTCCTCCGCATAATAGGAGCGACTGTTGGCCCGAATCAAATATTCTTCAAAATCGGTTTTAATAGTTCCACCTGTGAGCAGTAAGTTTTCATTTGCCACTGCTGTAGCTACTTCCTCAATCGTGATTCCTAAGGCCAGTAAATTTATTTCCTGAACGGCAATTTCAATTTCTTCTAATGGAAAACCAGACACATCAATCTGGCTAATTCCATCCATTCGCCGAATGTCTTTTTCGACTGATTTAGAAATTTCCTTGAGGGTTTGTAAAGGCACATTTTTACCCGTAATTACAAAAGACATCGTTTGCCGAATGCTTTCTTGTTTGGCGACCACCAAAGGCTCCATTCCAGTAGGGAAAGAGGGCACTCGATCTACGGCGTTTTTTACTTCCGCCAATATTACATTGATATCAAAGCCTTTAAGAATTTCCACCGTGATGATGCCACTATTTTCATTGGAGACGGAAGTCACTCTATCAATGCCCACCAGGCCTTTCAGGTTGTCTTCTATTTTGAGAACGACACCTTCCTCTATTTCCTGAGGAGAAGCACCGGGATAGGTGGCACTAATCGTAATGATTTTAGAGTCGGTTAAGGGGAAAAAACTTGACTTCATAGACTTTGCTCCCATGAACCCAAAAATGACAAATGCAAATACCACGATATTAACAGCTACGGGATATTTGATGAAATAAGAAATGACTTTTCTCATTATGAAGAGTTATTAGACTTTATTCTAAATCGAATCGCAGGTGAAACGCAAAACGTCGAACGCACACTATCCAATGAATAAAATTTATTGGTGGTATTAGTTAATTGGTTCTACACGCATGCCCTCATAGGCATCTGGTATGGCATTTTTTAAGATAACGGTGCCATCGGGCAGATTGGTAATGATGGCAGATTGCTCTTTGAAAAATCCTATTTCAACATTTACTAAATGTAATTCATGGTCTCTGACTATGTAAGTCTTGTTATTTTCAACCAATAGTTTTCTTGGAATTACAAATGCATTTTTTAAAGGTATTGCCTCAATCTGGGCTTCTAAAAACATACCTTCTTTTAATCCTTTTCCCCGCACGTTAATATAGGCGAGTATCCCCTGAGTAGTGGTGTTTATGGTCGGGTCAATTCTAGAAATTTTACCTTTCCACGATTGCGTTTTTTTGAGGTTGGAGAGGTTTACGGATTTACCTATTTGTAAAAAATCTGTAAAGGATTCGTTAATCGAAATGGCAATTTCATAAGCAGAGGGGTTGATGATAGTCCCTAATTTTTGTCCGGCCCGCACCAAGGTACCCGGGTTGACCAATGACTCTGTTACCACAGCATTAAACGGCGCATAAATGTTATATTTTTTGTGCCTTTCTTCTAAGTTCCTGATGTTATAATAAGTAGTGACAATGTTTTTTGCATTGATAAAAAACTTCTCCTTATCGGAATCAAATGTAGGTAGGGCAGGAGTGGTTTTTTTTATGTCAAATTGGTCTAAGTAACTTTTCCATTTTTCAAAAACTTCCGGATAATCCAATCGCAGGTCAGGCATTATCTGACTAATTAAATTATAAAGAACCGACTTTTGAGCAACAAGGCTTGCCCCAAATTCACCGTCATCTATACTGAATATGGTCGCACCTTCTGCATAGGATTGTCCCGGTTTGAAGCGTTGATTACCTGATTTGAGAATGCCCTGAACTTCGCTATACAATTCTACTTTGTTGACAGCTTGTAGTATACCTTTTTCGAAAAAGCTGATCGGTACTTCTGAGTTTGTAACAACCTGGGTGTAGATTTTATTGACACTTTGCGAAGATTTCGTTTTTGGTTTTTCTTTAGATGCTGCCAGGTTACCTGCAAACCGTACAGCGCCAAAAATTAGAATGGCGGCTATTACTATTCCTATGATAGCGCGTAGTAGATTAGAATTATTCTCCATATTTAAGGGGGTGTTTTTTCATAGTTGTTTCGTGGCTCAATTGATGCTTTCTGTCGAAAGATGGAGTGTTTGAATTCTCCACTTCAGGATTGGAGACTTAAACAACTTCAGTATATTCAGATGGCGAAGTTAGTTTTTTTCTCTAAAAGAATGAGAAAAAAACTTGCCGTCTGAATAGATTAACAGCTCTTTAGGAGCGGGAAACAAAATTCACCAGTCATTGTTTACCCCCAAGGTGTCATAAAATGGTTCATGTAGTATTTATTACATGGATATTCCTTTTAGCCAACTCTCCATTTACTCATATTGCTGTAAAACATTCAGTTGTTTGACCCAAGCAAAAAATTAACAGCGCAATACCGTATTCTTTTCATTATTCTATATAACTTTATAGGTAACTATTGAGGTAGACCAAAGATGGTAGACCGAAGTCCGAAGTAGCTACTACTTCACCGTTAACACTATAGTCAATTTAGAAAACGCTAGTCCAGCCAAGAATACCAAACAAATGATAGCAAAAAGCCTCAGCCAGTGGGAAGAAAAAGCCATTAAGACCTTACTTCAGAAGATGATGCAATTGAGTATTATAGCTTGTGTGTTTACCCTAATCTTCGAATATTTTTTTCCGCACGAATTGGACTACGTCGTTACGCTCAGTCTTTTAACCATCAATACCTTGGGGCTTTGGTTAAGCATGAATGGTTATGAAAAGATTTCTTATCATGGCTTAATTCTGGCGATACTTTCTTTATTTGTAATCATGGATTGGGGGTATGGACATCGTTATTACTCTGCTTTCAAAATTTTTGCCTTGGGGGTAGTCTTTGCTTTTGTCGTACTAAAGAAAAATCAGGTAATCATAGGTTATGTTGTCCTCATCACTTTATTGGAATGCTTAAGTGTTTATTCATTTGTTGCTAACGACGCTGGGGGAGACCGTATTTTATTAGTCTATGAATGGATACATGTCGTAGCTTATAACTTTGCACTCGCCTTTATGTGCTATTTTTTGGTCAACCATGTGGCTGCCCATCGAAAAAAAATACATCAAAAAAACATCGACTTTCAGGACTTGCAAATCCAGCTTTCTCAGGAACAAACCAAGGCTTATAAGAATATACTTATTGGCCAGGAAAAAGAACGTCAGCGCCTTTCACAAGATATACACGATGGCTTGAGCATTCGCCTCACTCAACTTAAAGCTAAGCTGAAACCAGTTATTGCTAACAATGAACTTTTATTGAGTGTTATTGCAGACTTTGAAGTGGTGCAGGATGACCTTCGCAATATTTCGCATGCGCTGAATCCAACGATGCTAAAGGACTTTGGCTTAAAAAAAGCGATCAACGATCTGCTTTTTCAAATCGAATTAAATGACGCTGATATTGATCTGAATTTTACTTACTCCTCCTCCCTTTCATTAAATCAGGAACAGGAAAAGCACCTTTATTACATCATCCAGGAGCTATTGAATAATGCCATCAAACACAGCGATGCAAAGAGAATAAGTATTTCGCTGGATAACCAAAATGGAAAGGTAAATATGGAATTCTCGGACACTGGAAAAGGCTATGATTTAGCCGCAATAAAAGGGAATGGCATTGGGATTAATAATATTCGTTCGAGAGTAGCGGTCTTGGGTGGTTCCTTTGATGTTGTTCGCAGGTCAAATGGAATGAAGCACAGTATTAAATTTTGAATAGTCCTCTAGCGCGGATCGCTTGCGCTACCTATTTGATGGGACACGGATTTACGCAGGTTATCCCTCCTCCCTAAACCAAGCCCTTATCATAAGCATATCGAATCATCTCGCCAACAGAATTTAAGCCCAGTTTAGTTAAAATGTTTTTTCGATGCCACTGAACAGTATGCTTGCTAATGTATAATGTTTCGGCAATCTGCTGACTGGTATTGCCATGAGCTACTAACTTTAGTATTTCCAGTTGTCGTTCTGATAGTAAACCTTTTGTAAGAAAGGGATCGTGAACGACAGATTCCTTGTTGAATTGCTTGCGCTGTTGCGAAATAGTATTAGCCGGTTGGTCTAGTACTTTTGCGATGGTTTCCAGTAGTTTTTCTTTACTGGCGTCTTTGGTTAAAAAAGCATGCGCTCCGGCAGCAGCAGCTTCTCTTCTTAAGGCAGGAGAATTATAGGAAGTGAAAATGATGATCTTAACTTGTGGGAATCGAGCGCGCAGATCAGGTATAGCATTAATCGAATTGATTTCTCCAATATTAACATCCAACAGCACTATATCAGTTGATGTATTCAACTTCAAGTCCAGTTTTGATAGCGTATTAACTTTTTGAAAGTTAAAAGAGTCATTATCTAACATTGTAATGAGTCCATTGATAATCACTTCATGATCATCTGCTATGATGATATCATATGGCATAGTCGAATATTTTCTGAATGCTCAAAATAGTGAATTGAACTCAAATTCACGAAGTAATTACTTGTGAATTTGAGATACAATCCTTCATGGGATACATGACTTTTTGAGGTTCTGTAAAGATGGTCTTATTTTGATTGATTTCCCCCACCTGTAGTAGTGGTTTTATTAGCTGTGGGTAAAGGTAGTTTATCCTCTTTGCCTGGTTTTAAAAGCTTAACGTTTAACGCACCCACCTTAAGTAGTAGTTTTTTTAGATAAATGAGCGTAGACTTGAAATTAGTAATTAAAAAATACGATATTAATTGTTATCGTTAGAAAATTAGTATATTTATTTACTAACAATCGTTATGACACACATTGGACTAAACCCAATATGACCAGTTGTGTGATTTTTATCGTCTTTTATAAACACAAAACACCCAGTTACGTAATCTTTAGTAGCAATTCTGTTGCGTTACTATTGGCTGCTAGTTTTCCTTAATCGCGATTCTTGCACGATTAATAGGAAATCAGGGGCTACAACTTGAATAGTTATATTTTAGAAAAGATAGATAAACTTACTTTTAGTAATTCGCTACTTGATTTTTCACATTTTCTGTCATTCGGAAAAAACAGGTGTTCGCAGATAGTCAAGTGCTAAATACAAATAAACAAATGAAAAATCCACAATTTTTAATGGTTCATACCAAAAAGGAATCTCGATTCATAACGGAAGAAGATATTTCCGCTTGCATAGCAAATGGTAATTATACCCAAATCATTCTGTCTAACAAAGAAGAATTTACCATCTCCAAAAAATTGAAATCAGTAGAAGAAAAACTGAACAAGTCGGAGTTTGTCAGAATTCATCACTCCCACATCATCAATATACAGCACCTGGAAAAGTATAACAATTCCGGCAATCAAAAAGTCACCCTGCGCAATGGTATTGAGCTAGAAGTATCCAAAAGAAAAAAGGCTGATTTTTTGGCTCGGTTTAAGAGTTTTTAGTGGGGGAGTATCACTTAGACAACTACAGAAAAAACATTAATCCAGAACAATCAACAATACTTATACAAGCATGTTGACCACTTATAAGTACTTCCTTTCAAATCGAAATGAGTGCCATAAGTAATCCTATTTTATGGCTTCTTTTTTGGGTATTTGAAATAGAAACTCAAAATTTAGTTTGATTGACCTCGCTTCAATGCTTAAAAACTACTAAAATGAAATTCCCATCTCAACGTATTCTGTCAGAATGTGGCAGCATAGCTTCCGCTTTACTTTCTACTTTAATATTAAGTGGAATTTTATTTCTACCTGTTCTGCTTTTTGGACAGCGATCCCAAAATGTAAATTGTACATTCTGTACTCCTAAAGTCATACTTCCTGCTCATGCTGAGGAACCGTTGGGTTTTGGGAGTGGGGAGTATAAGGTTTATGGTCCTTCTGGGTCATTTCAAGCTATTGTAAGGGAAGGAGGTATTACCAATTATGGGTGGCTGGGATTCCATATTAAGCTTGATACAAAATTCTTAGGAGGAGATAAATACGGGCGTAGAACTACTGTATTGATTAAAGATCGTACTGGAAAAACGGTAGGAGAAATCCCTGTTATGGATCCTTCTAGTCTTGAGATTAAATTCGTAAACTTTAGTGGGGATGTTAGTTTTTTAGAACAATATAATTATAGTGATTATTACGTTTGTTATGGTAAAAGCTCTGGGATGTCGGGGACAGGGGGCATTAACTTTAAACCACCTAAGTCAGGTTCAGCTGGTTTTTCTCTTTGTAAGGATTTAGTTAAAGATGATGAATGTGAAAAACTAATCCGTAGTAAAAGTAAAACAGAGCTTCGGTTTTATGGAGATATAAGTGTCAAACACGTAAAATCATATCAGTATAAAAGAAGTGATCTAAAACCATTCTTTGATAAATTTATGGAGCTGGAACAAAACAAAGAGGCAGCAGAAGAACTGGTACGTCAAGGAGATAGGGCTTTGGAAAGAGATGATTTTGAAGCAGCAATTGATTTTTATGAACAAGCAGAAGAAACTTGGGCAGAGATTAATGTCAGTGTAAAAATAGATAATGCTAACCGGTTGCTAAAAAAATCAAAAGAAAAGAAAGTAAAGGAAAAGAAAGAGAGAGAAAAGGAAGAGAATGAACAGAAGAAAAAGGAGGAGAAAGAAAAGGAGGAACAGAAGGAAAAAGAGGCAAAAGAAAAGAAGGAAAAAGAGGAGAGAGAGAAGAAGGAAAAAGAAAAGAAAGAGCAAGAGGAGAATAAAGAAGAAAGTGTTGATTTGCTTAAGAGTGACATAGACGGGTTGAATATAGAAAAAGATAAGTTAAAAAACCTGGGTCATCTAATGACGCCTGAAGAAAGGGCTAATTCTAAGAATACCATAATCGGATATGAAACAAAAATTGAGAATGAATTAGACAAAAGGAATTCAGCGGGAGTAGAAATAGATGGTAAACTAACCGAACTGTCCAAAGCCAATCAGACTGTTTCTAACTATAGAATTCAAAACAGGAATATGGAAGCGCAGGCAGATATGATGCTCAATAATTTCAATGCGTCTTTGGAGGCCGCTCGTCTGCGTGATCAAAGGGAAGTACGACAAATGTATGCCAACCAAAGAGCAAAAATTAAACAGCGTAAAAACTTAATACATCACTATGATAAACTTCATAAGAGCATGGGGGATGAATTTAGAGAGTTTACAAAATCTATAGGAGTCCCTTATAATTATCCTGGTAAATTTGAAGAAAATGAAGCTTGGGTTTACCTCGTATATTATGAGAATTGGAGTCCTGGGCAGTGTAGAAGGGCAGCACAGTTTGAACGATACCTGGAAGATGTACCTAGTCCCCATTTAGCCATTCATAAATTTACAAAAGTGTTTAAAGTTAAGAGAAACAATAAAGGAGATTTTAAAGATTTAAAAGATGCAATAAAAAGTTTCAGAGAAGCTAATAGAAGGGCAAGGCGCATGGATGGTGTAGAAAACGAGATTAAAGTAGCAGGTTATTTTTATACTAGAGAAATGGCCGAAGAACATTTTAGCATTATTAGTTCTTATGAACATTCCCTTTTAATCGTTAATCAAACGACCACTAACGTTGAAGATGAGGTAAAGCCTTTTATGCTTAAAGATGCGCAGGGGGACTTGAAAATATCAGAACTTTTGGAAAGAATGAAATACTTCAAAGAACAGGCATCCTTAAAATCAAATAAAAAGAAAACGCCTTATTTGAATCGTATCTACAACTTTTATACTGCGTATCATAATGATTTCATAGAAAGACAGACAGGCTTATTCGATAAAGCATTAAATGAAAAAAACGCTACAAAAAAGCTTGAACTTTGGAATCAATATTTAAATAGAAATGATGTGGAGCCTTCAGCTTATTATAATCGCGCTTTGATTCATGAAAAAAATGGCCATTATAATTTGGCATATAAAGATTATCTCAGCTCTGCAAAATTAAAGTCAGAAATTAGTGGTGAGGCATATTTTAATGCTGGAGAAATGGCAAAGCAGAATAGTAATTATGAAAAGGCAATATCTGCCTATGAAGGTGCAATCGAGCATGAATTTGAAGTTGAAAAATCAACGTCAAAACTAATCGAATGCGCTATTAAATTAGGAAATAAAGTTATCTATGGAACAGTTTCTGAAAACAAAGAAACTTATTCTTTAGGAATGGTAAGTGTTCGTGTGGTTGGTACGGAAATATCGACTTCTGTTGACGATAATGGAAATTTCTTTTTGGTTATTCCAAGTAATGCAGCATCTAATGAAATTGAATTTAAATCATATTTTCATAAATCGAAAAAAGTAACAAACCCAAACGTCAATAATAAAGCGAACCTTGTCACGTTGAGAAAAAAGAATGGGTCGCCGGAACATCTTGGTTTAAATGTCTCTGGAGGAATACCAGTGGTTACTTTTGGCTCAAAAAAGATAAGAAATCCTGGAGTTGCGAATTATTCAAATCGAACCTTTTTTCCTTTTGCTGATTGGAAAAGTAACCTTTCTTTAGCTGCTGATCTTACAATCAAATTCAGATATAGATTTGGAGTTAATATTAATGTTGGTTATGATGTATTTCAGAGTAATTTCAATCAAAAAACACTAGAAGATAAGGACGGATTTAATCAAGCGGCTCAATTTACCGGGCTTCCTGCTTTTGATGAAATACGTCGAACACAAAGTCAGGAGTGGTTAAAAGTAGGAGCTTACTTCTCTCCCAATTATAAAATAAAGTTTAAACTTTCAGGTTTGGTCAGCCGAAGGTCCATGCAAAGTTTTGAATTGATAGATGAGGTAGAATCAAGTAAGTTTTTACAGTATGAGATTAGTGGATTGTATGGTGCTGCTTTCGATATGGCTTTCCGTAGGTTTGATATTTCTATTGCGCATAGTTTTAAAAATAGAGCTACTGTTAATTATAAATACTCTAAAGCTAATATTCGATGGCTTAAATTCATAGGGAGTAGATTTAATTTTTATATAGATCTCGGTGCAGAGTTAGAAAAACTGAAAATCGGAGTGCCAGAAATTAGAACGCTAACGCCTTATGTCAAAACAGGTTTAAGCATTCGAGTACTCTAATTCAATCTATGAATGAAGTTGTTTTCTTTAATTTTAATAGTCGAAAAAAATAAAATAATGAGAATAGTATACATCCTCAGTTTTCTTTTTTGTATAGCCATTTTGTCCTGCAATAAAACAGAAGATTTATTCGCTAATGAGATCACCATCGAAAAAGCCAACGGCGTCATTCACTCAACAATGAAAGATGATAGAGATGGAAAAATCTATGCGACCATTATTCTTGATTCCGTGGAATGGATGAATCAAAATCTAGATTATGATTCAGAAAGTGAATTATTTATCCTTTGTCCTGAAGATCAAGACGGTGAAGAAAAATGTGATGAATCGCTTGGGCGGCTTTATGAGTCAAATAGAGCGGGAAATAATAGGTTTTGTCCAGATGGTTGGAGGGCACCGAGTTTTGATGAATGGCTTATTTTTATATTTTCTCATGGGGATTTAGACGTGTATAAAGACCATATGGAGTTGAATGGGATTAATCTGCAATACGCAGGAGTGATAGCGGGCACACAAGACGAAACGGAAGTTTCCTATTTTTATAAGGAGGCCGGATATTATGCTGTTGATGATGGCTCATATGTTTTTATTGATACCACAGGTACAGGTGGTCCTGGAACATTCAACTTTTATGGATATGTCAGTTGCCGATGCGTTCGAAGTATAAATCCAGAGGACAATCCATTTTTTGACGAATGCTCTGATGGTATTATGAATGGCAACGAAACCGGAATCGATTGTGGAGGAAGTGACTGCGAGCCTTGTGCTGTCTCTTGTTCTGATGGTATTATGAATGGTGATGAGACGGGTGTTGATTGTGGAGGAAGTGATTGTGAACCATGTACTCCATCATGTACGGATGGTGTTTTAAATGGTGATGAGGTGGAAATTGATTGTGGAGGGGCTATATGCCCACCGTGTGGTAGTACTTTTATTGATGCAAGAGATGGACAAGAATATAACTTTAATATCTTTGGATCTCAGAGTTGGATGACTGAAAATTTGAATTATGCAGGTGCTGGGGTTTGTTATGATAATATAAATAGTAATTGTGACACTTATGGGCGATTGTACTCTTATGATGATGTAATAAATCAAAATATTTGCCCTCAGGGTTGGCATGTTCCAAGTGATGAAGAGTATAAGGTGTTAGAAGCCTTACTTGGCATGTCCCAAGAAGATCTAGACTTGAATGATGGACCATTTGGCAGGGGAACTGAATCAGAGATTGGAAATCAACTTAAAACAGAAGATTGGATTTCAACTGGATCTTCTATAATGCCTAATGGTTTTTTTGCAACTCCTTCTGGAATGATTAGTACTAGTGGTTCTGTCAATATTGGCATTGTTACCTATCATATTACCAGTACACTTACATCGATGAATAGAGTTCTCCTCAGGATTATGAGTGCAGAAGCTACTGGTATTGGAAGAGAAGATCTTTTTACTTTTGAAGCAGGAAGCTGTCGATGTGTGAAAGATTAATTAGTAGGATTGATTTAATTACTTATCTTCCTCTGATGCAGGCATAAGCACTTCATCGCTTATGCAAGGTCTTCCGTAAAAACATGAGTCATCCCATCGGTAAGATGTGTATATGTTCAACGCTTGTCAACCCGAGCGAAGTCGAAGAATAAAAGCTTTTGATATATAGGTATTTTGAGCATAGCTGAGAAGTCCATCTTCGAGCAGAGGTGGCTTTCTTGGCTTCACTCGAAATTGAAAACAATCGGTTCTTGTATCCCGTGACTTCGCTCGGGATGACAACTTAAGACATTGCATCTTATACGTGTTCGACTCTCTTCCATACCGTTTTATTGCCCTACCATTTTACCTTAAGCCACTTTTATTCTCTATTTGTTTCACTATATTCCTACCTGTTGGCTTGAATATTCCACCAGTCTAAAGTAGAACCAGTTCCTTATAAAAGAAAGAATTACCCAATTCCAATTCTATTTCCGGAAACGCCAAGCCAGTACCATTTCAAAAATGTAAATGAATTTATTACACGGTGTATTTAGCCTAGGTATTATTAATAATGTTAGCTTTATACCTATATTTATAGCCTTAAAATAAAACGATGGGGTATTTAAACTATAGGCACCTACCAAATTGGTTAGAACGAAATCCAGTCTTCCGTGCCCTCTTCTTATTTCGGAAAATAGTATTGACTAATCGAAAATCTTACTTCTATGAACAAGAAGCGGAAGAATTTTCAAATTAAATGATTATACCTTTGATAAGTAAAGCTCAAATAGCAACATTCCTGAGCTGTTTGTTGATGGCCTCTCTGCTCCTTTCTCCTTTTTTACTTTCATTAAGTATGATGGGTCTGTTGATCTTAGGATTACTAAACTTAGATCAAATTGATGGTAGATATCGACTATCTCTTAACAAAGATTTATTGGTCCGACTTCGTGATGCTCGGAAGTATCTTTCTTTTTTCGTCATTCCCCTTTTCTTTTTTATCGTCTTACTAAGCTTTTGGCAAACGATAGGTGATTCTAGTTATTTCCTTGAACGACTACGCATCAAACTGCCTTTTTTGATATTACCTGTTGCCTTTTTGGGCCTGCCTCCCTTTAGTAAGCGACAAGTAAACTTATTGTTATTTTTTTTGCTGCTATTCGTTACTATTTGTAGTCTTGGAGTAGGAATTAATTATGCCATTCATTTTGATGCGATCAATGCAAAACTGGGAAGAGGTCAGACCATGACAACTCCAGGTAATCATATTCGATTCAGTATATTAACCGCTGTTAGCATCATTGGAGGTATTTATCTGATCGTGGAAAATTACTATTGGAAACGAAAGTTTGAACGAATACTAATTAAAGGATTGACCTTTTATTTATTTGTTTTCATCCATTTGCTAAGTGTAAAAAGCGGTATCCTTTGTTTATACGTTGCATTAGGCATTTTGATTGGTAGGTACATGTATCTCTCCAAAAAATACATGATTGGAATAAGTGCTTTGTTAATTATACCAATAATTTTCATGCTTGCTTTTTCTACGATGCCCAGCTTTAAGCAAAAGATTAATTATATGATTTATGACTATCAGCAATACGCGAAAGGAGCAGGTGGTCAATATGCCGATGCTGGACGCACGACTTCTTTAAAGGCAGGTTATGAACTTTTCATGCAAGCACCCCTATTCGGAACGGGAGCAGGAAATCTTAGATGGAAAATAAAAGAACTCTATAAAGAAAAATACGATGATTACATATCCCCGCTTATGCCACATAACCAGTTTCTTTTTGTACTGGCAGGAACAGGTCTCTTTGGATTTTCTTTTTTCTTAATAGCTTTTCTCGTTCCCTTATTTCATCGAAACGCCTACAGACACCATTTCTTTTTAGGGTTTTATATGATTTTTTTAGGTGCGTTTATGATTGAACATACCATAGAAAGTGCAGTAGGGGTGGGGACATTTATTTTCTTTTTGTTATTGATTTTGAATAGTGAGATGGAGTGAGCTATCGTCAGCATAATCCTACTCCAGCAGGGGCGCATTATTTTGACTAACAGGCGATTAAGGCTAAGATTCAGTTCTAGGCGAACTCGTTTCAAAAGCAAAAAAGGTTCAAAAATATAACCAACACCAACAATGAAAAACAAAACCTCCCACTGGTCAGCCACCGTAGCACTAGCCGGCTTCCTGTTCGGATTCGACACCGTAGTCATCTCCGGAGCCAACCTGCCCATCAAAGAACTAGTCCCCGCTGGCTGGTATTGAATAAAGGGGATGAAAAAGGAGCAAAGACTGTCCTTGCCGGAATGGGCGTAAAAGATATCGACCAATCTATCACTGAAATAAAAGCCTCTGTTACGCAAACGGAGACATCAGGTTTTTGGAGCGGCAAATATACCTTTACTTCATTGGCATTGCGATTGCCATTTTCATTGCCATTGCATGGGATTTCCTTATCTTAGAGCCAATTAATAAAAGGCAAATGAAAAATCGCTCACCCTTCAACCTGGTACGTAAAGACTGGATAGTAGTCATCGCACTCCTCCTCCTGGTGGTAGCCTTTGTGTTTGCCTGCGGACATGCGATTAGTACTTCTGGTCATTTGGATGATTTTCACAGTATTAAGGAGGCTTACGATTACTTGATCCAGATCGCTACGTTTTGCATCGTTTTTTTTCCGCTTGCCGTTGTAGCAACGCTTTACTATTTTATAAAAACAGCCAGTATAAATAATGAACGCCAACAAAAAAAGAAAGAGAATGTAATTGAGCTGGAACAGAACTACGCCCTACTGCAGGATTTTTATGAAAATGCCCCAATAGGTTTTCACGCGATTGATATTGAAGGGAATTTTCTTGATATGAATAAAATAGAATTGGAGTGGTTGGGATACACAAAAGAAGAAGTTGTTGGAAAAATGACTTACGATCAAATCACGGTTAGATCTGTTGATAATTTACATGAGTTGCTTGGTGAATTAATACGTACGGGCAAGCTTGATAATGTGGAAGGATCCCTAATTCGCAAAGACGGTTCTTTGATGCCTTGTTTCACCAATAGCCGTTTGATCTATGATGAAGAGGGAAAAATCACCCGCATTAGAGTAGCGGTAATGAATTATTCTGAAAAGAAAAAAATAGAAGTTGAACTGAAAAAGGCAAAAGAAATCGCTGAGCGCTCCAGTTTACTTAAAGATCAATTTGTCGCCAATGTGAGCCACGAAATTCGCACCCCACTTAATGCCATCCTTAGTTTTTCTAAATTACTGGAACGAACGCCACTCAATGATCGGCAACAAGAATTTATACATAGCATTCATACTGGATCTGAAAATTTATTAAATATCATTAATGATATTCTTGATTTCTCAAAAATAGAAGCGGGTGTATTGCGGATAGATAAAATTGTATTTAATCCCAGAATTGTGATGGCGGCGGTGGAGAAAATGTTCCGATACAGGGCAGAAGAAAAAGAACTGGATTTTTATGTAAATGTGGCCGATAAGGTACCTACTCAAATTACAGGTGACCCTAACCGACTGACTCAAATTTTAATTAATCTTTTGGGAAATGCTTTTAAATTTACTGAAAAAGGGAGTATAAGCTTAGATGTAAATGTTGCAAAACAGGTAAACAATACCATCCACCTTATCTTCGAAGTACAGGACACAGGTATCGGTATTCCCGCCACAAAAGTAAATGAAATTTTTAAGCGCTTTGGACAGGTGGTTACAGGTAGCACCCGGGAATATGGTGGCGCCGGGTTGGGGCTTACGATCACCAAGCAACTGGTGGACTTGCAGGGTGGGACGATTAAAGTAAAAAGTGCCGTAGGAGAAGGAACCTACTTTACCACTGAAATTCCATATGAAATATCGGATCTTGAAGCCTTCAGTAAAAATGATGTTATAGAAAAACCAAGCAGTTTTAATAATAAGAAAATTTCAGTGCTCGTTGCAGAAGACAATCCAACAAATCGTCGGATATTCCAACTGCAATTTGAAAACTTGGGAATAGTGGCAGATTACGCTGAGAATGGGCGTATTGCCGTAGAGATGCTTCGCGAAAAAACGTATGACCTGGTATTGATGGACATCCAAATGCCAGAAATGGATGATACTCTGCTACAAAGGCTATTCGCAACGAGTTAAATATAAAAGTACCCATCATCGCCGTGACAGCACATGTATTCAGTGGCGAACGAGAAAAATGCATTGCCCACGGAATGAACGATTACCTCCCCAAACCAATGCAAGAAGAAGAACTATTTGGTTTATTGAAAAGCTATTTGCCTAATGCGCTTCATGAAAATAAAAATAGAAGCGGAAGCGAAAATGGTAAACCCAAAAGGACACATGCTGCTGTAGAGACCGACTTCGACAGAAAATATGTTTTTGCTTTGACCAGAGGCAATAAAGAAACATTAGCTGAACTGGCCAACCTTACGATCAATCAGTCGGCACTGGAAATTCAGGAAATAGAGAAAGCTATGGAACAGAAGAACTATAACAACATACAAGCCTCTTCACATAGTATGCGTAGTACGGTGCTCAACATGGGTTTCAATAAACTGATGGGCCCGACTTTAGGAAAACTAGGGGAGGAGGCCAATAAAAAGTTACCTGATCACGATCTGCTAAGTCAATTATTCTCTGAACTGAAGCAGCTAAGAGAAGAGGCGGTACGGTTTTTAACCACAGAGTTTTTATCTTTTTAAATAATTCAGTGGCTCAATGAATAAGTTTGGGATGGATATTAGAGGTTAGCACTCCTGTAAAAGCAAGATAAATAGTACCTCAAAATTCCATACTTCCTCAGGAGTACCAACCTCCTTCGCCAGCCTTTGGCTGGTCGAAGAAACATCCAACATCCGACATCCCAACCCCCAACCCCCAAAAACTAAGTATTTTACCTAGCCGCTAAGTAAAAGTATGGTTCTTCGATATACGAAAAGTCGCCCTCGCATTCTTTGGCTTAAACCGCTACCTTGTCACCTAACACAGGCATAAAATTTAAAAATTACATTGAAGAAACAGAAACAGGCGATGCGGGTTCCGGATATTCCATATAATGAAGAAGAAAGATTAAAAGATTTGTATTCTTATGGTTTGCCCGATTTTACAGAGCAACCTGAGTTTAATAACTTAGTGAAGTTGGCTTCAACTATTTGCGAGGTACCTATCTCTTTGATCACCTTGCTCGATGAGGAGAAACAATGGTTTAAGGTCAAAGTCGGTCTAGATGCCGATTGTACTTCAAGAGATGTTTCTTTCTGTGGCCATGCCATTAATACTCCAGATAAAATTTTTGTTATTGAAGATGCTACCAAGGATGATCGGTTTAAGGATAATCCACTGGTAACAGGAGAGCCTAGAATTGTTTTTTATGCAGGTGTACCTCTTGTTACAAATGATGGGAATGCTTTGGGGACTATTTGTGTGATTGATCGTAAACCCAGAACGTTAAATAAGCAGCAACTGGATTTACTCAAAGGTTTATCAAAACAGGTGATTCGCTTGTTTGAGTTGAGAAAAACGATAAAAGAGTTGGAGGATAAGGAATCCGAGCAAGAACAGATGATCGGTTCTATGGCTAAATATGTTAATTCCATAGGGTACGATCTAAAAATGTCATTTAGAAATATCGAAATTGCAACGGAGATTTTGTCCAAATTTAGTAAAGATGATAGCAGCATCTTAGAGCAGGTGACGAACATCAACAGAGAAAGCTCTGCCGGAATCCACCTGATTAATGAAGTTTTAAAGATAGCTGAGTCGGAGAAACGTGGTTTCGAAAGAAAGAAAGCGTAGGGAAAGGGCACTTGCAGATTAATGTACTGACTTAAAGAATTTTGAATAGCTCACCTAACGCGGTCAAGGGCTATTCATAATTCAACCATTCCAAATTAGAAATTTGGCTTACAACTCCGAAATACCATTTTTAATAGCATACCTGACCAGACCTGCCGTATTTTTCACTTCCAGTTTATTTAATAAGTTAGTCCGATGTGTATTCACCGTTCTAATACTAATAAATAAAAGATCCGCAATTTCCTGATTACTATTTTCTTCTGCAATAAGTTTTAGGACTTCAAGTTCCCGGCGGGTTAGTTTTTCGCCAGCCAATTCTTTTTTAGGGGAGTTGCCGGTGATGAGTTGCTGGACCATAGTATTCATAATCTCCGGGCTATAGAAAGGGTGGCCGTTGTGTACCGTTTTGATTGCTTTTAGCATTTCATCCGTTCCGGCATCTTTGAGCAGGTAGCCGTTAGCTCCTGAGTCAATTACCTTTTTGACATACTTCTCGTCCCGATGCATGGAAAGGATGAGCACTTTAGAACTAGGTTTTTTATCCTTCAACCAGATAGCGGCATCCGTACCATCTCCATCCTTTAAGGAAATGTCCATCAGGATTACATGTGGATCGTGTTTTATAACATCCGACATGAATTCTTCTACGGATCCGGCGGAGCCAATTATTTTCATGTCTTCCTCATAATTAATCAGAGAAATAACACCATCCCTGAATATTTTGTGATCATCAACTATGTAAACGGCTATAGGCATAAAAACTATTTGAGTGTTTTAAAAGTGAATTTAAACAATTTAGATCATTAACATATAGTTTTGTTCAATTGTATTAAATTTTGTTATAAACGCGTGCCGTTAAGTGCAAGTGTGACAGGTAAAACTTGTGAAAACACTGGTTTTATCAATAGAGTTGAATGGGCGCAATTAATAAACTACGTAAAATGACTAGCCCTGTAGGTAAAATAACTAGTTAAAAAATACGCCTTTTTACCCTTATTTAGCCTACATTTTGTGTATATATTTGTTTTGTTTATAAAGTGAAGTGGCACGTTTGTTGAAAAGAAGAGATTAGACGAATCAACAAGTAGTCAATCTGTCAAACGTGACATGAGATAAATTAACTTTAAACAACTTCAATTTGTGAGAAGTAAAAAACGATAAAATAGTATATTCAATATGACTTCATATATGAGTTAAAGATTTTTCATTTGGTTTTTTGAGGTTTAAGAGGACATTCCTTATTGGTTGTCCTCTTTTTTGTGTCTTAGATCTAACTTCCGTCAATTTTTTGTTATAACATTAGTTGTCGATACATTAATTGTTGATACACAGAGCGTGCAACGCTAAACAGTTATTCGAAATAACAAGCGCATTGTTAGTTGATGAAGTTGTTTACCTACCTGTTAAACTAAGTAAATTACATAGAAACTGGGTAAAACAACCAATTTTAAAAATACGTTTTTTACCCTTCTATTAGTCTTGATTAGCTCGTATATTTGTATTGTAATTAAAAGGGATCAAGCCAAAAGAGGCAAACTGATTCACGGGATTTACTTTTTACAAATGAAGAAGAGAAGAAGAAGAGGGTTTAGTAATTTGCAAAAGGTAATGAACGATAAGGTTAAATATTCATTATGACTTCATATATGATTTAAAGATTTTCATTTGGTTTTTTGAGGTTTAAGGGGGACATTCTAGCGGATGCCCTCTTTTTTTTAGTTTAGGATAGTATGTATCTTAATTGTGAAGGACCGGAAGTCCTGCAAGGAGGGAGTACACTATTAAGTACACCGTCTATTAAGTGTGTTTCAATGGAAGACACCATTTACAGAACAACCCCTCTAGCTCTTTTAAGTTGTCTCTAATTTGCATTCAAATTTCTACCCCTTTCTAGAAACAATATCCAAGGCCACATCAATAATCATATCCTCTTGTCCTCCCACCATATTCCGTCGTCCCAACTCCTCCAAAATAACCCGCGATTCCAGTCCATACTTCTCCGCTGCCCGCTCCGAGTGCAGCAAGAAACTCGAGTACACGCCTGCATATCCCAATGACAAAGTCTCCCGATCTACCCGAACCGGTCGCGTCTGAATCGGACGTATCAAATCATCCGCAGCATCCATCAGTTGATACAAATCCGCATTACTTTCCACGCCCATTTTATTCATCACCGCTATCAAGACTTCCAGTGGGCAGTTACCCGCTCCGGCACCCATCCCCGCGAGTGAGGCATCCAGGCGATTGGCTCCGTGTTGCAAAGCCACAATCGTATTCGCCACGCCCAATGATAAGTTGTGATGACAGTGAATCCCAATCTCCGTTTCTGGATTCAGAATTGCTTTAAACGATTTGATTCGATCCGCCACACCATCCATCATCAAGGCACCCGCTGAGTCGGTCACGTACACACAATCCGCTCCGTAAGATTCCATCAGCTTCGCCTGTTCCGCCAGTTTTTTGGGTGCACTCATGTGTGCCATCATGAGGAAGCCGCCCACATCCATGCCCATTTTCTTAGCGGCCTCTATATGCTGTTGCGAAATATCTGCTTCTGTACAATGCGTAGCAATCCGCACCGATTCCACGCCAAGGTCATGTGCCTTTTGCAAATCATGTATCGTTCCAATACCCGGAAGGAGCAGGGTAGTGAGTTTTGCATGCGTCAATTTTTCTTTGATTCCTTCCAGCCATTCCCAGTCGGTGTGTGCTCCGAATCCGTAGTTGAAGCTACCGCCCATTAGTCCGTCACCGTGTGATATTTCAATGGCGTCAACTTTTGCTGCGTCCAGTGCGAGTGCAATTTGTTGTATTTGTTTTTTGGAGTATTGGTGTCGGACGGCGTGCATGCCGTCTCGGAGGGTTACGTCTTGGATGTATGTTTTGTGGTTCATTTTTTTAATTAAAATTAAAATTTAAATGAAAATTAAAAGCTTAATTGCTTCGTGGTGTTTAGTTTAAGAGGCTTTAGAAGTAGGTGTTTGTTTCTTTTTGTTTAGGATCATCTTTGCGCTAATCGCGGCTAATTCACCTGCTTCCTTAAGTAAGTCTTTCCTTTTTTCCTCATCACCAAATTTGACATATTCTAGTACTTTTAGAGAAGCTTGATTTTCTCGAAGTTCTTTTAGAACTAAACTCATTTTATGGATGAAGTCTTTAGTTGTAACAGTTCCTTGTGCTTCACCATAATTTAAAGTTGCACTACTGGAAGACCTCATAATTTGATCGCGATAATAATTGCCATTATAATCGAACGGAAGTGTTTTAGTGTAAAACATAGTCTCACCAGCAAATTGTACAAGCCGGTTTTCAAAGTTGTAAATTTTTTCTTTCATGATGGATACAAATTTTTTATATGGTTGAAAATTAAAGAGAAATAAATATTCCTCTACATATAAGAGTATTTTGAACCCAAAATTCCATAAATAAACAACACCTATTTTTAAATTTTTATTTACTTAATGTCTAAGTCTTTGATTTTTAGTATCTTGAAAAAAGTTGTTATGTGTGATTTTATTTATATTAAAATGAAAAATAAGAAAGAAGTTTTGCCAATTCTTAATCAAAAGATTCTCGACCAAGGGAAAATTTTAATTTTAATTTTAATTTAAATTTTCATTTTAATTCGACTCAACGAGTCGCTCCCCCGTAGCAAGCGCAGCACTAGTCATAATATCCAAATTCCCAGCATACTCCGGCAAGTAATGCCCCGCACCTTTCACCTTCAAAAGCACCGTAGTCTTCAAGCCATGCCGCCATCCCAATCCCTCAATAAAAACAGGAGCATCCTCCGGAATGTCATCAAACTGAACTTCCTGATGTAGCGAATAACCTGGTACATATTGCTGAACTTCCTTTTCCATCTCCCGAATACTTTGACGAATGGCATCCCGGTCTGCCTGGTCACTTAGCGTAAAAACAGTGTCGCGCATAACGATCGGCGGCTCCGCAGGATTGAGAACAATGATGGCCTTTCCCTTGTCCGCGCCACCTACTTTTTCGATAGCGAGTGAAGTCGTTTCTGTAAACTCATCAATGTTAGCACGGGTGCCGGGGCCGGCGGATTTGCTGGCAATCGAAGCAACGATTTCTCCGTAATATACTTTCGCAACTTTAGAAACAGCCGCCACAATCGGAATCGTAGCTTGCCCGCCACAAGTGACCATGTTCACATTCTTAAGGTCCAGACTGTCTTCAAAATTGACAGGAGGAACCAGGTAGGGGCCAATCGCCGCAGGGGTAAGGTCAATGATTTTTTTGTCGGGATATTGTTTGACAAAACTGTAGTTGTAGTGATGCGCTTTTGCGGAAGTGGCGTCAAAGATGATTTTGATGTCATTCCATTCCGGCATTTTTATCAAACCCTCAATACCTTCGTGTGTGGTTTTTACATCCAGCCTTTTGGCTCTGGCCAGGCCATCTGACTTGGGGTCAATACCCACAAAGACAGACATTTCTAACAACTCAGAAGTACGAATAATTTTGATCATCAGATCAGTGCCGATATTTCCGGAGCCAATGATGGCTACTTTTGTTTTTTTCATTTCACTTATTTAAATGGCATTACGATATTGCTTTGAACAAATCTTTGCAAAAATGCAAAATAAAACAAACTCTAACGAATTAAAATGGGAATTAAAAGTAGCTATTCAGCTGGCCTTTTATGAACGCATGGATGGCATGACTTTTAGCATCTAACATCTAGCCCGAGCCCATCAATGGAGTCACTGAACAGTGGCCATTAAAATTAAAAAGCAAACATGCTGAACCGCCAGGCATGTTTGTCTAAGCAACAATAATAATATCTTCCACCTTACCCGCCACTTCCAAACCAGCATTCCGACCCATATCTTCAAAAATCACCTGCTTCTTTTTTTTGTCGAATAATTGAATCTCCAGTTTTGAAGTCATACTTTCCTCAACTCGCCCATCCATAAATCCGCCGATAGGAGAGGCCAACTTCGTGCTGACATCCCGATGGGCCAATATCTCCAGACGGTATTTGCTATTTTCCATGACCAACTTCACCTTCTTTTTGTCGGCAATTGATTTACGGAGCTTCGTGAAATTGTAGGTGGTGAATTCAATCAAATGGTCCTGTAGCCAAAGTCCGGCAATGAAACCAATAAATGAAGTCCCCATCCAGGGAATCTTAGCCACAGATGCTTTTAGGGAAATGCCTGACTGGCTGAAATGATTGCTTTGCATCCAAATATAGGCACTTGGAAAGGAGTGTCCCCAATCCTTTTCCATATAGCCTCTTCCACCTGTAAAGTCGATGGTTTCATCGTGGATCTTCACTTGCCCTTCTATCCGATGATCCATACTCAAAATACCGTGATAACATTCCATAAACGGAACAAAGGAAAAAGGCCCCATGATGTTGGGCGAATACCACTGATTGGGCCAGGATACCTGATTGATAAAACGGAGTTCTCCTTTTGCTGTAGGCAAATCCAGCATCATTTTTTCCTTTGCAAATAGATTATTGGAAATGTTAATTTCAAACTTTCCGCCAGTAGCTTTAAACTCACTTGCCTGAAATTTATGATACTCAGCCGTTCGTTTTTTGCCGTCCAGAATTTGTATAAATGCCTGTTGCGCTCCCTTCTCGTCCATAGAAATGCCGGGAATAAAAGCAAAAGCTTTATCTTCGGCAGCATTGAGCACTTTGTAGTACCAGCCTTCGAAATATTTTTTGGTACGCCCCCAGCCGTGATATTGTTCAGCATTAAATAAAGCTTGTAATTTATTTGTTATCATGTAGGTTGGATTGAACGACTGAAAGGAATTACTTCCACCTTAGTACACGGTGTACTTAGCAAGGTACCATAAAATTTAATATTTTTTAGCCAGGTCTATCGTCTCTTTCCCCCTGTCCTGGGGTGGACAAATTGCCGCTTTTAGAGGCCCCCGCTAGCGTTGATTGGAACACGGATTTGACGGATCGAACAGATTTACACGGATTTTTTTCGCAATACGCGCTCAAAATATTTAACTACGATAACAGAAAAAATCCGTTCAATCCGTTCAATCCGTGTTCCCATCCAGATCGCGCCAGCGATCCCGCGATCAATCCTTCATCCGAATCAAACCTTCCTGCACCACTGAAGCAATCATCCGCCCACTCTCATCAAAAATACTACCTCGCGAAAAACCACGCGAACCAGAAGCACTCGGACTGTCCATCGCATACAACATCCACTGATCCATCTCAAAGGGCCGATGAAACCAAATGGCATGATCCAAACTCGCAAAGAAAACTTTAGTCGGATCCAACTTATCCTGATGCGGAAAAGTAGCCGTGCCCAACAAATTATAATCCGAAGCATAGACCAAAAGTTGCTGCTGCATCTGTAAGTCCACCTTACATTTCTCCTTCGACTTAATCCAGATATGCCGGTAAGGACGACCCTCTTTATTGATGTCCTTAAAGTAGTTCTCTACTGGCCGAAATTCTATTGGATTAGGATGAATAACCGTTAGACGTTTGTACCATTCCGGATGCGTTTCTTTGAGATATTCAATCTGTTGATAGTCGGGCAAAAGTACTTCTGGTGGCAATACATTGGGCATCGTAATCTGGTGATCAAGGCCATCTTGCTGCAACTGAAAAGAAGCGGCCATATTAAAAATAGCGCTCCCTTTTTGCATCGCTACAATCCGACGCGTAGTAAAACTTCCGCCATCCCGAATCGTATCCACTTCGTAGGTAACCGGAACACTAGTGTCTCCCGCCAAAATAAAATACCCATGCATCGAATGACATATTCGATCGGTTGGTACGGTTTGATAGGCAGCGTGCAAGGCCTGTCCTAATACTTGTCCACCAAATACCCGCTTCCAGGGGGTCATGAAATTATTACCCTGAAAAGTTCTTTCATTTATTTGTTCAAGCGTTAGTAGCTCGATTAATTCTTTTATTGACTGCATGGAGTATGTTTTATTAAAGTGCCTCAAAGACCGGTCTTTAAAACGCGGGAAAGATCTGTCCGATCTCCGTCTAAGTTCCGAGAATCGGGACAGGCCCCATTCGTAAATGTACGTAAAATTTTATTTTGTAAAAGGAAGGTTTGATACGTAGAGTCGTCCCCCAAAGATCGATCAGCACTTTTCGCGAAGCAAAGTGATTGCTGAGCTGTGTTGGAATTTAGAGATATGTATTTTCCAAAAGGGAAAAAAAGGAAGCTTTTACTTATATTTACCTTTGTGAAAAGCTAACTGACGGGTAGTTAGCTAAGAAGTTGTTTAAAGATATTCTCCAAGTTTGCAGCTAACTCATTGATCCCGAATACTTCAGCTATGCTTCGTCGCCGTAGCTTGCTCCTTCGCTAGATCCTACGCCGGATCCTACGCCAGATCCTTCGCCAAGGCTTCGGCTCCTGAGAAAGGCTTCGGCTCCTAAAAAAAGCTTCGGCGGCACGCGGATGGCTACATAAATTCTGAAAAGAATTTCCCGCTTGCGGATGGGAGGGCAAATGAGCTTCGTCTTCAGGATCAAGCAGTTAGCTTCACTTCTGGACAATATCTTTAAACAACTTCTAAGTTTTAAAAAAATGAAGGGCCCTTTTAAGGGACTAGGAATGAAAACGAAACAATTAATTTGGATAGGGCTTCTTTTACTATATAACGCTCTCTCCGGGCAATGTCAGGAGCTGCCTATATTCCAAATTGATTCGGTCAAAGTATACGAAGGTTTTACCGGAGCATTTGCGACCTACTGGATTGATGAGACTGAAAGCGCGGATATTGATTTCATTTTACAAAATGAAAAAACACTGCCTTTTCAATTCGTTGGTGATCGCCTGCCGAATACAAAAAAAGTTTACTGGTGTAAATGGAAAGTTCAAAATGTAATGAAGGATCCGGTGGTAGTGAAAGACTGGATTTTGTATGTAGGGAAGGCGGACTTTCTGGATATTTATTTTGTGAATTCGAATGGACAAATTGTAGAGAAGCGTCGTGAGGGAGATTTGGTGCCGATGTCGGAAAAGGGAAAGGCAGAAAAATTTAAAAATGAACGTATTCCATTTTCCCTGACGCATGGTGATGCAACGACGATCTACTTTAGGCTGCAACGGGTTTCCGGGTTCCCACCCAGATTGAAATTGCAGTTGCACCAAAAGGATTTTTATAATCAAGCGAAGTATAGAAAAAGTGCGCCAGCACGCTGGTTATTTTTTGGGATGTTATTTACACTCGCTTTTTTAGCACTTGGTTTTTTTGCGATTGGTCGGGATAAAGCGTTTTTATATTACGGTTTGTTTCTGCTGAGTTTGAGTGCGTTCATGCTAGATTCTTTTTTCTATGTTTATGGGAATGTCGGTATTTTTAAAGAACATCCGAAGCTAATTATGTTTTGGATTTATTTTTTGGTGACGCTGATGAACGTAGCACACGTGCAATTTATTCGCGAATACATCGGTTCCAAAATTCATTTTCCAAAATGGGATAGAATAGCTTCCTTTGTCGTCCTCATCAATATCCTGATGGGACTGGTAGCCTGGGGGATTTATGGTTTTACTACGGATGAATTTTTTGCGGATAAAATTATCATTCCGGTTATTATTGCAACCTACCTTTTTCTTTTTACCATCATCATTCCTATGCTTAGATATCGGGTGTACTCGGTTGAGAATTTACTTATTTTCACTTCAGTCTCACTGTTTACCATCGCCATTTTAATCAACGCCGTTTCCATATTTAATGGTACCAATCTTCGCGTTGAGGAAACACAAATGTTGTTGGGCTTAGTGATTTTAATATTTGCAATAGGACTGGCATTTGGATTGGCTTATCGTTTTCACCGACACAATAAAGAGCAACAGGAAGTGCAACGGCTACAGGGTTTAAGTGAACTAAAGGCACATTTTTATCAAAATATAACACACGAATTTCGTACACCATTAACCGTGATCTCTGGCGTGACGCATCAGTTGCAGGATGAAGCAAGTATTAGTCGCTCTCCGGAGATGTCTAAAAAGATAGAAATGATTCGTCGCAATGGCAATAACCTACTTCAGTTGGTAAACCGTCTGCTGGACATGGCGCACCTGGAAACAGGCAAAATGGATGTAAAGTTAGGGAATGGCGATATCATTATCTATCTGCGCTATCTGGTAGAATCAATTGGTTCCTATGCCGATAAAAAAGTGGTGCAGTTGCAATTACTCACTAAGCTGGAATCATTGGAAATGGATTTTGACAAAGAAAAGGTGCGGCAAATTTTATACAACCTGATGTCAAATGCCATCAAGTTTTCCAATGAAAATGGAAAAGTGAATATCATTGCTGAGCAAACCACTTATAAAAACGAGCCAGCACTTCTGGTACAAGTAAAAGATGAAGGAGTAGGAATCGCCAAGAAGGATCTGCCTCATATTTTTGAGCGTTTTTATCAGGGGGAGCGACATGAAACGACGCAGCGTCAGGGCTCTGGAATAGGTTTGGCACTGACAAAAGAATTGATTGAATTGATGGGCGGTAGTATCTCCATCGACAGTAACCTGGATAAAGGAACGCTGGTGCAGTTTTACCTGCCAATTAAAAATGAAACTCGTCCATTCGAAAAGGAAAAGCTGGAAACAGAAGCATCTGTCGAAGCATTGCACGCCGAATCTCACGTTAATCAAGCCAATGCAGCTTCCGCCTCCTTCCTTCCGGAAACTGAACAGCAAGCACAAATTTTACTGGTTGAAGACAATTGGGATGTACTCGAATTCATAAAAAGTATTTTGCAAAAGCACTACCAAATTGAAGTGGCACGCCATGGCGCACAAGGGGTTGAACTGGCAACAGAAAAAATTCCGGACCTTATTATTTCAGACATCATGATGCCCGAAAAAAATGGTTATGAACTGACTGCTGAACTGAAATCAGATAAACGAACCAGCCATATTCCCATCATTTTGCTGACCGCAAAAAGTACGCAACAATCGAAACTGGAAGGCCTGGAACTGGGCGCAGATGCTTACCTCACCAAACCTTTCGAACAAAAAGAATTGGAATTGCGTGTCCGCAACTTACTAGCACATCGCCAAAAATTACAAGAACAATGGGCGCGCTCCAAAACCGATCAGGATGAAGCAGGGGATGGCCTCAACGAAAAAGACCGTCAGTTTTTGGATGACCTGACCACCTTCGTTGAATCGAACATTGGAGATGAAGACCTGGACGTAGCACGCATGCAACGAGCGGTAAGCATGAGTCGTCCCCAGCTGCATCGGAAGCTGAAGGCGCTGACGGGTTTGTCAGCGGCGAAGTTTCGGAAAAAGATTCGTTTGCAAAAAGCATATACCTTGTTGAAAGAAAAGGAAAAGACAATTTCCGAAGTGGCTTATGAAGTGGGGTACAAGCACCCGAGTCATTTTTCCAGTGATTTTAAGGAGGCTTATGGGGTTTCTCCGGGGCAGTTGTGACATTGCAAATGCAAACTCAAGTTCAAAATCGACCAGGAAGTGTCTTTGGTGTAACGTTCGTGGGGATTTGAGTTTGCACTTGAGTTTGCACTTGAGTTTTAAAAAATATAGTAACTATTCAGCTGTTAGCTGTTAGCTGTTGGCTTCCTTCTAACGCGATTTACTCGCGATTGAGGGAAGCTAACAGCTAAAAGCCAACAGCTAATAGTAAAGTAACTGAACAGTTACTAATTCCATTAATTCCAAAATAACTGATTCCAATTCGGACGAAACTTAAATTACAGTGTACTTAGTACACGGTGTACTTAGGTGCAGCGCACCGACACCGTTTGGTAAATACTACAAATATTTATACGCAACGGGCACATAACTCAGGATGACGGTGTCGGTGCGCTGCACCTTTTTATAAAGGGGCTACCGTTTTTTTACAAACGGAGCCGGTGCGCTGCACCTAACCTGCGGCACTTTCTGGCATGCCTTCGGCAGGAGATCCTACTAGGCTTAGTACACGGTGTACTTAGGTGCAGCGCACCGACACCGTTTGTAATAGTTAATGCATAGAGCCTTTTCGAGGTGCAGCGCACCGGCACCGTTTGGTAAATACTACAAATATTTATAC
>Ga0114957_1001116_pt1 | contig 31265 bp, 24 predicted proteins | sample BantaG_FD_87175 | JGI IMG/M metagenome (GOLD analysis project Ga0114957, IMG submission 87175) | Marine algal microbial communities from Bantry Bay, Ireland - BantryBay_4 metaG | ecosystem: Host-associated > Algae > Red algae > Unclassified | place: Bantry Bay, Ireland | collected 2014-11-21
GCCGTTTTAAAGGGAGTTGACCTTCACATCAAAAAAGGGGAAATCGTTTCTATAGTAGGAACATCTGGTGCGGGCAAAACCACATTACTTCAGATTCTGGGTACTCTGGATGCGCAATCCAACAAAAAAGAGAGTACCTTGGAAATCAACAATATCCAAGTTTCTAACCTTTCGGATAAACACCTTGCCAAATTTAGAAACGAACACGTGGGCTTTATTTTTCAATTTCATCAATTATTACCCGAATTTACTGCCTTGGAAAATGTGTGTATTCCAGCCTTTATAAATAAAACACAAAAGGACGAAGCTGAAATTCGCGCAAAAGAATTATTGGATTTTCTAGGCTTATCTGAACGCTACCATCACAAACCAAGCGAACTTTCTGGCGGTGAGCAACAACGTGTTGCGGTTGCTAGGGCATTGATCAATAAACCATCGGTTATTTTTGCGGATGAGCCTAGTGGTAATTTGGACTCTGACAGTGCAGATAATTTACATCAGTTATTCTTTGAGTTACGAGATGAGTTTGGTCAGACCTTCGTTATTGTAACGCACAATGAACTTTTGGCAAATCTCGCCGATAGAAAGCTAACCATGGTCGATGGGCAAATCGTAATCGCCGATGCGCTTGTTGAACAAGTACTTCCTGTAACTAAAAACAATGAACTGCCTTAATTACTTGAATGTTAAGAGAAGTTCTACTATTTACGCAACACCCTGTTTACGAGGAAGATAAAAATAAAGACTTTAAATATCGGCTGATTGTCCTAGGAAAACTTATATTATGGTCGCTACTGTTCAGTTTTGCCTTTTTACTGGTTTTAGGTGTGTTTGATTTAGACTTAGGCGAACATGCAAACAAGGAATTTTTGGAAAATTATTCAACTAGTAGTATTGTCTTTATTATTGCCATTGCAGCACCTATCATCGAAGAACTTATTTTTAGAGGACCAATATATTGGTTCCGCAGTAAAGCGGGGTTACAGGTAGCGCTCTATCTCTCTATAATTTTATTCGGATTGATTCACCTTAGTAATTTTGAGGATTTTATAACTTATTGGTGGGTTGCCCCTTTACTAGTCGCTCCGCAACTAAGTCTTGGAATGTTCGCAGGTTTCATAAGGGTGCGATTTGGAATTTTATGGTCGATGGCGCTTCACTCGGGGTATAATCTTGCACTTACGATTCCTTTAATTTTAAAGGATATTTTTAATATTTCATTCGAATGAAGAAGGTCAAGTTAAAGGAATTTTTAGATGCTAAGGTCATCCAGTACAATCATCCCAGCTTTCTGGATAGCGACCCTATTCAAATTCCCCATTCCTATTCCAAAAAGGAAGATATAGAAATCAGCGCCTTTCTAACAGCCACTATTGCTTGGGGAAATAGAAAGAGTATTATCAACAATGCTACACGATTAATGCAGCTGTTAGATAATGCACCCCATGATTTTGTGCTCAACCATCAAGAATTGGATTTGGAAAAGCTGTCAGGCTTTGTACACCGCACTTTTAATGCACACGACCTTACCTATTTTATTCAAAGCCTTAAAAATATCTATCTAAATCATAATGGTTTGGAAGCTGTTTTTGCCAAGCACGAAAATCAAAATTCGATGCAACCGGCTATTTCATCCTTCAAAAAAACCTTTTTTGAATTACCTCATTTAGCGCGTACTACCAAACATGTGAGCGACCCGCTAAAAGGTTCGGCCGCCAAACGCATTAATATGTTCTTACGATGGATGGTTCGCGATGCTGGTACAGGGGTTGATTTCGGCCTTTGGCAGAGTATTACCCCAGCAGCGCTATCCTGTCCGCTCGATGTGCATTCGGGTAATGTCGCTAGAAAGCTAAAACTCCTCAAACGCAAGCAAAACGATGCAAAAGCACTTGCAGAAATTGATAAAAGCCTAAGAAGCCTAGACCCTATAGACCCTGTTAAATACGACTTTGCCTTATTCGGTTTAGGCGTTTTTGAAAAATTCTAATTACCCGGACTAGTGCTTTTTTTGCTTACTTTTAAAGACCGACTAAAAACCAGTTCTATGAAAAAATGCAGTATCCTTTTACTAGTCCTTATTTTCTCTTTTGTTTATGTTTCGGCACAAGACCGAAAACTTCCTATCGATACGGTAATCACTACCCAACATAGTGTCACTATTAACGGTGCTGCCATCAACTATACGGCCAAAACGGGTACGCAACCCGTATGGGACGAACATGGCAAACCCACTGCCGCTTTGCATTATACCTATTACACTAGAAACAATATAAAAAATAGGGCTTCGCGACCATTATTGATTTCGTTCAATGGTGGCCCAGGTTCTGGTTCAGTTTGGATGCATTTGGCGTACACCGGCCCGAAAACACTTAAAATTGATGATGAAGGTTATCCTGTGCAACCTTACGGAGTCAAAGCGAATCCCTACTCGGTGCTAGACGTTACCGATATAGTTTATGTTAACCCGGCGAATACGGGTTACTCCAGAACTATTCCCGAGACAGGCAAAGAAGTAGACCGTAAAAAATTCTTTGGCATCAATGCCGATGTGGAATACTTGGCCGAATGGCTGAACACCTTCGTTACAAGAAATAACCGCTGGCGGTCGCCTAAATATATTATTGGGGAAAGTTATGGCGGCACCCGTGTAATGGGGCTCTCACTTGCTTTACAGAATCAACAATGGATGTATTTGAACGGCGTAATTATGGTAAGCCCTGCCGATTATAAAGTTATTCGAAACGGCGGACCTGTTTCAGATGCTATGAACCTGCCTTATTATACCGCAGCAGCATGGCACCATAATGCCTTGCCTGCCGATTTGCAAAATAAAGATTTGAACGAAATTCTTACTGAATCGGAAGAATACACCATCAATACCCTTATCCCGGCCTTAGCAAAAGGAGGGTTCATTGGAGAAACTGAAAAAAATGCCGTGGCCGAAAAAATGGCCTACTATTCAGGGCTTGGCAAAAAAGAAATTCTAGATCAAAATTTGGTCGTACCTACCCAATATTTTTGGAAAAACCTGCTAAAGGAAAAAGGTGGTTATAACATTGGCCGCTTAGATAGTCGTTACCTAGGTATCGATCGTCAACTATCTGGTTCATCACCTGATTACAGTGCTGAACTTACTTCGTGGCTGCACAGCTTTACCCCTGCTATAAATTATTACTTGCAGGAAGAGCTTAATTTCAAGACTGATATCAAGTATAACATGTTCGGCCCTGTTCGGCCTTGGGATAATAGCGATGACAATACCAGGGATAATTTACGCCAGGCCATGGCGCAAAACCCTTATTTGAATGTTTTGGTGCAGAGTGGTTACTACGATGGTGCTACTACCTATTTTAACGCCAAATACACCATGTGGCAGGTAGACCCAAGTGGCCGTATGAAAGACCGTTTCGAGTTTAAAGGCTATCGCTCTGGACACATGATGTACCTGCGCCGTGAAGACCTTAAAAATGCCAATGATGATATTCGAGCCTTCATTAAACGAACTACGGCCGTTGGCAAGAGTGCGAAATATTAATTTTTTCTGAAAATTAAAAGAACTATCAACGAATAACTACGAACACATAACTAATTTTTAAGCCTAATTCACTACAAATGAGACAGCTATTAATATACACAATGCTACTAATTATTCCGTTTTCATGCGCAAAGGGACAGGATATCCCCAACGCAGAATGGCAAATTAAAACAGCGGTATTAGCTGCTCCGGAGGAATATCGTGCTGCTTCCAAGGTCTACGGCTATGATAACAATGGTGATTTTACAACCCTTCGAGAAGGCTCAAATGCGTATATCTGTTTGGCCGACGACCCTATTAAAAAAGGATTTTCCACTGCTGCCTATCATAAAGACCTCGATGCGTTTATGGCACGCGGTCGCGCGCTAAAAGCCAAAGGTAAAGACGGCACAGAAATTTTTGACATTCGGGAAGAAGAAGTTAAATCAGGAAAATTAAAAATGCCAGATAAAGCGACCCTAGCTGTTCTGACGGGCGATATAGATCCCGAAACTAAAACTATTGAGAATAGTTATACCCGATATGTATTTTATGTGCCTTTTGCCACTGGCGAATCCACAGGTTTGCCCGAAACCGCTACTCCTCCAGGCCAACCTTGGCTTATGAATGCAGGAACCCATCGCGCACACATTATGATTACGCCACCTAAGAAGTAAGTACCACTTTTGTAACAAAGTGCTTCTTATTGCTACCCATAAAGAAAGAGATATTATGGGAGGATACGGAGGACAACCAATGTTAGTCATCAAAGCGAACAGGGCTTTACTTAAAAAACGGAAGTTCAAAACGACCAAAGACCTATTACTTCAAAAGTCCGATAAAACCGAGTTGGAGTTTAAAAAAGTTTCTCCCGCAAAATTAGCTCAGATTAAAAATGAGATCAGGCAAAAGGCCAAAAGAGATGCTTGGAAAGAAACCTGCATCTATTTCTTGTGCACCTGTGTTACCCTATATGTATTGTACTGGCTTATGTACGTTTGACTTAAAAAACATGGTACACGCTTAGGCCCTACCTATCCGGCAGGCATATATTTTTAATTCATTTCATCTTGCAGAACAGTTGGCAGCCTAAAGGAGGCGTCGGGAGTGGGCAGTAAGTTATATCTAGTCCGCAATTGTTTAGAATTTTAAGGCACAACTATTTTGTTTATTTTTAGGGCTTACTACAAATTAGAAATGCAGTCAGAAAACACCTTAACTACACTTACCATAATTCACAGTTCTTTGGTAATGGGCCTTTTTGTTTTTTGTGGTTTTGCCTACTGGCAGAAACAAAGTTTTAATACGGCTATTGATTCCGCCGATTTTTTTATTTACATAGTGCCGCTGGCCGCAGCAATAGGGTATTTCGCGAGTAAGTTTATTTTTCAAAATCTGATACGAAATATTGACCGAAACGATGGACTAGAAAATAAACTGAGTCGATATCAGGTTGCGTGCCTTATAAAATATGCCTTAATCGAAGCCACCGCATGCCTAGCGTTAGTAGCCTATTATCTCAATGGTAACGCATTGCACCTCGTTGTTGGCCTTTGTTTAATCGCTTATTTAATCTCTCAAAGACCCACGCAAAAACGAGTTCAAAACGATATTAAATTCACACGTGATGAACAACAACAATTAGATTCTTAACTAAATACTCATGAAAAAACACTTCACAATGATTGCCCTTATTTTAAGCTTCGGTGCCACTACAAGCTGTGCAAATGCACAAGATCAAGATTGGCCCAATCTGAAACAGTTTCAAAAGGAAAATGCCAAAGTAGGTTTACCTGAAGAAAACGATGATAGAGTCGTTTTTATGGGCAATTCAATCACCATCGGATGGTTGAATGCCAGACCCGAATTCTTTAAAGGCAAACCATACATCAATCGTGGCATTAGCGGTCAAACCACTCCGCAAATGTTGATTCGTTTTCGGCAAGATGTTGTCGCTTTACAACCAAAAGTTGTGGTAATCCTCGCCGGAACTAATGATATAGCAGGTAATACAGGTCCTTCTACAATTGAAATGATTGCGGATAATATCAAATCAATGGCAGAAATCGCCCATGCGAACGATATTAAAGTCATTCTGTCCTCTACCCTGCCCGCCTATGATTACCCCTGGAAACCCGGTCTAGAACCAGCCGAAAAAATTGTGACCTTGAACAAAATGCTCCAAGCGTATTGCGACGAAAAAGGACATGTTTATCTCGATTATTTCACCGCCATGGCAGATGCGCGTAAAGGCCTTCCAAAAAAATATGCCAACGACGAAGTGCATCCCACGGTAGCAGGTTACAAAGTGATGGAACCTTTGGTAGAAGCTGCCATTGCAAAAGCTATGGAATAATCTTAAAACCAATATCATATTATCCCTATCTTCGATAAAAATTGGATTTGCACGTGCAGGATACCACAAAAAACGGTTCAACAGAACGCTACGATACTATTATCGTAGGCTCAGGTGCAGGTGGTTTGGCATCTGCTATTTGTCTCGCTAGAGCAGGCCAAAAAGTATTGGTTTTAGAGCAACACGACGTTCCCGGCGGCTGGTGTCATAGTTTTTATTTGAATGGACACCGATTTACGCCAGGAGTGCATTATGTTGGTCTTTTGGGCGAAGGGGAAGCAACTAACAATCTTTATCGCGGACTCGGAATCGCGAACGACCTTGTCTTTTTTAGAATGAATCCCGATGCGTACGAGCATGTGCGTGTTGGAGAAGAGCGTTTTGATTTTCCGGCCAATTTTGATGAACTCATTCATCGGCTATCTGTTCGGTTTCCAAAAGAGAAAAAACGCATTGGCAAATATTTGAACCTTATTCGTTTGGTAAGCGAAGAATTGTATTCCTTACCCTATATCAAAGGGTTTTGGCAAAAACTAACGTTGCCCTATAGAACGCGGCATTTTGGTAAATACGGACTTTTTAGCGTTCGTCGGGTCATAAACTGGCATATCAAAGACCCGCTACTAAAGAACATTCTTAACATACAATGTGGCGACCATGGTGTACAACCCAGAAAGGCCGCATTTGTTTTGCACAGCGCGCTGATGTACCATTATTTTCAAGGAGGATATTACCCTATGGGCGGTGGTGGCGCATTGATAAAAGCAATGACCAATGCGTTAAAAAGTCATGGTGGCGAAATCAAGACCAGTACCGCAGTCCAAAAGATATTGATTGAAGGCGAAACAGAAAAGAAAGCCGTAGGTGTGCAATTGGAAAATGGTGATCAGCTCTTTGCCGATAGAATTATTTCTAATGCCGACGTCGGTATTACCTATAACGACTTGATCGGTCGCGAACACTTGAGTGCCAAGCTAATTAAAAAACTCGACAAGACCATCTATTCCTGCACTTCGCTCATGCTATTTTTAACAGTAGATATGGATGTTCGCAAAGCGGGATTGGATAGTGGCAACATTTGGATGATGCCCAACCGTGATGCCGATGAATTCTATGATGAGATTTTGGGGGCCGACATTACTAAGGGAGACGCTTTCGAAGGCATGTTCATTAGCTGCACTACACTAAAAGACCCAGCAAGCTTTGACGGAAAACACCATAGTATCGAAGCAATAACTTTTATCGATTACAAAAGCTTCGAAAAATTCAAAGACGAGAAAGACCAACGTTCAGACGAATACCTAACGTTTAAGGAAAAGTTGACGCAAAGGATGATCAATGGTCTCGAGAAAGCCGTACCCGGAATTAGCGCGCATATCGTACACAAAGAATTGGGCACGCCTATTACCAACGAATACTATATCAATACTACCGAAGGTAATGTATATGGCACTGAAAAAAGCCTAAAGCATATTGGCCCCTTTGCCTATAAGGCCAAAAGTGAAATCGAAAACCTTTACCTCTGCGGCGCAAGCATCTTATCGCACGGGGTCGCAGGTGCCTCCCACTCGGGAGTAGATACGGCAGCCCTGATTTTAGGTTGTCACCCCGACGAGCTAAAAGAACCGATAGAAGACCAAAAACTAAGAATTTACGAAGCGGAAGATGCAAGTAACTACCCAGATTGGATGCTTAAGAAAATTGAAGTTCGAAAGGCGCGTATGGCTGAAAAAGTGCTGAAAGAATCTGTTTAATCTTATTTCGTACAAGCATTACTACAACTAGTAGAAATTGTCTTTATCAGGGAAGCCGAACCTTTGAATAGCTATTTTAGTTGTTATATAATCAGTTAGCTACAATTTGAAAAAATGGATGAATACTTAAAAAAAAGAAGCTCTTAAAGCAATTGAAAAGATTGATTCAATTGAGAAAAAATTCAATGATAATGAGGAATTAGAAAGTTTGTTTCTTTTTTATCAAATTGAGAATAAGCAAACAGCATTATCTGATAGCAGATTTGATTATGTCAAATTCCGACGTTTGTTTTAATTTATAGTCTCGACTTGGAAATCAAATCAACTTTCTATAAGAGTAATCCAAATAAAAGAGCAAGTCAATATGAAGATTTAAAAAAACTCAAAGAAATCAACGAAAAGGAATATAATCTTGAAGCCCATAAAGCATTAGAAAATTTTAAAGTCAGAAATGAATTAATAATTCCTGTAAGTGAATCAGAAGTTCAAAAAGACAAGGTGTTTTTGGAAAAATGTGCGAAAGACTGGGCTGTTATTTGTCTAGATGAAAGACATTCCGAAGAGAAATTAAAAACTATAGCAAAAGAAAATCTAGAAGTCACGAGAAATGAAACTCGTATGGCTTTTCTAAAATCTATTTTAATGGGCATGTATTAATCAATTGGTTCTCCCTTAACGAACAATAATCCGGCAATGTCATTTTCTTAATTAACTGCAGAAAAGTGGTAAACTGAGGATCCCTCCCGAAATAAGGGGAAGCCAATAACTATGCCTAACAAAAAAAGCAATTACTTAAGAAGTGATTGCTTTTTCTTGATTAATTCGTTAAATAAAATTAGCTGTTTACAATATAATTGCATTAGGTAAAAATAATTAAACGAGTAAATAACCATAATCTATTCCATTTGTTTCGATTCGTTGAATTTTTTTAAGGCTAAACGAAATCTATCCAATTGCGCTAAAGCATCTCTTTCCTCTGGACTAAGTGTAGCGTTTTTAACATTTAGTTTCGAAGAAAATGCTTTATCGGCTTCACTTTGTTCAACAATAGTTTCTAAATCTTCTGCTAAAATAACAGCCTCGTCATTATTTTTAGGACCTGAACATGAACTTAAAAGGAATCCTAAAATAACTGATGAAAAAAAAATTAGTCTCATATTCTAAAGTTTAAATTAAATATATTTTGACTGTCATAAGTGCAAAAATCACACCAAACTACTTATCTGTTATCTGCCATTGTCTTCTAAACGAACAATAGTCGTTTACAAATTCTTGGGCGGTTTCTCTATCTTTTGCGTCAAAATTAAATCTATGTGAACTATTACAAATCGAATCATGAGTAGTTACTAAAAAATAATTTTTTCCCTAATAATTAAGCAACTCAAAACCGCCGTTGCGGATCAAAAGCATCGATATTCATTGCCAATTTCTTTTCCCCGATAACCTCTGAAACCAATTTACCGGTCGCTGGTCCTAAGCTCCAACCCATCATGGCGTGGCCGGTCGCGAAAGTTAAATTTTGAATCGTTGCCGACCTACCTATATAGGGCATACCATCTGGGGTTACAGGGCGCATTCCCGTTTGCGCTGCGTCTATTTCTTGTTGCCGTATTTCCAATTCGGGATAGAAATTTTTCGCTCCCTTAGCGATGGCCACTACCCTTTCCTTTCGAATGGTTGAATTAATGCCCGAAAATTCCATCGTGCCTGCAAAACGGGTAAAACCTTGCATTGGGGTTACCGCCATGCTAGACTCCATCAAAATGGCCGGCATACTAATACCTGTTTCTCGAGCTACGTTAATGCGGTAGCCTTTACCTGCCTGTAAGGGTAATTTGATATTTATTTTTTTCGAAAACTCCCCACTCCACGAACCTGCGGCCAACACCACTTCGTCAGCAACATAAGAATTCAATTTGGTAGTAACCCGTTCAATTTTGTCGTTTTTAAATGATACATCCAAGACTTCTTCATTTTTTCGGACTTCCACTCCCGAGGCCTCTAGAAAAGCCAATAGCTTTGGCATCATTTCAGTGGGTGTCGTATGCCCGTCGCATTCATAATGTATTGCCCCTTCTGCATCTATCTTGATATTCGGCTCTATTGCAGCCAATTCTTGCGCGCTTAATTCATTAACTTCCAAGCCCAAATGACTTGCTTTGCGAGCAACTTCCATTTCGTGCTGATATGATTTATCGGTCTTGTACAACATCAACAGGCCTTTGCGCTCTAATTGAAAATCACCCAAATCCCCTGAGGTTTTAATAGCCACAAACAGCTCTCTGCTCAGCAAATTAATGTCTTTGATAACCGGAATGGCCTTCGCTACCTTTTCTTTGGTGGAAGACTTATGAAAATACCAAGACCATTTTAGAAAGTCCATATTCAGTCTAGGCTTCATGTAAAACGGACTCGAAGAGTTGAACATCCATTTAATGCCCTGAGCAATCTTGCCCGGCGAGGCAATTGGGATGATATGGCTTGGAGTTATATAGCCTGCATTTACAAAAGAAGCTCCAGAAGTAATATCAGACTTATCGATTATCGTTACCTGATGTCCATCTTTATGCAAATAATAAGCAGCACTTAGGCCTACTATCCCTCCTCCTATGATGACAATTTTTTTGCTCATTTACAGCGGCTAAATACCATACTTAAATTCATTCTATTTTTCAAACTCTACTACACCCCTAAATCTGCAATCCTCTACGCCGTACCTCCTTGTAGGTCGCAGGTCACTGGAAAAACTTTTTATTAAATCACCTGAAAGCCATGTGCATACGGGTCATCGTCATCTATGCTGATGGTATTATGCCCGTAAATTTTCGCCCAACCTCTAATGCTCGGCACTATAGCTTCAATACCGCCCAACATTGAAACAGCCTCGATTTTCCCGTGAAAGGCAGAACCGATATAACTCTCGTGTATAAACTCATCCCCAACTTTCAATTTTCCTTGTGCATACCATTGCGCCATACGCGCCGAGGTTCCAGTACCACAGGGCGAACGGTCGATTGCTTTATCCCCATAAAAAACCGCATTTCGGGCTGTCGCTTTTGGGTCAATGGTTTCTCCTGTCCATAACACATGACTTACATTCCTTATGGTCTCATCTTCAACATGAATGAACTTATCGGGGTATTTTGAATTTATTTTATCTCGTATTTCTTGACTATACCGCACTAGATTAGCTGCTGTAAAATCCTGAATTCCCGAAAAATTCTGCTGTGGGTCTATGATGGCATAAAAATTACCTCCGTAGGAAACATCAAAAAAAAGTTCGCCTAGTTCAGAACTCTCAATGCTGAGTTTAGAGGCTGCTAAATAAGACTTTACATTGGTGAGTTTTACCCAATCTACTTTTTCACCTGTTTGTTGGTATTCGATTTGTACCAGACCGGCGGGGGTTTCCATACGTACTTTCCCAGGTGTTTTTGGAGTGATTAAACCTTTCTCTATACCAATCGTAATGGCACCAATCGTACCATGACCGCACATGGGAAGGCAACCGCTGGTTTCGATAAATAAAATTCCAAAATCATTTTCAGAAGCGCTAGGTGGGTAAAAAATACTACCGCTCATCATATCATGACCTCGTGGTTCGAACATGAGTCCCCTACGTATCCAATCAAATTCTCTTAGAAAATGCTGTCGCTTTTCGCGCATCGTTTCGCCCTCTAAATAGGGGCCTCCATTTTTTACTACGCGAACGGGGTTCCCGCAGGTATGGGCATCGATACATTCGAAAGTATTACTTACCATTTTTGGTAGTATTGATATAGGTGTTTATACGCTCTTCTAAAATCGAGAGGGTAACCGTGCCTTGTTCTAAAACTACCTCGTGAAAGGCTCTAATATCGAAATCGCTTCCTAGTATTTCTTCGGCTTTTTTGCGCATTTCCCGAATCTTGAGTTCTCCTATTTTATAGGATAGCGCTTGCCCTGGCCAAGAAATATAGCGGTCTGTCTCTGTATTCACTTCATGCAAAGACAAGGCGGTATTCGAAGCCATATAGTCGACTACTTGATCTCTTGTCCAACCCTTAGCGTGAATTCCAGTATCGACCACTAACCTACAAGCACGCCACATTTCATAGGTTAATTGACCAAATCGTTCGTATGGCGTAGTATACATTCCCATTTCCTCTGCTAGGAATTCAGTGTACAATCCCCAACCCTCGCCATAAGCCGAGAGGTATAGGTCTTTTCTAAACTGTGGAATACTATCGCCCAATTCGAGATTGAGGGCTCCTTGCAAATGGTGACCGGGTACTGCTTCGTGCACCGTCAATGAAGGCAAGGTGTATAATGTACGACTGGGCAAGTCATAGGTATTTACCCAATAAAAACCAGGGTCGGTACTTTCAGCACTGGTGCCTACATACCTACCACCGGTATACTTTGGTGCTATCGCATCGGGTACCGGGGCAACTCCGTAGGGTTTTCTAGGTAACTTTTTAAAAAAGCGCGGCAATTGTTCGTCCGCTCTTTTAGCCATATCTCTGGCAATCATCAATAATTCTTTTGGTGTTTTGGCATAAAACTGCTCGTCGGTACGTAGAAACTCTAAAAAGTCTTCAAAATTCCCTTTAAAATCGAGCTCTTTGATGATGGCTTGCATTTTAGCCTTAATACGCGAAACCTCCTTTAAACCAATTTGGTGAATATCGTCAGCAGTATACTGGGTGCTCGTAGTATAGAAATTGATTCTATTTTGATAATATGTACTGCCGCCCGGTGTTTCCGAAACTCCTATTGCAGTTCTGGTATTCGGTAAGTATTCTTCTTCAAAAAATGATTTTATTTTTTTAAACTGTGGAACAACACTTGTTTCTACGGCTACTTTTGCAGCGGCCAAAACGGAATCTCTTTGGTCGGTTGTAAGTGTCTCAGGTAAATTTTTAAATGGAGAATAGAAATAACTGTCCATATAATCGGAAACGATATGGTCATTATAGGAAGATTCATATCCTTTAAATATGACTTTAGGTTGTGAAACCCCTTTTTCGATTCCTTCACGAACATTGCTTAATTGCTGCTCCATGGCATTGGGAATGGCATTGAGCTTGTTCAAGTACTTCTTTACCTGTTCAAAATTGGTCAATGGCCGTACCATATAAGGGAGACTTGCATGAAAACCGGCGTCTGAGAGAATAGGGTTTAAATACCGCTCGTATTCATTAAAGTCTATTTTATCTTGTAAAACGAATTTGAGTAAGGTGGCCGAAATTTGCTCGGTTTCGCTCAACCCATCAAGTGATATGTCTGAAATTTCATTTAATTTTTTTTGCGCAAAGTCAGCTTCAGCATTGAAATATTCCTTAGAAGAAACACCCAACGGAAATTCATCGTGATCAAACCCTTCATGATTCTCGTAATCTTTTACCAGATTTTGAAGTGCTTCCGAATTCGTATTCGAAACATCCTCGGCACATCCCAAAGAAAACAACAGCCCTATTGACAAAGTAATATATCCTAGTCTCATTCAATTCATTTTAGGCCGTAGTATCGGTTATTTTTCCATTTACGAATCGTTTGATTCCCTGCGGATTTTCCCGCCTTAATTCATTCGGTAAAAGGTCATCTGGCCAATCTTGAAAACTAAACGGACGCACCCATCTTTTAATCGATTGTGTACCCACAGCCGTAAAACGACTATCGGTAGAGGCAGGATAAGGCCCACCGTGTTGCATTGCAGGACAAACTTCTACACCAGTAGGTACGCCATTAAAAATAATACGTCCTACCCTATTTTGAAGTGCTGCGATAACCTTTGGGTACTTCGCTATTTCATCATCATCCGAAATAATAGTTCCTGTTAGCTGTCCCTCTAAATTTGAGATTATTTGCTGCAACTCCATTGCATCTTCACACTGCACAACCATAGAAAAAGGCCCGAAAACTTCTTGATGTAAACTCTTATTGGCTAAAAACGTTTTGCCCTCTACCGTAACGACCACCTGTTTTGCATAATTTACGTTCACTTCTGAACCATAATCTGCAGCAACTAATAATCCGGATTGTTCAATGGCACTTTGCTTATTCTTTTTATAAGCCTCAATAATATTGGGGTGCAACATACAAGAAGGTTCTATTTTTACAATTTCCTCTGAAAGGTTTTCAATGAAACTCGAAAGCGCAGCACTTTTAATCCCCAGTAATAATCCCGGATTGGTACAAAACTGCCCAGAACCTACGGTAATTGAACCGGCATAGATATTTGCCAAGGCCTCTGCCCTATTTTCCAACGCTTCTGGAAGCATAATCACCGGATTAATACTGCCCATTTCGGCAAATACTGGAATAGGTTCTTCTCGCTTTGCAGCTAAATCAAATAAGGCTCTTCCACCTTTTATACTACCCGTAAAACCTACAGCCTTTACATCTGAATGCTTAACCAAATGCTCACCTACTTCAATACCACTACTGTTTAAATTGGAAAAAACTCCGTTCGGCATCCCCGTTGCTTCCGCAGCTGCAATAACAACACTGGCCACCAATTCACCGGTACCGGCATGCATGGGATGCGATTTTACGATAACAGGACAACCAGCCGCCAAAGCCGCAGCGGTATCGCCACCTGCGGTAGAAAACGCAAATGGAAAATTACTAGCCCCAAAAACCACTACAGGCCCTAACGGAACCAACATTTTTCTTAAATCGGGTTTAGGAGCAGGGCTTCTGTCCGGTGTTCCTGTGTCTATGATAGCATCTACCCATGAGCCTTCTTCTAACAAAGCCGCAAATGATCGCAATTGCCCGATTGTTCTACCGCGTTCCCCTTTTGCTCTTCCTTCAGGAAGTCCCGACTCTGAGCAGTAGGTTTGTATCAAGATAGCGTCCAATGCTAAAATACCGTCGGCAATCGCATTTAGGAACAGTGCTTTTTCAGCACCTGATTTTTGATTATAAGCGATATACGCATCAGTAGCCAAAAATACCGCCTCGTTGATTTCCTCGATGCTGGCCTCCACAAATTCATTCTCATTTTCAGCGTTCAAAACGGGGTTGAAGGTCTTGTATGTTTTTGAACCATTTCCTGACAATCGATTGCCAATGTAGTTTTTTCCTGTAATCATAATTATTGTATTCTTTTCAAATGTGCCTCAATATTCACGGGCTTGTATACTATTTTTTGAGAAGCCGGGTATTTTTTCAATAGCGCTTCAAGTCGCACGGGTCTTTTCGTAAAATTGCCACCGCAATTGGGGCAAACACCTTTCAAAACGTCTTCTACACACTCTTGGCAGAAGGTACACTCAAATGTACAAATCATCGCCTCATCTGAATCAACAGATAGCGATTTGTTGCAGTGCTCGCACGAAGGCCTTATTTCTAACACGGTGCAAGTTCTTTATACACCGGCAGTGTTGGTCTTGTGCGCAGGCCTTCTTTTATAATGCCTAACACTCTTTCTCTTTCATCACCCTGCAAGGGCAATCGCGGTTCACGAACAAATTCCGTCCCGATACCCGTACCGACCTCGGCAAGTTTGATATTTTGAACTAGCTGCGGACTAATATCCAATTCCAACAATGGCATAAACCATCTGTAAATACTAAGCGCCTCGGCCATTCTACCTGCTTTGACCAAGTTGCAAATTGCAACCGTTTCTGCAGGGAAAGCACAAACTAGACCAGCGACCCAACCATCTGCACCGGCAGCAATACTTTCTAAAGCCAGCGTATCGACACCGCATAAAATATTCAGTCGATTCCCGAAGCGATTTCGAATGCGGGTCACGTTTGAAATATCTCGTGTAGATTCTTTTACGGCCTCAATATTTTCATTTTTAGTGACCAATTCTTCGAACATATCTAAAGTCACTTCGATTTTATAATCGATTGGATTGTTGTAAATCATTAAAGGCAAATCGGTACTTTGGGCTATGGTATTGAAATAGTGAACGGTCTCATGATCAGTGGCCTTGTATCGCATTGGCGGAAGCATCATAAGGCCTTGCGCACCATATTTCTCTGCTTTAGAAGCAGCTTCAACGGCCCCTTTTGTGGTTTGTTCCGCAATATTGATAACCACAGGCACCTTAGCCTCGACTATCCGAACCGTTTCTTGTATAAGTATTCTTTTCTCATTATCGGTAAGGGTGCTCGCCTCGCCCAAGGTGCCTCCCAAGATAATGCCATTAACTCCGGCATCTAGCTGGGCTTTGATGTTCACTTCGAACATGTTCATATCTAGTTCGTCATTCGCATTAAATTTTGTTGTTACCGCTGGCATCACGCCTGTCCAATCCAATTTCATATTTATAGCTTTTTAATTGTATTTGGTAAAATTAATAGGAAACACATCAAAAAAATTACTGAGATTTTATCCATAAGTTAGCATATATTATCCATTAGATGGACTAAACAAATTTTTTTAATACAAAATCAGCGTATTTCATGAAAGTTCAGCCATTTCAAATCTTAAAGCCTTTAAACGAAAACCTTTTGGTTCAAGTTGATAAATCGAAAACATTTTACAATCAACTGCACCAGCATAATGAAATTCAGCTCAGTCTAATTCTAAAAGGAAATGGAAAACTGATTATCGGCGATAGTATTCATCAATTTAAAGATGGGGATTTCTTTGCTTTGGGTGCCAACAGCCCACACGTCTTTAAATCGGATAATACAATCGCCCAAGTGCATATGATTTCCCTATTTTTTACAGATAAGACATTTGGTGATGATTTTTTTCAATTATCGGATCTGGAAGAGACTCGAGCATTTTTTGACAGTGTTAAAGACGGTTTTCAAGTACTTTCAGGTATTGAAGCCATACACCAACTGATGCTGCAGTTGCCCCATGACACCAAACTATCAAAATTAATAGCTTTTTTTACACTTTTAAAACTACTTATCGCCACCGATAAAAAACCGCTGACCAGTTTCGTGTATCCAAAGGAAACAGGGACAGTGGCAGGCGAGCGTATGCAAATTATTTTTGATTACGTACTTCATAATTTTCAAAAAGAAATAAAATTGCACACTATTGCAGGATTAATATACATGACTCCCAATGCATTTTGCAAGTTTTTCAAACAACGAACGAACAAAACTTTTTTTCAATTTTTGATCGAACTGCGAATTGAGCACTCTTGTCAACTTCTTCAGAGAAAAAGGGATTTAGCGATTGCGGAAATTTCCGAAGCATCGGGCTTTAAGTCCATTTCTAACTTCAATCGGAAATTTAAGTTATTGAAGGGCATAATTCCATCGCAATACAGAAAAAAGAGGCTTCAGAACGATGTAATCGGCGATAACACATTAAAGTAGCAATATTACTTTAGTTTTCTTTATTTTTGGGAGATTATAATTCAAGAACACACCATGAAAAAACTTCTATTATGCGTTGTTAGCTTAGCTATGGCTTGCAACTCCACTCAAAAAACGGTTCCCGAACCTAAAGCAACCTCAACCGCTGTTGTAGCTCCTACAGCTGAAACATATGCCGCTACGGTAACCGAAGAAGATTTGAAAAAGCATCTTTTCACCTATGCTTCCGATGAATTTGAAGGTAGGGAAACGGGGCAGCCTGGACAGAAAAAGGCCATTGCCTATTTAAAGGAGCACTATCAAAAACTTGGTGTTCCCGCTGCCAAAGGCGGTGATGATTACTTTCAAAAGGTTCCTTTGGAATTGAAAAACCTACCAACGGGAACAGTTATGATCGGCGGAAAAGAAATTGTTTTAGGAGAGCATATATTAAGTTTTCGAGAAGCAATAGGAAAGGTAGACCAACTGGTATATGTAGGTTATGGAATCGAAGAAGGCACCTATTCTGATTATGAAGGAATTGATGTAAAAGGAAAGTGGGTGCTTATGAAGGGTGGTGAACCTATGACAGCGGACAGTACTTTTACATTATCCGGTACTAAAGAAGCATCGAAATGGAGCAATATTTCAGAGGGGCCAGGATTACGAGAGGAATTAGCAAATGAGAAAGGTGTAATGGGAATCATTTATTTTGATGAAGCAAACTTTTCGCGCTACAAAAGATATTATGATTATATGAAGACCAATGATGGTGGTCAAATGTCATTTAAATCAGAAGAAAGTAGGGCAGCAATGTTAGTTGCCGATTCAGAAATCGCAACAAAATTATATGCTGATATTTCTGAAGATGACACACCTAAAGTAATTCCAATTACATTTGATGCCAATTTGGTTGCGGCCAACACCCCTGTTGACACAGAAAATGTTGCCGCCATAATTAAAGGAAGCGAAAAACCTGAGGAGTATGTAATCATCTCTTCGCACCTAGATCACATAGGAATAACCGCCGATGGTCAAATTAATAACGGTGCCGATGACGACGGTTCTGGTTCGGTCGCTCTCTTGGAAATCGCAGAAGCTTTTAAAAAGGCAGCAGATGCGGGTAATGGGCCAAAACGTTCCATCGTTTTTTTACATGTTACAGGTGAAGAAAAAGGGCTTTTAGGTTCTCAATACTACACCGATAACGACCCTATATTCCCATTGGCACAGACAGTTGCCAACCTCAATATTGATATGATTGGTCGTATCGACCCTAAGAGAGAAGGTGATAGAAACTATATTTACCTTATCGGTTCTGATAAGCTAAGTACAGACCTTCACGAGCTTTCTGAGGAAGTAAACGAGAAGTATATGAATATTGAATTAGACTACACCTATAACGATGAAAACGACCCAAATCGTTTTTACTACCGCAGTGACCACTACAACTTTGCGAAAAATAACATTCCGATTATTTTTTACTTTAACGGTACACACGATGATTATCACAAGCCAGGCGATACCCCGGACAAAATTAATTATGACCTTTTAGAGAACCGCACCCGTTTGGTTTTTCACACCGCATGGGAAGTTGCCAATAGGGATGCCCGTGTCATTGTAGATAAAGCTGGAAAGTAAAAACTATTTTTAAAAGCAATTTAAAAGTCCTGTAGATTCAGGGCTTTTTTATGCTCCAATACAAAGCCAAATTTAATAGTATAAATACGGGTTGATTGCAAAAAAAGCTCTCTATTGCTAAGAAGCGTATTGTTTTGGGTGGAAGGCCGGTTTCACCTCAACGTACCTTGTATTGAGCATAGTCGAAATGCTCGGTACAAACTTCTCAACATACCTTTTTTTCTAAAATTAAAGCCCCAACTTTTTAAAGTCAGGGCTTTTTTAAACTACTAAGGGTGGAAGACCGGTTTCGAACCGGCGACCTCTGGTACCACAAACCAGCGCTCTAACCAGCTGAGCTACAACCACCGTTTTAATCGATTGCAAATGTAATTTTTTTTAGATGATCTTTCAAAATAAAAACCAGCTTATTTTAATGATTTTAGCCCTTAAAGTCAAAATCAACTGACGTTAATGGATATGTGTTTTTGTAGGAATATCGACGAACAACGTCCTTTCGTCGGCTAAACACACAAAAAAACGAGTTACACAACATAATTTAGTATTCAGCTCCTTAACAGAGCTATCTTTATCCATCAACAAGTTTACCATTATGTCCCCGATTTTAGGTTCTTTAAAACTCCAGCATTTCAACTGTAAAAAGTATGCTGTATTCATAGTTTTCCTAGTCGGTTGCCTCTGCGCTATGACTGGGCAATCTGATAAAAAAGCAAAACTACGCGCTGAGATAAAGCAACTAACCCAACAAAAAAACTTTAGTAAAAAGGATACGGTTTACATAAATCGACTAAACGATCTTGCCGCAGCACAGCGATATTATAATACAGACAGCCTTTTACTGGTTGCAAAACAAGCGATTGCCTTCAGTAAAACAGCTGAATATCTTGAAGGCGAGATTATAGGATTAATCGCAATTGGAGCGTATTATTCGGATAAGGGTAATTTTAAAGATGGTGTTGCAAGCTATGGTAAAGCCGTTAAATTAGGGAAGACAATAGGAAATGAAAAACTAATCTTACGTGCCCAAATTAATCTGGCAAACCAATATTTTTTAAAAGGTGACTATGCCGAGGCACTTAATTCATATCTAGAAGGCTTGGAGAGGGCAGAAAAACTGCAGGATATTAAGATGTTATCTATAATAAACGAGGAAATTGCAAGTCTTTATACATCGCAAAAAGATTATGACCATGCGCTTGAGTACTATAAGAAAGTTAAAAAATTCAATCAACAGCTAGATGATGAGATAGAGTCTGCGTTTAGTGCCAGTAATATTGCCTCGCTATATGCAGATATGGGTAAACTGGATCATGCGATGTTCAATGTAAATAGTAGTATTACCGTATTTGAAAAACATCGTTTAAAAGATTGGATGGCTTACGCATATCAAGTAAAAGGTAAAACCTATCTAAAACAAAACAAATATGAATGGGCTATGTTTTGGTATGACCAGAGTGAATTGTTGCACGAAAACCTACAAGATGACCGCAGTGAAATTGATTTGCTCAACGGTATTTCCCAAGCCTACCTGGGGCTAGAAAAAGACTTGCTTTCCGAAAACTATGCGCTAAAAGCTTTAGCGCTTTCAGATAAAATCGGGGTTCAAGAAGGAAAGCAAAAGAGTGTTGAAACGCTTTACAAAATCGGCAAAAAAAGAAACGACCATAAATCGGCATTGCTTTACCATGAAATTTACCAACGTCTTTCAGATTCTCTTTCTCAAATGGAAAATAAGAAGAGTCTTTCTCTATTAAAAACCAATTCCTCGTTTGAAGAACAGAAACGTTTGCTCATTTTAGATAATGAAAAACAACTCGCCCAACAACGCAATTATGTATACTCTGCCGTAGCCATTCTGATGTTATTTATAGTAATTACCTTTTTGGTAAAGCGAAACGAAAAAATACAAAAGCGTTTAAACGAGAAGCTAAAAACAAAGACCGAAGGGCTGATTGAGCAAGAAAAAGAATTGAAAGAAATAAACGAGACAAAAGACAAACTCTTTTCTATAGTAGCGCATGATCTTCGAGGGCCTATTGGAGCATTTCAAGGACTTTTAAAATTATTCAACGAAGGAGAAATAGAGCAGAAAGAATTTATCGATTTTATACCTAAGCTTGGTAGCGATATCGATCATATATCTTTTACCTTGAACAACCTCCTTTCCTGGGGTCAAAATCAAATGAACGGTTTGGTAACAAAACCAGAGGTAATTTCTCTAGACCGTCTTGTTCGGGATAACATCAACTTGCTTTCCGAAACGGCCACCACCAAATCGATTAAACTGTCTAGTAACTTGCCTAGAAATACCTTGGCATGGTCAGATAGCAACCAAACAGACATTGTGATCAGGAACCTAATTAGTAATGCCATAAAGTTTACTCCTAATAATGGGATGATTACCTTAGCGGCAAGGGAACAAACTGAGCATTGGGAAATATCGGTTCGTGACACTGGCATAGGCATAGACAAGGTTACGTTAGATAATTTATTCTGTGATAAAAGCAACCATACCACCTATGGTACGAACGACGAAAAAGGAACCGGTTTAGGGCTTTCTTTGTGTAAAGAAATGGTTGAGAAAAACAATGGCATAATATGGGCCGATAGCATGGTCAAAAGAGGAACTACCTTCTATTTTACAGTACCAAAAGCTAAGCGAAAACAAAAATTTAAACAGACCGCTTAGATAAGACTATCTAAATTAGATACCGCTACAAAACGTTCAACATTAAAACCTTCTGCATGTTCAACACCAATCATTCGTCCTAAATCTCTAGCACGGTAATTTACACTGTCAATAAAATTTTTACTGCTAATCGGTGTTTCTGGCTCACTACTTTTGGGGTCGAAAAATTGCGAGCTGTAGGCCAAAATAGCTTCCGTTTTTTTTTCTATAAACCCAGAGACGTCAACCACAAAATCAGGATTTAAATTTTTCCACTGCATATAATGATATACTTGTTTTGGACGCCATTTCTCTTGCGATTTACCATCAAGCCAAGTATCGATTTTTACCAAACCACTTAAAAAGCAGGCCTCACTTACCAAATTACTTCCTTTGGCATGATCGATATGCCGGTCGTCAATGGCATTGCACAACACAATTTCCGGTTGATATTTTCGAACCATTTTAATGATTTCGAGTTGGTGTGATTTATCATTTACGAAAAAACCATCTGCGAAGCCCAAATTTTCTCTCACTGCAACACCAAGTACCCCGGCTGAACGTGCCGCTTCTTTATCTCTTATTTCCGCAGAGCCCCGTGTACCTAGTTCACCTCTGGTCAAATCTATAACACCAATATTCTTTCCTAAAGAAATTTCTTTTGCGATTGTTGCTCCTGCGCCTAATTCAACATCATCTGGGTGTGCGCCAAAAGCCAATATATCGAGTTTCATCTGTTGTAGTTTAGATTTTTTTTGGTTTTTTCTCTAGTGAGTCGCAACCGCTCCTCTAGACCTTACTTTGGCCAATGCCTGCTCAATATCGGCAATAAGGTCTTCTGGTTCTTCAATGCCTACCGAAAAACGAATTAGCCCGTCTTTGATACCTTGCGCTGCCCTTACTTCAGAACTCATTCCCGCATGAGAGGCTTCTGCCGGAGAAATTAAGGTACTCTCCACTCCTGCCAAACTCATCGATGATTTAATCATTTGTAAAGATTTACGAAACTGCTTAGGGTCATAAACTTCATTCAATTCAAAAGACAACATTCCTCCAAAACCATGCATTTGCGATTTTGCCAACTCATAATCGGGATGAGAAAATAAACCAGGGTAATATACTGCAGCTATATCGTCATGCTTATACAAATATTCTGCCATACACTGGGCGTTTTCATTTTGCGCTTTTACCCGAATACCCATTGTTTTCATACTGCGCTCTAAAAGCCAAACTGTGTAATCGCTAAGGCTACCGCCAAAATTTTTTGCCAGTTGAAAAATTCGCTCCATATGCGCTTTTGATGATGCAACCGCACCTGCGCACAAATCTGAATGCCCTCCCATATACTTGGTAGCGCTGTGAATAACCATATCTATTCCGAAATCTATCGGATTTTGATTTACGGGACTGGCAAAGGTGTTATCTATCATAGAAACAATACCTTTTTTCTTTGAAAGTTTTGCTACAGCTTCCAAATCGGTAATGGTCAACAAAGGGTTAGACGGTGTTTCGATATAGATAATCTTTGTGTTATCTTGAATCTTGGCTTCGAAATCTTCGGGTTTCCATCCTTCGGTAAAAGAATAAGAAATTCCGTATTTGGCAAACTCCTCCGTTACCAGATTATAGGTGCCTCCGTATAGTGTCTGTTGCAGCACTATGTGGTCGCCAGCCCTGAGAAAAGCCATTAAAGCAGTACTTATCGCCGCCATGCCACTACCGAATATCAATGCAGATTCAGCATGTTCTAGTGCGGCTATCTTTTTGCAAAGCCCTTCTTGGTTCGGTGTATTAAAATACCGTGGGTAGCGTTTTATATCAACATCGTCAAAGGCATAAGAACTGCTCATATACAATGGAGAAACCGCACCCTTATACTGGGTGTCTTCTAGCTCGCCAACATGGGTACAAATGGTGTTCAGTCCTTTTTTTGAATTGTTCATTATCAATAATTTTCAGAGTTAAAGTTAATAAAATCGTGTATAATAAGGTAGTGATAGTTCCCTAAAAAGGGAAGGCGGGTAATTACATCCCTGAAAGGGGTTAAAACGCAAGTATCTTCTTCAAGATAAAACTAATTCTATTGGACTTAGCCTCGAGTTTTAATCCCTTCCGTTTTCCTAGCTTTGCTAGAACCCACCTTTCCCTTTCTGGGGAAGGAACCGCAAAAAATTTAAGATTACACTTCTACCTTTTTCCAATTTCCTTTTTTAAACCAAATTATGGCGATAATGGCAAGTACTATCTCAGCGGCGGTTATCGCAATAAAAACCCCCATTGCACCCAATTTAAAGGTAATTGACGCCAGGTATGCGAAGGGTAGCTGAAACATCCAAAACGCAATAAAATTAATCTTCGTCGGAGCACCTGTATCCCCTGCCCCATTAAATGCTTGGGTAACTACCAAACCGTAAGCGTAAAAAACGTAACCTAAAGCGATTATTCGAAGGCAAAGTCCACCATTCTTGATTACTGTAGGGTTATCATTAAACCAGCCCACCAGCTCAGGTGCAAATAAGAGATAAATAATAGAAACAAGACCCATAAAATAGGCATTGTATTTTCCTGTTTTCCAGACGGAAATCTCAGCCCGTTCCGGTTTTTTGGCACCAAGGTTTTGCCCGACCAAAGTAGCCGCCGCATTGCTCATTCCCCAAGAAGGCATTAAGGTAAATAGCATTATGCGTATGGCAATAGTATAGCCGGCAAGCACTTCACTGCCAAATTCCGCAATCATTCTCATCAGAAATACCCAACTTGAAGTTCCTATTAGAAATTGTGCAATTCCCCCTAAAGAAACTTTAATAAGATTTATCATTACCTTAAAACGGATAATCATATCAGTAAACGTAATTCGAATCGTACTCCATCCGAAAAATAAAATAGCCAATTGAAAAAGAACAGCGGTTCCTCTACCTATATTGGTGGCAATAGCAGCACCCATAACCCCATATTCAGGAATTGGCCCCCATCCAAAAATAAATATAGGGTCAAGAATAATATTCAACCCATTGGAGAGCACCAAAGTCCACATGGCGATAGATGCATTGCCCGCTCCTCTAAAAATGGCATTGATAAGAAACAACAGTAGAATGGTGATGTTTCCTCCGAACAGCAGTTGGGTATAGCCGTACCCTTCGGCTATCAGTTGTGGGTCTGCTCCCATTAGGCCGAGGATGTCTTTAGCGAACGAAAAGCCCAAAACACCAACGGTAATAGAAACTATGGTCCCGAGAGCAATAGCCTGTACAGCCGCCTCTTTGGCTCTTTGAACATCTTTTTCGCCGATTCTACGTGCGACTATAGCGGTAGCTGCCATACTCAGACCAATGGCTACAGCATATACCAAAGTGATTACAGATTCGGTAAGACCAATTGTAGCTACTGCATTTACACTAACCTGAGATACGTATGCAATATCAACAATGGCAAAAATGGATTCCATCATCATCTCTAGGATCATGGGAATAGAAAGCATAAAAATACCCTTACGGATACTTCCCGTAGTGAATTCGTTTTCTTTACCGGCAATAGCCTGGATAAAGTATCTGGTTAATTTTCGAAATGTAAGAGTATTGGAAGATTTTCTCATCATGAACGGAATTAAAGTGAAGTGCCCATTTAAAAGAAATGGACGAATTAGGGTTGATGACATCGTGTAAATTGGAAAAAATCCAATCACGCAGAGCTGTGATGACGTCGGTAAAAAGTAGAATTCCTTATAACTTCATGATATGATAAAGATGTTGATTTTATTTTTCACTGCAAAACTTGAAGTGTTAATCTTAAAATTACCAACTCCAAAACCACATGAAAAGAGGGGGCTTAGAATACGAAAAACGATAAAATTTCGTTAGTATAATTCATCATAAGCCCAAATTATGCGTACGTTTCTTTCCATTTTAGTTTGCTTTTCATTGTTAGTTTCTTGTTCAAATAAAGAGACCGATGAATTTATACAAGTTCTTGACCCTGATGGTAACGAACAAACCGTTGATAAGAATTTGAACAGAAAATCGGTCGGAGATTCTGCCAATGATATGTTGTCAGGAACCAACTTTAGTAAGATTGCTTTTGAATTATACTATGTGGAGGGCAGTAAACCAACTAATAAAACAATTTCGGACTTTGAAGTATTTGTGGCTGCTAGATTGAATAAGTCAGGTGGAATAACAATTGATTTGCAACCATTACCCTCTCCTGGAAAGGAAGTCTACAGCATAACCGAAATCAGGGCAATCGAAGACGATATTCGTAAAACATACAACACCGATGATGCCATTTCTGTATTCGGAATTTTTATAGACGGAGAATATTCAGAAAATACCGAAAACGGAAGTGTATTGGGCGTTGCTTACCGAAATACCTCTTTTGTGATATTCGAGGAAACCATCAAACAATTTAGCGGACAACCCTTGGCTCCTAGTTTAACTACCTTGGAAACTGTAGTCACGAATCATGAATTCGGACACTTGCTCGGATTGGTAAATGCGGGTACTACGCCTCAAAGCGACCACCAAGATGTGGAACACGGTCGACACTGTACCGAAGAAAATTGCCTTATGTTCTGGACGGCTGAAACTGGTGAAGGTTTATTGAACTCGCTCAGCGGTGGTTCTGTTCCTGAATTAGATTCTCAGTGTCTGGCTGATCTCGCGGCTAACGGTGGGAAGTAAGATTTTAATTGTCTCATATTAATGTTTAAAACCCTTCACTTTATTGCGACACTTTAGTTTTTGAAAAAATCTATTCGCGAATTGGGTTAACGGTAAATTGTTAATGACACTAGTAACGAATAACTTTTAACGATTAACCTCTAACTGAAGCGTACTCTAAATTGACTATTTCTTAGCATAATTGACCCGATACCTCCAAAAGCTAAGACCGCCTAAAACAGCCAGACCTAATAGTATATCCCAAACATAATCTGGTGTTATGGCCGCTCCCCCACTTTGACCATAACTATGCAGTCCGACCAAGTAGTAGTTTACCCCAAAATAGGTCATAAGAATACTTAAATATGCCGCTACACTTAGAAAATTGAAAAGCCATTTTCCTCTCAGACCGGGTACCAATCGGGTATGAATTACAAAAGCATAGATCATAATCGAAATCAAGGCCCAGGTTTCCTTAGGATCCCAACCCCAATAGCGACCCCAACTTTCATTTGCCCATTGGCCTCCTAAAAAGTTTCCGATGGTGAGCATTACTAATCCTGTGGTAAGTGTAATTTCGTTGATGATGGTAAGCTCATTTAGGTTGAGCTCCATTCGCGCTTTATTCTTCTTTGTGGTAAGCAGTATTAATATCAAACTCACTACGCCTAGAATCATTCCCACAGTTAAGGGGCCATAACTACCCACAATTACTGAAACGTGAATCATAAGCCAGTAGCTATCCAATACGGGAACTAGGTTTCCGATTGCAGGGTCGACCCAGTTCATATTAGCTACGAATAGCAACATGGCCACAACGAATGCGGATGCGGCTATTGTCATATTGCTCTTTCTTCCTAAGGCCAGACCAATGCCCATTGTTGCCCAAGATACCAGTAGAATACTCTCGTAGGCATCACTCCAAGGCGCATGACCCGATATGTACCAACGCAATACCATGCCTGAAGTATGCCACAGAAAAAAAACGATAATACACCCTTTCAAAGAAAAGATGATGATTCGCCAAATACTCCTGTCCTTGAAAATTTGAAAAATTAAGGTAAAGAACATCAACAGACCAACTAACAAATACAGGCGATATAAGTGCTTAAAGATATTTAGTTTGTTATAGATGATTTCAGTTTTAACTTTTTTCTCAGAGGGCATCACCTCGCTACCATGATTTATCTGGTTTTGATGAAAAGCATCAAGCATCCTATCGGCTTCGGTATAGTCTTTTGTTAGAATGGCCTCTTGCACCTTGCTCAAATAATAGGGAATCGATTTTTTGACGAAGTTATCATAGAGCGAATCGGTAACCGGGTATTGCCCGCCGCGATATTCCAAGGCAGAAACCCATTTGTTGTTCTCATCACTCAACAACGGAAATATTCTTACAATACCTCCCTGCAAAGCCTGATCTACAAGCCCCAATCTGATATTGGCATCGCGCACATCTTTCTCGAACTTGGTCGGGTTATTGGTTGCGGTAGCTTTGAGTAATACCGGTTCCAATTTATACTTCGCATTTGCATCGAAAAAATCAGTCGCCTTTACATATTTTTGACCCTCGGGAATTTTCAATACATGGCGTATACTGTCGTTCTTGGCGTAGGTATCAAGAATTATAAACTCGTTATTATACCATAATGTGGGGCTTATCATCATCGACAAGAATACCTGATCTGAATTCATACCATTATAGGTATCGCTTTTACTGAGCTTGCGCAGTAATTCTGAAGAAAAAGTATTGATAGGCTTCATTCGCCCCCCTTCATCTTGAATAATCAGTCGCCCGAATTTTTCGGCATGTTCCTCAGAAACCATGGTCAATTGTAAAAGCGAATCTATTTGCAATTGTGTCGGAGGACCCTGCGAATGGTCGTGACCATCATCGGCAGAATGTTCTTGAGCGGTTGCGCTACATAAGAATCCAAACAACAGAATTGTTGTCAAAGCTTTCTTTTTCTTTGCTATTTTATCCAGCGAACTTGTCAAGTCCCTAAATCGTGTCTTCCCGAAGAACATGATACCCAGTAGACCCGCATAGAGTAATGTGTATCCTATGTAGGTAATCCAAGTACCCCATTGGTCATGATTTACAGAGAGGGTCGTGCCTTTTTCGTCCTCTTGATCGAAACCAGACTGAAAAAAACGATATCCTTTATGGTCCAAGATATTATTCATAAAAATATCGTAATCAAACGGACGTTCATCTTCTATCGTTACCCTACTCATAAAAGAAGCATAGCCCTTCTCGGTACCAGGATATTTTTCGGCAATAAAATCGTTTAGTTTGATCTTGAACGGCAACTCATACTCTTTTGGGCCGTAGCGTAACCTAAAATCCAAACCACCGACTTTAAATTTCTCTGTGAATTCAGATATGCTGCGTTTGCTACCTAGGAGTTTCTTCTGCACCGTTTCCCCATTAGACGATACTTCTACCACCAAAGCATTCATAGTACTTTCAGTGATTTTTGCTTCTGGCACCTTTACCACACCATAGTTGCCCCGAATTATTGAATCGGGAATTACAAATTGCATCCCAGCCATATTATAGAGCGAGCGCCTTTGAAATTCTTGCACACTATCTTTTACAGCGGTGCCTTGAAACTGGTCAGCCATGCGCATAAAAGTGCCATCGAAAGGCGACTCGATTTGATATACGCTGTCCGTAGTAAAAATGTTAATTGCGCCATCTGTATCATTATTCAAGGCGAACAGTACGTTATGAATGCTGACTACTTTGCCACTTTCCAAAAAATGTTCGTGACGCTGACCATCGCCATCTTCTACCACTTTTAAATATTGATTTCCGTTTTCATTGGGAATAAGACCTTCTTCAGCCCCTTTTATATAATCGATGTATTTAATGCTAAAGTCCTGCCCATCGTAATCGTCTGACCAAGGGAGGTTTGATTTTAAAGCTTCCGGTGTAACAATCAAATCATCTTCTAAAATTTTTCGTTGTGGTTGATTATCTATTTCGCCATCTACATAAGCCGTTAGATAAGTCTTATCGGAATAAAAAACATTTTCTGAATTTCCTTCACGTATGGGCATCATACCTTCAAAGCTGATGTATCTAGTAACAAAGGCACCTACAATGATTAAAATCCAGCTTAGGTGTAAGACCAAAACTGGCCATTTCTCCCACCGAAACAATCGGTATCGAAACATATTACCCATAAAGTTAATGACGAAGAACACCATGATAGCCTCGAACCACCATGCATTATAAACCCATATTCGAGCTGTTTCCGTACTGTACCAGCTTTCAAAAAAAGTACCGAAGGCCATTGCCGTGGCAAAAACCAAAAAGAGAACGGCCATTAAACGTGTAGAAAAAAGGGATTTTTTTAGCAGTTCTATCATCAACTAAGCTTTTGATTTTCAGGGTACAAAAATACGGCCTTTTCTGTTTTTAAAGATGTAAAAATGAGATAAAAAGTTAAACAAAAGTCAATTTTAATACAGATAAAATTTAAGGTGTTTCAAAACAAAATAACTCATATACTGTTGCTTATCATAAAGTTAAAATCTGAATAAGAACAAGCATGAGTACTTATGTATTCAAATTGCTATGAATAGAAAAACTTTTATTAAAAAATCGATGTAAGCCGTTTTAATCGCTCTCCCAGTTACCGGTTTATTAGGATGTTCAAATGACAGTAGCGCAAATGGCGACACGAATATAGATTCAGAAGCAAGAGATAGTGTTGGCAATGGTGCAAACGCCACTGCAATAACAAGAGCAGATATCAATGCAGGTACCAACAAAACATATTCGACACAAGGTGGCTTTGGCCATGATTATAGTATTACTTTGAGTGCGGCTAATTTCGACTCTTTAAAAGACACAAATTTAATTCAAGTGGAATCGTCTAGAGGCATAACCATCGGCACGATGTAAGCGTTTCCTGCGCATAATATCGTTAGGAGGTTTTAAAGGCAAATATTATCCTGTATTTTTGTGTCATGATATCAGTAGCCATAATCGGTACAGGAAATGTTGCCAAACATCTTTTCGATGTGTTTGGCAAAAGCGATGCGGTAAACCTTACCCAAGTAATCGGCCGTAACCTAGATTCGCTAAAGCACTTTGGCAGTTCAACGGTCGACATAAAGAACCTCGACCAAATTAAGGAAACAGATATTTATGTAATTGCCGTCACTGACAATAGTATTACCACTGTGGCACAAGTACTCAAAAACAAAAAGGGAATAGTAGCGCATACCTCTGGAAGTGTTTCTTTGAACGCCCTATCGAAAAATAAGAACACAGGGGCTTTTTATCCGCTTCAAACTTTTAGTAAACACAGAACTGTCGATTTTGCTGAAATACCCATTTGCATAGAGGCGAATAGTCCTAAAAATCTAGAGCAGCTTGAGGCTTTAGGAAATGCTATTTCTACAAAGGTGTACAAAATCAGCTCGAAAAAGCGGAAACACCTTCATTTAGCAGCGGTTTTTGTGAATAACTTTAGCAATCATATTTATCATATAGCGAATGAACTTTGTGAAGAACACCAAGTACCCTTTGAAATTTTAAATCCCCTAATTCAGGAGACTGCGGCAAAGGTTCTGGACAATTCCCCATTTCAAATGCAAACCGGCCCGGCGCGAAGAAATGATACCAAAACATTGAAAAAGCAACTAGCAGCATTGCAAGAAGGAAAACAAAAGGAAATTTATTCGCTTTTGAGCGATTCGATTCGTAAACTTTATAAAGAATAGAGACAAGAGACAAGAGACAAGAGACAAGAGACAAGAGACAAGAGACAAGAGACAAGAGACAAGAGACAAGAGACAAGAGACAAGAGACAAGAGAAATTAAATTTTAAAATATCTATTTTCTATGTGCTCTTCTTTATTTTCTAAAAAAACAAAACATTGGAAAAAAGCTACAAAGAATTTTTAGAAGACATCAACACTTTTGTATTTGATGTAGATGGGGTATTCACAGATGGAGGCTTGCTGATTACAGCCGAAGGCGAGCTACTGCGCAGAATGAACGTAAAAGACGGGTATGCCCTTAAAACCGCCCTGGTAAAAGGGTATAATGTGTGCATTATTACGGGCGGCACAAACGAAGGGGTGCGCGAACGACTAAAGGGACTCGGAGTTTCGGAAATTTATATGGGTGCCCATCACAAGGAAGAACCCTTGCAGGAGTTTTTATCCAAACACAAACTAGATTCAAAAAATGTACTTTATATGGGTGATGATATGCCCGATATTCCACCAATGCTAAAAGTCGGTCTGCCCACCTGTCCGCAAGATGCAGTGCAGGAAGTGAAAGCAGTTGCCAAATATATTTCGCATAAAATTGGTGGCGACGGCTGCGTACGAGATGTAATTGAGCAAGTACTCAAAGTACGTGGGGATTGGAATTCTAATTTTGATGCTAAAAA
>Ga0114957_1001117_pt1 | contig 31221 bp, 21 predicted proteins | sample BantaG_FD_87175 | JGI IMG/M metagenome (GOLD analysis project Ga0114957, IMG submission 87175) | Marine algal microbial communities from Bantry Bay, Ireland - BantryBay_4 metaG | ecosystem: Host-associated > Algae > Red algae > Unclassified | place: Bantry Bay, Ireland | collected 2014-11-21
AACCAAATTTTCAATAAGCAATGGAAAACCACTTATGCAAAGTTATCCCGAAAAAATTAAGCACCTGTGGTTCCTGCTCACTCAGGCCACGGCTTGAGTGCAAAAAAGTAGTAAAGTCAAACTTAGTACACTGTAATTTAAGTTTCGCCCGAATTTGAATAGGTTATTTTGGAATTAATGGAGTTATAAATTTCGCGAATAGCCATAGCTATTTAAGGAATTTCTAACGAGAAGTAATTTCAAAAGAAGCATTCAAAACGGGCAGAATTTAGATGACAGTGTACTTAGATACCGAATGAATATTTTTTGTCAGAACAAAGCTCTTTTGTGCATTCATAGCCTTAGCTATGGGCGAGTAAAAAGCTGAAGTTCTGGCGGAAAAGATTACCGCTGGGCAGAGTGTTCAGAAAAACTAGTGCTTGTTTGGAACCCCGTCCCAGATACGGCAATCAATTATTACATTTTTGTATGCTATCCGCGTAAAAACATCTATTCAATCTACTACTGTGAAGGTAAGATAATTCATTCCATATTGATCGCGTATTTTATAAGCCATCTTTTTTATAACAAGATAGTTTTTTTCTTAAAAAGATTTGCTTCATAGAAAAGAACTACTGACTATATTTAGTAGACGGTAGCTTGAATAAGCCGTATCCGGGACGGAGTCCCAAACAAGCTTCTGCTTTTTTATTTTTCGGAAGACTTGGGCACAGCGGGGGAGTTTTTTTATTTCAGGCAACTCCAAAAGCCTACATGGGTCAAAGTGTAAATCTCTTTCCATTCATAGTCATAATTTATCGCTTAATCAAAATTGGTGATCAGCCAGTTTACCCGCTATAAATTATAAACTGTATCTTTGTGCGAAATGAGGGATGAAACCTATAGATAAGCCTCTGGCTCACAGTCAAGTCTGCTAAATCTTGGATTAATTAGTCAGAGAGAGAGAGAGTCTTAGTAACATTATCAATCGGCTTATTCTTCAAATTCTTAAGACTGGAGTTGTGTGAAAAGTCGCCAATGGTGTCACGTTTACTAAATTTTTAAGTTTAGTAAACGTCTAATCAACCCCTATAATCACAACAGCATGAGTGCTCAGCAAAAAGTAAGTTTTAGCAGTTTCATAAAAATGTTTCCAGAGGTAGAACTACCCATCACCCTTACAGATGACCTGCACCACGTCTTTAGTAAGAACAATGACCCAATTCCCGTACCCATGATTCAGGCCTTCTTGCTTGACGAAGAAGAAGAACAGCCGGATGAGTTCACAGAATACATTGCTTGTTTCCGACTTCCCAAAACGGAAAAGTTTAATGCGGTACTGTATTGGAAAGCTGAATTACTGACCTACGAATACATATTGGTGACCTATGATAAAAAAGGGAGTCAAATTAGTAAAAGGGTAGTGGCGGGAACTAAAGCCATAGACGACACGTTAGAACGCACGGTGGCTACCATCGATGAAGATTGGATTATCTATTGCGTAAGAGGCGTAGCACCGGCCGATGAAAATAAAACATTTGACCCTTCCTCTTCTCAAAGTCTCTCTCTCGAAATACTTGCCACTGGAGAAATAATTTTATCAGAATAATTGATTTGACGGTTGACTATTGGCTGTTGACCGTTAACTTCCTTCTGACGGGTACGCTAAAATGTACGTTAGAGGGAAGTCAACGGTCAACAGCCAAGGGTCAAAAGTCGGGTTTAAATTACATTCAATGAAAAAGAAAAAAAGTAAAAAGAAAGGAACGACATTAAGTAGTCGTGAACTAAAACTAACAGTGCTCAAACTGTTCAAAAAATTTCCAAAAAAACGATTTAGCGCCAAGCAAGTCATTAAGTTCTTAAAGATTTCCAACAATAAAGATGCTGTTGTTTATGTAATGGACAAGTTGGCCAGCGAAGGAAAGTTGTTCCAGGTAGATGATATCAAGTTTCGTCTCGACAGATTTGCGACCTCAGACAACGCAGCTAGTCCACGAACCAACCATGTTGGTTTCGTCGATGTTACCCGAAAAGGTTCTGCTTACATTGTTTGTGAAGATTTGGAAGAAGATGTGCATGTTCCTGCCAAAAAACTGGGAGGCGCACTACAAGGAGACAAAGTAAAGATTACTCGTTTTATACCGCCACGCAGAAGAAGGGCCGAAGGAGAGGTAGTTGAAGTGTTGGAAAGAGCTATTGACCATTTTGTGGGTACCATGCAAATGGGCGGCAAGTATGCACTAGCTATTCCGGATAGAGTAGATGTGCCTTTTGATATTATAATCAGAGATGAAGACCTGAGAAATGCCCAGGATGGGGAGAAGGTAGTTGTGAAAGTAATTGAATGGCCGACGAGAAAAAATCGCAACCCTTTCGGAAAAGTAACCACTGTGCTCGGTACCGAAGGCGGGAATGATATGGAAATGCACAGCATCTTGATCAACAATGGTTTTGATATGGCCTTTCCCGATGAAGTGAATGCTGAATCTGAATCCTTGTCTACAAAAATTTCACAAGCAGAAATTGGCAAACGCCTGGATTTACGTGAGGTAACCACCTTCACTATTGATCCGGATACGGCCAAAGATTTTGATGATGCTTTGTCTATTCAATACCTTGAAGATGATGCAATAGAAATCGGTGTACACATCGCCGATGTCAGTCATTATGTACATCCTAAAACAGCATTAGACGTAGAAGCTTATCGGCGTTCAACTTCGGTGTATTTAGTAGATCGGGTAGCGCCCATGTTGCCTGAAAAAATATCAAATGAACTTTGTTCCTTACGCCCGAATGAAGATAAACTTTGCTTCTCAGCCATCTTTATTTTTGACAAAAAACATAATGTTATAAAGCGTTGGTTTGGGAAGACAATCATTCACTCCGATCGCCGATTTACCTACGAAGAAGCGCAACAGGTATTGGAAACAGGAGAGGGAGATTTTCCGAAAGAAATCAAACTAATGAACAAGATTGCGTTACGCCTACGCAAGAAAAAATTTAAAAATGGCGCCATCGCATTTGAATCAGAAGAAGTTAAATTTCGATTGGATGAAGACGGAAAACCGATCGATGTATATGTGAAGGAACGCAAAGATGCGCACCTGTTGATCGAAGACTTTATGTTGTTGGCCAACCGTGAAGTGGCTACTTTTATGGCGAAGAAAAAAGATGGCCCGGAAGTTCCATTCGTATATCGGGTACACGATTTGCCTAATCCAGATAAGGTTACGAATATGGCTTTGTTTGCCAAAGAAATGGGTTTTCCAATGGACGTTTCCACCCCACGAAATATTGCAGATTCCTACAATGATTTAGCAAGAGCTGCCCGTGAAAACGATGCGTTAAAAGTATTGGAACCACTCGCAATTCGCACCATGTCAAAAGCAGAGTATACCACTGAAAATATTGGCCACTACGGCTTGGGTTTTGATTTCTATACGCATTTTACTTCGCCGATTCGCCGCTACTCCGACGTACTGGTTCACCGGATTCTCGAAAAGAATTTGGAAGGCGTACATCGATACAAAAAAGACTTACTGGAAGAACAGTGTAAACATATTTCCCGACAAGAGCGCAAAGCGTCTGCCGCTGAACGTGAATCCACCAAGTACAAGCAAGTTGAATACATGATGGATCATGTCGGTGAATCATTCACGGGGATCATCAATGGAATGATTGATCGCGGACTCTTCGTCGAGCTGAAAGAATCAAGATGCGAAGGTATGGTTGGTTTCGAAACCATGGAAGATGTATTTGACCTGGATGATGGTCGCTTGAGCGCAAAGGGGCGTCGATCTAAAAAAGTATTCAGGATGGGAGATGAAGTGCAGGTCAGGATTGTTGCCGTTAATCTGGAGCGCCGCGAAATTGAAATGGAGCTGGAGGAATAAAGAGGCTGGAAGTGGGAAGCGGGAAGCTCCCCACCTCTCTTTTTTTGTATACATTTGACCTCAAGTCAAGCTATTTCTATGACACTTACTCAAGACGAACACATTTTCGCTATTCTTTCAGGAGACATCAAAGGATTGCAGCGTATTTACGACCTCTATCTCAATCGGATAGCTCGTTTCATCACGTCAAAAGGCGGGAGTTCAGAAGATGCTAAAGATATTTTTCAGGACGCTTTGATTATTATCTTTGAGAAGGCTCAGGCGCCAAAATTCACCTTATCCAGCCAGCTTTACACCTTTCTTTATGGGATTTGTCGCAACCTTTGGGGCAACCGTCTGAAAAAAAAGCGCCGTTCAGGGGTAATCAATTCCGATGATGAGACATATACCAGTGATGAAGATATCCAAGCAACGATTGAAGCGGAAGAAGAGAACCAGGTCTTTTGGGAGGCTTTCGATCATTTAGGTGCCGATTGCCAGAAATTACTTCAGCTCTTTTTTGAAAAAAAGAAGATGGAAGAAATCAAAGAAATAATGGGACATGGTAGTGTCAATTACACCAATAAAAAAGAAGACTACCTCGATGACCGAAGCATTCTTAATGTCCCGATTAATCTTCAATCGTTGAAGGACAATGCCTTTCCCTTTCAATTTAATGCCAACCTGAGAATTACCCCGGGTTTGTACTACTACATCATAGCCGAAAAAAATAACGACGATCCATTGTATGTTGGGAAGTTTGAAGCGCAACCTGAGCAGTAGACCGCTTCGCTGTCAGACTTCCCTAGCCTCAATATCCTTACGGCCGCGGGACACGAATTCCACAGAGATCATTGAGCCCCCGGCCGCAAGGTCCGTCGGGATCGGTGAGTCTATCTGGCTAGCTAGACAGGCTTTGAGAGGCATAAAAATTAGCCTACTATTCCATACATAAGGCTCACCGATCTGACACCAAAGCGGTCTTTAATACAGTGTCTTTAATAGGGTAACCTTTTAGAAACTCCAGACATATACAAATGATAGCCAAAAAATATAAAGCTAAATAACGGACAAATGTCTTTGTCCGTTTAACAAAAGACTGGGCTAACAAAAAATCCTGATCTTTTCAAAATTTTCTGTAAAGTAAGCCTGTAAGATCTTCCCGATTTTGCAGGCTTTTCTGTTTGTCCAAAAAAAATGGAACTCTTTTTGCCCAGTCTTAATAGATGAACTGTGGCTGTCACAGGAGCTTCAAAAACTATCTCCCCCCCCTCGATTTTTACTTACCTAAACAACTTCTTTAATAAAAACCAACAGAGAGCCCGCGCTCTTATTTTATCACACATTAAAAAATTCAGGGATGAGTACGTTTACTACTGAGAAACAAAAAGATGGCCAGCAACAGGTGGCTCACACAAACAAAAATATTTTCGAAGCCTTGAATAATAAAACGGCTGATTTGGCTGTGGTTGGATTAGGCTATGTTGGCTTACCAGTTGCACTTGAATTTGCAGGTCATTTTTCAGTACTTGGTTTTGATATTAATCAGAAGCGAGTGGAAATGATGAATAATTCAGAAGACCCATCTGGTGAGTTGAAAAGCTCCGCGTTTGATAATAAAGATATTCGATTTAGTTGGAAGCAAGAACAATTAGCAGAAGCTAAGTTTTTTGTAGTTGCTGTTCCAACTCCAATTGACAAGCAAAACCAACCAGACTTAACCATTCTAAAAAGTGCCACAACTTCCGTTGCTAAAGCGTTGAAGAAAGGGGACTATGTTGTTTTTGAATCAACCGTTTATCCAGGGTGTACGGAGGAAGTTTGCGTTCCAGTTTTGGAAAAGGTATCTGGTTTGAAATTAAATGTAGATTTCAAAGTAGGTTATTCTCCGGAGCGAATCAATCCGGGAGACAAAACAAATACCATTGATAAAATCGTAAAAATTGTTTCAGGTTCTGATGATGAAGCATTGGAGCATGTAGCAAACGTTTATCGTACGATCATCACTGCAGGTATTCACTGTGCACCAACGATCAAAGTAGCAGAAGCTGCTAAAATTGTTGAAAATACACAACGTGATGTCAACATCGCTCTGATGAATGAGTTGTCGATGATTTTTGAAAAAATGGGTGTCAATACTTTTGATGTTTTAGAAGCAGCGGGGACCAAATGGAATTTCTTGAAATTCTATCCGGGATTGGTAGGAGGTCACTGCATCGGAGTGGATCCTTATTACCTGATCAATAAAGCAATTCGTATCGGACACAATCCAATTTTGATTTCTGCAGGCCGTACCGTAAATGATGGCATGCCTGCCAAAATTGCCAACAAAATTACCATTGAGTTGAAGGCTCGTGGTCAGAAAGTTTCTACAGCCAGAGTCTTAGTAATGGGAGCTACGTTTAAAGAAAATGTAACAGACGTTCGCAACTCAAAAGCAGCTGACATTGTGCTTGAACTACAGAAGTCTTGCGATAACGTAGTTGTTGTTGACAACTGGGCAGATGCCGGTGAAATGAAAGACCACTACGGAATCGAAATGAGTGAAGAAGCTACCGGTATTTTTGATGCCATCGTAGTTGCGGTAAGCCACGATACATATGTCAATATGGATTCCAATGCATACGTCAGTTTGCTGACCGAAGATGGTTTCATCATGGATGTAAAAGGTATCTTGAAGAATAAAATTGAGCAGGAGGATTATTTTTCACTATAGTTGCAAAAGCATAATCTTAAATAACTTCCGTTAAATCATAGCGGCCTTGTAAGCTTCTGAGATTATTTTTTGTGTACTCTAAAAGACCAAACATTACAAATAGCATTAGGTTTTGGGAAATAATCTTGAGGAAAGTAGTATATTTATCGGTGAAGTTGTTTAAAGTTAGTTGTCCAGAAGTGAAGCTAACTGCTTGATGCTGAGGACGAAGCTTCCCAAATCGAGTTTGGGACAGGCTATTTTGAGTTTTGTAGCCATCCGCGTGCCGCCGAAGCTTTAGCGGAGGAGCAAGCTACGGCGACGAAGAATAGCTGAAGTACTCGGGATCAATGAGTTAGCTGCAAACTTGGAGAATAACTATAAACAACTTCGGTATAATTTTATAGAAATTTCATTTAAAAGACAAAATATTTAAGATTATGAAAAAAATTTACACGCTTGCCTTGTTATTTATTTTACCACTGTTCGCCTCTGCTCAGATTTATGTTGATGTAGACGCGACCGGATCTAACAACGGTAGTTCATGGGGGAATGCCTACACCGATTTACAATCCGCTCTATCCGATAGCTCGCTAGAGGAGATTTGGGTGGCAGAAGGAACTTATATGCCTTCGCTGCAGGATACCATGATTTACTTTTCTTTCCTGGAAGCGCATGATGTCTACGGCGGTTTCAATGGAACGGAGACTGCGCTGAGCGAACGTGATCCGGCCGCTAATTTGACGGTCATCGAAGGAGATATCAACGGAGATGATGTCCCCAATAATTTTGGAATGAATAAAAGCGATAATGCTACCCATCTGTTTTATATACCAGAAGGTTTTTCTTCTGTAGTAATAGATGGATTTAACTTTCAGGGTGGGACTACCCTCTATACCAACGACATGGATGCCTTTTCATGGAGAGGAGGCGCCATTTATGCACTTAGCCCAATCAATGTTTCTAATTGTAGCTTTACCAATAATGCTGCTCGCTCTGGCGGATGTATTTATGTGTCGGGTACAACGGGTACTAGTATCACCGATTGCAACATATCAAATAACTATGCTGTTTCACAAGCTGCGGGCATTATATTAGATGGTTCGGTTGACGCAACGATTAGTGATATTGATGTTGTCAGTAATTTAACGAACAGAGGTTCAGTTTACGTACTCTTTGCAGATAATATTGCAATAAGTAATATTAATTTCCTTAATAATAGTCCTAATGCTGATAGCTGGGGCTGTTCCGGTCTTCAGAACTATAACAGCATAAATATCACATTGAGTGATTGTACTTTTGAGGGAAATACGGGAGGGAATGCCTCTTCAGTTTATGTTGATGGTAGCTATAATTATGGATTCAATATGACCGTCAATAACTGCACATTTGAGAGTAATACTACGAGTGCTTTTGGCGGAACTTTTTATGCATGGAGAGGTGATTATATCATGAACGATTGTGTGTTTAACAATAATAGTGGCCCCAATGCTGCTGCTGTCTATAATGGTAATGCAACAGCTCAGATCAATAATACCGAGTTCTCGATCAACACTGCAACCTTTGGTGGTGCGACTGCAAATTATAGCTTAGATACCGATGTTACCTACACAGGCTGTACTTTTTTTAATAATATGGCAGCTACTAGTGGAGGTGCTTGTATGGTTGGCTTTCAAGGAAAAGCTGATTTTGTAGATTGTACCTTCGAATCGAATCAGGCACAATGGGGTGGGGCGTTTTATATTCAAACCGATTCTACTTTTGCAAGTTTTTCTGGCTGTCACTTCCTGGCGAATGAGTCGGATAATTTTGGAGGTGCTTTAGCAAGTTTTGATAGCTCACCGCTTAGTTTTTCTGACTGTAATTTTGAATTGAATAAGTCTGAATTTGGGGGAGCGTTGTCTGTTGTTGATGATACTTTGTATCTGTCTACTGTTGTAATAGATAAATGTAAATTCAATTTTAATACAGCTTTTCTACAAGGAGGTGCTTTGAATTTTGGAAACACAGATGCTACCATCACTTCAAGTTTGTTTAGCTTCAACAATGCACAAGATCTAGGGAATGGAGGTTGCATTTCTAACAACTCTTCCAATTCCCTCAATTCAACGGTAACGCTTGTTAATTCGACTCTCTCAGAAAACACGGGTGCACTTGCAGGAGGTATCGCTCAGTTTGAAGATGGAACTCCTGATGCTAACGCAACTGTTTTTGTACAAAATTCAATCATATACAATCTTTTTGGTGATGATTACGCAGTGGAAGAGGGCGATCCGGAGATTATCACGATGGGAGGTAACCTTGTTTATCAAGCAGATTTGGCAAATGAATTTACTAGTGTCAATGATGAGATAGGAAGCAATCCGCTTTTTACAGACGCTACTGCTTTTGACTTTACATTACAAGAGGCAAGTCCCGCTATTAATACCGGAATTGCCAGTGGTGCACCTACTACTGATATAAACGGTGATCCGCTTTTGGATGAAGTGGATAAAGGCTGTTATGAATTTCAGGGTATTATTGAATCTACTGACAATTTGTTGCTTTATAGCCAAACGAGTTTAATCAATAACCCTGCAAAAGACTTCACCATCTTACAAATTGAAAATGAGTACGTTGGTGATTTGAATATCGAAATTTTGGATGCAACTGGTAAGCAGTTTTATAATACTACTTTTCAGAAGTCGATTGACCTCGAACAATTTACAATTCCTGTTGCTGACTTAGTAAAAGGTACTTACTTTGTACGGATAGTCGCTGGGAATAGTATGGCTTCTAAGCGTTTGATTAAAATGTAGAAAGAGTCCGAAGACGGAACCTCCTTGGCTGGCTGCGGCAGACAAGGACCGAAGTCTTCCACTTAACGCGAGAGCCCGCTAACGTACTTTGCGTTAGCGGGCTCTCGCATTAGATGGTAATTGCTCACGCTACCATACCTGTAAAACCGCAAAAGTCAAAATGTAAAACCGACCGAATATTTTGAGCTCCACATAAGAAGAACACTTTTATATTTTACGATTTTACATTTCATTTACCCCCCAGCAATACCCCGCATGATCTCCGCACAAATGATCGCCCCAATCGTACCCAGTCCATAACCCAATACCGCCATCAATGCACCCACCGGTGCCAACGAAGGACTAAACGCAGAAGCAACTACAGGTGCTGACGCTGCACCTCCAATATTAGCCTGACTGCCAACCGCTACAAAGAAGAAGGGTGCCTTAATTATTTTGGCCGTGACCAATAAGATAGTAATATGTACTAACATCCAGATAATTCCAATCGCAAACAAACCTAAGTGTTTGTAAACCTCCCCCAAATTCATTTTCATACCAATGGTTGCCACCAGAATGAAAATACATACAGAACCCCAATTCGATGCACCAACACCTTCCAAACTACGCGCTCTGGTAAAGGATAAACCAACTCCAATCGTAGTAGAAATAACAATCAACCAAAAGAAGTGCGACATCAACGAGTGTAACTTCATACCTTCAAGTGTCTCTTTTGACTGTTTCATAAAAGGTGTCATCAAATCTGCTCCCCAATGCGATAATGCAACGCCGCCAAAAGCCACAGCAAGCAGCATGAACAGTTTGGTAGTTGTTGGGATTTCTGAAACACTAGCTTTGTAATCCGCCATTTTCTTTTTTAATGATTCAATGGCAGAACTATCGGCTTTTAACCATTTGTCAAGTTGTTCGGATCGACTAGCACCGAATAAGAGAAACCCCATCCAAAGATTAGCAACAACGACATCAACTATAATCATGGTTGGGAAAATAGGTTTTTCAACAACCTCATAAATTTCGGCCATCGCATTTTGATTGGCGCCTCCACCAATCCAACTACCTGCTACGGTTGAAAGTCCCCGCCAAAGTTGATCCGGATCAGCAGCAATAATCTCTGGCGCTACATTCAAGATGACAAACAAAGCAATAGGCCCTCCGAGAACAATACCAAGTGTAGCTGCAAAAAACATGATCAATGCTTTGGGCCCCAGATTAATCAAACCTTTAAAGTCAATACTAATACAAAGCAAGATCAAACTGGCAGGAAGTAAATATCGGGAAGCTACAAAATATAGTTTTGAGTGCCCTTCAAATTTTTCAGTTCCTGTTATATTATTGTCCTTAATGAATTGTTGAATTTCTGAGAAAGTAGCCCCGTCTGGCAAGGTATGACCCAGCTCACTCAGATAACCAATTAAATCAGGGCTATACCAATGCGCCGCAATCAAACCTAAGGGCCAGTGTAAAAGTGCCGGTAGAAAATAGCACAGCAAAAGAGCTGGTATGACGCTATAAAATTTCTTCCATCCAGGACTGCCAAGATGAGAGGTATAGAAAACCCCTGCCAGAACAACCAGTAGAATTCCCAATAAAATAGCATCGTTTGTAAAGAATGGTTCCATGTTTTGTTTTTTGATTATTGTGCTAAAGATAGGAAAAAGTGGGAAGTTGGAAGTGGAAAAGGGTTGGAAGTGGGAAGTGGGAGGTGGGAAGCTTCCCTTTAACGTGTACTCCGTGGTTTTTTTACACAGCTCGAAAATCCTTTCGGGGCCCAGTCTTCAGATCGCGCTAGATGGCGCTTCCCACTTCCAACTTCCCACTTCCAACCACCTTTAACTTCCGTCTTCCGTCATAATTCCATATCTTCGCAGCCGTTAAAACAAAAAAACATGAAAGACAAAAATCAGGAATTTATGCGGGAAGCCATCCTTCAGGCACGTAAAGGAATGGAAGGTGGGGAAGGTGGTCCTTTTGGCGCAGTAATCGTAAAAGATGGTGTCATTGTTGGGCGGGGTAATAATAGAGTGACATCAAGTAATGATCCAACGGCCCATGCTGAGGTAGTTGCTATTCGCGATGCCTGCAAGAATTTGGACACTTTTCAACTGGATGGCTGCGTTTTGTATTCGTCTTGTGAACCGTGTCCGATGTGCTTAGGTGCTATTTACTGGGCCCGGCCCGATCGTCTGTACTTTTCCTGCACACGGGAAGATGCGGCGGATATTGGTTTTGATGATGACTTTATTTATAAAGAAATTCCATTGCCAATTCACGAACGTAAAATTGAAACAAAGCAGATCATTCAGGAAGAAGGTCTTAGCGTTTTTAAAGCCTGGGCGGAGAAGACGGATCGGGAGATGTATTAGTGGGAGGGTTGGAAGTGGGAAGTGGGAAGTGGGAAGGTTCCTTCTAACGCGCTCAAAAGATACACCTACGCTGAAGCTACGGTGTACAAGCGGGAAAGCTCTATCGCGTAGCAAAGAGACTTCCGAGCTTGTGATATAATATGCGGAGCCCGCGTTCGAAGGAGCTTCCCACTTCCAACTTCCAACTTTTTTTTTGCAAAAAAATAAAAAACAATGAAAAGAACCATCACAATAATAACCACACTAGTCATCACCATAGGTATCGACCAATGGACAAAAGTACTGGCGGTAGATCATCTAAAAAATAAAATAGGAGAATCCTATCTCGATGGTTTTTTTCGATTTATTTATGCTGAAAATACAGGCGCTTTTTTAGGGCAAGGAGATGGGCTTTCACCTACTGCCAGTTTTTGGATTTTGAAAATCCTTCCTATGGTTGTGTTGTTAGGTTTACTCGCTTATCTCTTTTTCTCGAAAGAGTTAGACCGGGTTTCAACGATGGCTTTTGCATTAATAGTAGGAGGTGGTTTGAGTAATGTGGCAGACCGGTTTCTCAACAACGGGGCCGTCGTAGATTTTATGAATATGGCGATCGGCGATTTGCGAACCGGTATTTTTAATTTTGCAGATGTCTTTATTATGATAGGAGTGGGGCTGATGTTGGTGACGCAGTTTTGGCCTAAAAAGAAAGTGGAGGTGGAAAGTGAAACGGTAAAAGATAGTTCCGGGATTACCCTTCCTTAGTTATCCAGTATCACGTAACTATTCAGCTGTTGGCTTCCATCTAGCGCGATTTACTCGCGATTGAGGGAAGCCAACAGCCAACAGCTAATAGTAAAGTAACTGAACAATTACAGTATCACTTAATATCCGTCACCAACAACTTCATCACCAAACTCGCAGGTATATCAGAACAAGCATTTTTCAAAGGCTTCACCAATAGCTTCGCATCAATTTTCCCGGAAGTTTGTCTGTTCTTCGCTTCCTGAGAGCAGTCCACCGCTTTCTTAAACGCTTTATCTGCCACAGGGTATAGTTTTTCCAATTCAGGATTTTCCGGTATATTCAAATCCATCAACCGTTTCATTCTATCATTGATTGCTACTGTATGCTCCGAGCATTTGCAGTAGGCATCTGCTAATGCCTGATAATCAACCGTTTTGTTTGCTTCCGTTTCTGCTGGCATGAGGTCTTCTATAGTAGCAGGCTCGTTACTGTTTTCCTCTGATGCGGTATCTCCACAAGAAAGCAAAAAGGCAATTGATAGAAGTCCAATGATGTAGATGATATTTTTCATGCCTGTTTTATTTTTTAATTTTCCCCAAAGGTAATCCGTATTTCTTTTTTTACAAAGCGAATGTAGAATGTTCTGGCTGCTGCTTGCAAGATGCTGGATCACTTCTAACGGTATGCCCATGCGTCTGTATGCAAGCGCGACCGCTAGGTACCGCGTGATCCAGCATCTGCCAGAACATCTAGTGCTGATACCAACTTCGTAAAACGGCCTCCGCCTTCTTACCCTGAGGCGTATAGCCATGCGTCGTTGGTCTTCTCTGGTTGTCAATATCAGGAAACCATTTCCATAAAAAACCGCCATGCCAGTAAGGCTCTTGCCAAAAGACTTCGTGCAAAGCTTGTATCGCATTGGCCTGAGCCTGTTCGTTGATCGGATATTTGTATCGATCTTTTTCCAACTCCCAGGTATTATGTGTGCAATGGTCAACAGACAAATAACCATACGCTGTAAAAAGTACAGGCCGGTTTGTTTGCTTATGCAAATTGCGGATAGCACGAAGGTACTTCTTCCATCCCTGTTTTATTTCCGCTACACTCGGTTCCTTTTTATTGATCATTTGAAAAAAAGCTTGTCCCGAACTCGTTTCGGGAACAGCTTTTTTTAAAAGAACAGTTGGGCCTGTCTGGCGCCAGTCAGGCTCCATACAAATGCTCTGTACATAACTCTATTTGCTCTGGCTTAAATTTTTTCCGAACGTCTTAGACAGGGTTTTTTCCATAATAACCCTACAACTTCATAGAATGCGATGTATCTGATAGTATTTAATGGATAGAGTTGCATTTTATTCAGGTTGTTGTCTTTAGTGTTGATTATTTTTCAAAAAGCCTCTTTATTTGAACGCTTTTTTGATTAAAATGCAGAAAATTGCTTTAAAATTGAATGGTTTCTAAAAATAAACTAATTCTATTGAAAAATTTGCAATATTAATTCATTTGCTTTAGATTTGTATTATCAAACGAAGGGAAATTAAAAAGTTAGTTTCTCAGCAAAGAATAGAGTTAGAATACGAATCAGAATGGCGTTCGATTGCGGTCTCCGCGCCAGGAAGACATTCCCATTCTAATTCCCATTCAAAAATTGTAAGATGATGAAACAGGCAGCCATGCCCTCTTGTCTCGAGGGTGGAGAAACCGGGATAAATTTAATGCAAATTAAACTAACCACTCCGTGAAGGTTCGACTCCTTCTCTTACAGCGAAATAATGTCAATGTCAATTCCAGTTGCAATCTCAATGAATAAAACCTCATTGCGATTGCGATTGCCATTGCGATTTAAATTGTGAGGTGATGAAACAGGCAGCCATGCCCTCTTGTCTCGAGGGTGGAGATTACAGGATAAATTCTATGAACATAAGAACTAACTGCTCCGTGAAGGTTCGAATCCTTCTCTCACAGCCAGAAAGAATAAGCATATAAACAGGCAGTTATTTAGGCTGCATTCCTAAAAGAAAATCCGTGCCTCATTCCAGTAGGGTGGAGTTCTATGCTACCGAAAAAAATCAGTCTTTATCCGTTAAACCCGCGAAAACCTGTATCCCATCGCGATAGAAGAGTTACGTTCGAGGGAAACTTTGGTCCCCGAGATTTCGGGGCAGGCTTTGGGCCTTCCGTCTCCCGTCTATCGATTGTTCACAACCGATAAAATACATATCAATCTCCCCCTTGTTCTTAGCAGATATCTTCCCACGATAAACACAGTCAAAAGAATCTTTCACCAACGCGTAAGTCGCAGCAGAAATGTTGACACGCCCAATCTCACCACTTGATTCCATGCGCGCTGCAATGTTAACCGTATCACCCCAAATATCATAAGCAAATTTTTTGCTACCTACAATTCCTGCCACGACTGGCCCTGAGTGAATCCCCGTTCGCATCGACAAAATCGGTTGGCCCTGTTCCTCCCGTCTGGCGTTCAGATCATCCATGAAAGCTTGCATTTCCAGTGCGGCTTTAACAATGTCCACGCCATGTGTTGTGTTCGTCTCTGGTAAGCCTCCTGCACACATATACGCATCGCCAATAGTTTTAATTTTCTCGATGTTATGCTTTTGTACGATTTCATCGAAGCCCCTGTAGCAATAGTCCAGTAATGCCACCAGGCCTTCAGCTTCCATTAGTTCAGTTACTTGCGTAAATGATTTGAAGTCAGTAAAAAGTACACTCACGGATGCATATCTCTTGGCAGTGGTACTTCCTTTTGCTTTTAATTCGTCGGCAGTAGCCTTGGGCAAAATGTTGAGTAGTAAAGATTCAGCACGTTCCTGCTCGGCAGCAATAATGCTGTTTTTTTCTTCCAGTGTTTTGTTGGCTTTGTTCTTTAGCAGAAAGCGATTGTACAACAAGCCCAGTACCAATAATAAGCCAGCGGCACCTCCAAGTAATGCTTTCCTTTGTATACTTGCTTTTTGTATGGCTGCTTCTTGTTTTTCTATTTCCAGTTGTTTCTTGTCAATCTCCAATTGTTTTTTTCGATCGCCAAATATTGCTTCTCTTCTGGAATTAAATCGGGTTCGACTTTCGTCTAAACGATCATAGCGCAGGTCGTCGTATTTCTTTTGGTGGTTGAGCGCGAGTTGGTATTGGCCAGTAGCTTCATAAGCTTTCGATAAATCCTTGTACGCATTTTGTCTGAATTTATCATTGTCGATTTCATTAGCTATAGCTAAATATTGATGGGCGTATTTAATGGCTTCCTTGTATTTTTTTTGCCGGCGTTTGACGTCACCAATGCCATTGTAAACTTCCATAATGCCTTTCTTGTCTTCCAGGTCGGTTCTGATGCGGAGTGATTTCTGAAGAGATTTGAGTGCTTTGGTGAGTGCTTTTTCTGCAGCGTCTTTTTCTTTTAATTTGAGATGGTAACTACCAATGTTTTTGTAAACCAAACCAATGTTATTATAACTGGCGCTTACTTCATCGGCGTATTCCATTTTTTGGCGCAAAGCCAAAGCCGCTTCGTGCGATTCAATGGCTTCATTGAACTTTTGAATGGCATCTTCAAATTTACCATCATCCAGGCTTCGCTCTCCAAAATCATCTTTGTTGTTGCCAATATTATTGTGAGCCGTAGCAATCTCCCAATCGTCTTCCATCTTTAATGCAATAGCCATCGCCTGCTCATAGTTTTCTTTTGCCTCTTCAAAAAGTTCCAACTCTGTTTTGATGTTACCAATCACGTTATAAGCATTGATGATGTTGCTTTGATCGTTCATCTGCTGTGAAATTTCAAGACATTGAAAAATATGATCCAATGCCTCAGAATAGTTGCCCCATGTTTCGTTGGTGACACTGATGTTGTAGTGAACGTTGGCTATTTTTTGTGTGTCTTTCAACTCCTCCCGGATACGGAGTGAGTATTGGAAGTTGATCAATGCGTCTTCATATTTTTCCAACTCAGATTGTAAGTTTCCGATGTTGTTGTAAATAGAAGCTACCCCTTTTTTATCACCTAATTCTTGTCGGATGACCAGCGCTTTTTCATAGTTGGCAATCGCCTTACTTTTGTTTTCGTGAATGGTTTCCACAACTCCCAGATTGTTGTAGGCCTGTCCTGCGCCTTTTTGATAGTCGATTTTGTCAGAGAGTTCAATAGCTTGCGCCAAATACATTCTCGCCTGATCGGGTTCGTCAAATTTCAATTCCCAGGCAATGTCATTGAGTACATCAATTTTTTGTGGACTATCTGAGCTCTTGCTCAAAACTTGTTGAAGACTATCGAGTAAGGGATTTGCCTCTTGTGCAAAAAGAGAAAGGGAAGAAAAGAAAATGAAAACAAGAGTAGCCCCGCAACTAAACACTTTCCCAAAAGGAAGAAGAGTAGAAGTACTTACAAGTTTTGGGTTTGTTTTCACCTGATTTAATTGATCTGTAGGAAATGCGGTTCATAGCATGTTGGCCATACAATAAACAAAGAATATTTGGAAAACCGGAATCACAAGGTTTTTAAATGCATGTATTAATCTGTTATGCACTCTCACTCTTTTTAAAATGGATGCTGAATATAAGATACGTAGGATCGCGTAAGACTTGGCATTCGCAAGCCTCACCCACCGCTAGTAGTGATCCTGCATCCAGCAACTAGCATTTACTGTTCAGCAGCCACCTTCTCCAAAAGAATAACACCGTCCGCCAAAAATTTCAACTCTTCTTTCGGTTCAGTAATCGCATCAATTTCATCTTGCGACAAACCTTCGTCCTCTGCATAATGCTTCAGGTCTTTTACGCTAGTCATTTCGCGATAAGCATGTCCTTGCATCACCACTTCCTTACCAGCAATATCAAGCGGCATGAAAAATCCGTAGTCTTTGAAATTGACAAACATATCTTCTTTCCCTTCAGCCGCAATATTCATCCAGCAACCTTTTACTTTACAAACTTCAGCAACCGTGCCTTTTATCTTGGCAGGAAATTTTTCAGCATCACCCATTTTGTCAACCATTTCGGCATAGGATATGGCGTCATCCATAGAGAATTCAGCACCATAATTAGGAAACCCAGTTTCCGCTGATACTTTCGGAGGATCATTTTTACAGGCCATTATGGAGGCAGCGATCAGGAGTATAAAAAGAATTTTCTTAAGCATGATATTTGTTTTAACGTTTGAAAGAATCCTTACTAACATTCAAGGTTTAAGAATGTTATCTCGGATAAGTAAAATTCTGGTCATAAAAATAAAGCTAAAAACAATTATTTATACAATATTAACTAATAATTACGGGTTATCACTAAACAGCTTTAAACGCTTTGGTAAATGCCGGGTCTAATCCTTAAAATCGGCCATCAAAAGGCTGAATAGTAATTTCTGAACATCTTCAATCAAATATCAGGTTATATAGAAATAATCACTACATTTCACTCAACATGTCGGGCTTGCCACAGTCACCAAAAAGATGGTATTTTCGCCGACGCTCTCTAACACAACTAAACCAGATATTATGAAACAGCTATTAAGCCTTGTAGTGATGCTACAACTCTTCGCTTTCCCCCAACTCGATGCTCAATGCGTAAAAGGCGACTGCTACAACGGACGTGGGACCTATCAGTTTGATTCTGGTGCTCGTTATGTTGGAGAATTTCTCAATGGTAAAATCCACGGAGAAGGGGCACTTTATTTCAGTAATGGTAACAAATACTTCGGAACCTGGGCCAACCAATATCGCGAAGGAAAAGGGAAGATGGTTTTTAGCAGTGGCGATATTTATAAAGGTAACTTTGAAAAAAGTAAATTTTGTGGAGAAGGAACAATGGAATTTGCCAACGGCGACAAATACATGGGAGAGTGGGAAAAAGATTTCCAAAATGGGGAAGGAAAATATTTTTTCAAAAGTGGTGACGTCTATGAGGGCGATTTTAAAATTGGAAAATTTGATGGGCATGGTACGATGACCTATGCCGACGGCTCCAAATTTACAGGTGGTTGGAAAAATAATTACAAAGACGGCAAAGGCGTCTTGACCAACACCAGCGGGAAAGAAATCGAAGGCCTGTGGCTAAGCGGTAAGTTCTTAGGGGATGAATCTGAAGTAGCAGAAATAGATGCACCGGAAGAACTGATCATCGAAAAAGAATTAAAAAACTGCAATACTTCTTTTTGTAAAGAGGGTGTAGGGGTTTACACCTATGGTGATGGCACCAAATGGATTGGTGAATTCAAAGACGGTTTGCCGGAAGGCCAGGGAACCTGCTACTATGCCGTAGGCGATAAATATGTTGGAAACTGGAAGCGACATGCCCCACATGGTGACGGCATTATGGAATACGCCAATGGCAGAGTGCTTGGCGCAAAATGGGAATACGGTCGACCAAAAGGGGACCTCGATTCACCTGATGATGTCATCTCACAAGAGCAGATCGAAGTAGATCGCGATGATGAAATAAAAGTTTGGGCAGTGGTAGTTGGAGTCGCCCGCTACGTTCACATGCCTGTTCTGAAATATACCGATGACGATGCGTATCAAATTTACGCTTTTCTGAAAAGCCCGGAAGGAGGCGCTCTACCCGATGATCAAATTCGCGTGCTGATTGATGAAGATGCGTCGCGTACCAATATCCTGAAAACAATGCGTCAGGTATTTTTACAAGCCGATGAGAACGATGTTGTATTGTTATACTTCTCAGGGCACGGTCTGGAAGGTTCTTTCTTACCGGTCGATTTCGATGGCTTCAATAATAAACTAGACCACGAAGATATCAAAGACCTGCTAAGCGAGTCAAAAGCAAAACACAAAATTTGTTTGGCAGATGCCTGTCATTCCGGTAGTCTTACTGCCATGAAAGCCGCCTCAGCAGAATTAGCCATCCAAAAATTTTACAAAGCCTTTGAACAGTCAAGCGGAGGTACCGCTTTGTTACTTTCGTCAAAAGGTGATGAGTTTTCACTGGAAGACGGTGGACTCCGTCAGGGAATTTTCAGTCACTACCTTATCCGCGGCCTGAAAGGAGAAGCAGACAGCGATAAAAATAAGGTTGTAACCATGGAAGAACTCTTCAACTACGTTCACACAAAAGTACGCAGCTACACGGGCAACGCTCAAACCCCAACCATTAGCGGTAAGTTTGATCCGAATATGCCGGTGTCTGTTATTCGATAAGGTCTCAAACTCCCCAAAGCATAGAAGCCCCCTTATCCCTGGCGTTAACGGGGGACTTTTTATTTTAGGCCAAATGTTGGCATTATAGCAACTCTTAACCTTGGTTCGAAGCTAGTCGAAGAGTCTGTCTATGCACCCAAGAGACCGGAAAGCTCCATCGCGAAGCAAGGAGACTTCCGAGCTCGAGTATAAATAATGATGCCTAAGGGAACAACGCAGCTCGGAAGTCCTTACAGGCTCTCCGGTCTTTAAGCACGATCATGGAGACATAACTACTTTTCCTCACAGATTACAAAAATTGGTAATATATTTGTAGCAGAAGAACAAATGGCATAACCTTTTCGTTATTCCTTGCGTAGTCTTATTTGACAAGAAGTTTAGTACAAAATCACAATCAATAACATGAGACATCTTATCCTATTCCTTTTCTGTACCTTTTTTACCTTTCAGCTATCCGCCCAATGTACCGCTGGTGATTGCCAAAATGGTAAAGGCACCTACATTTTTCCAAGTGGCGCCAAATACACAGGTGATTTCAAAGACGGCGAAATTCACGGCGTCGGAGTCTGTTACTATACCAATGGTAGTAAATATTCGGGTCAGTGGCTACACCGCTATCCGGAAGGTAAAGGCACCAAAACATTTGCTGATGGTACCAAGCGAACGGGCGACTGGCAAAAAGGTCAACCCATTGATGAAAATGGAGAGGTCATCGTATTTACCGCAAAAGGTGAAGCCGAAGAAGATGACGGAACCGATATTCAAACCGGATGTATTACTGGTGACTGTGAAAAGGGCGAAGGCGTTTTTGCATATGCAGATGGTAGTCGTTATGAAGGACAATTTGCAAATGGAAAGCTCCAGGGCTTTGGAACTTTATTTTCTGCCAACGGAGATAAGTTTGTAGGTTCTTTCGAAAATAATTTCCAAAATGGAAGTGGTACTATGTTTCATGCAGATGGAACCAAGTCTGTAGGCCAGTGGATGGAAGGTGAGTTTTATGGCGATACCTTTAGAGAGATGGGAATTGAAGGTTGCCAGCAAGGTGATTGCGAAAACGGAGAAGGTACTTATATCTACAAAGGCGGTGAAGCAAAATATGTGGGTCACTTTAAAGATGGATTAGCCAATGGCTCCGGTACTTGCTACTACGCTAATGGCGAGCGCTACAAAGGAGACTGGAGCGGTGGAACATTTGAAGGAATAGGTACCTTATATATGTTGGACGGAACGCAGGTAGTTGGTTATTGGAAAGAAGGCACTTACATGAGCAAAGAAGCTCCTGAAGATTTAGCTGCAGCTAAAACAGAAACTACAACTACAGCATCTGAAAAAGTAGATTTAATGGCGGTCAAAGAAGCCAGAGGAATGAAAGTTTGGGCAGTCGTCATCGGAGTAGCTGATTACAGCCACATGCCGGCACTAAAGTACACAGATGATGATGCCTATCGCGTATTTTCATTTCTGAAAAGTCCAGCAGGTGGCGCACTCAAAGATGATCAAATCAGAATCCTGATTGATGAAAATGCTACCAAAGAAAAAATCGTAACTGCGCTGGAAGAAGTATTTGGAAAAGCGGGTGAAAACGATTTGGTGATGATGTATTACTCGGGTCACGGCCTGAAAGGATCTTTCCTACCAATTGACTTTGATGGTTTCAATAATAAATTGGGCCACGACGAAGTAAGCCGAATTCTAAAAAACAGCAAAGCAAAATATAAAATATGCATAGCGGATGCCTGCCACTCCGGTAGCCTGTTGGCGATGAAAAGCGGAACAGTTGATAACCTGCTAGCCAGCTACTATACTTCTTTGGCAAAAGCTGATTCAGGAACGGCATTAATTATGTCTTCCAAGTCAAGTGAAACATCTCTGGAGTCAAGTGGATTGAGACAAGGTGTTTTCAGTCATTTCCTCCAAAGAGGTATGAAAGGAGAAGCTGATACAGATGGCAACAAGATTGTGTCTATCAGCGAGCTTTATACTTACATTTCAGAAAATGTGCGTAACTACACTGGTTACCGCCAATCTCCGGTAATTGAAGGAGATTACGATCCGAGTATGACGGTGGGAGTGGTGCGAGAAGAGTAAGTAATGTATCCGCCAAATTTATCCCGATTAAAATACGGGACAAGTTTTGGCTGGATCACCACTAACTGAATTGCAAGATTATAGAATCTGCCCAATAAATTCACGGGTTACTAGTTCTGCGTCCTAACCCAGTCTCCTAAAAAAACAAACAATCCCGAATGTGCATGGCGCGCGTTCGGGATTGCTTGTTGTAGAAACTTGCTTTTCGATTTGTGGAAACTTAGTACGCTTATCAGTTGATTTGTAGCCCAATTAAACCAACTCACTTCTACAAAGTTTGAGGAAAGAGGTATTAAATAATATAATAATATTGATGTTTTTTTTTTTTTTGAAAGCAATTTGTTATATTTGGTTTGTTGAATAGTTTTTTTGCTGTGTAATAAATTCAACGTCTTGCCCTTAGTTTGTTATATAACTACCATTAGCCATGAAAAAAATAAAATACATTCTTTTCTTTTTAGTGTTATCAAACACATTACCCGCACAAGATACCATCAATTGGGATGCAGTCATAGATCGCTATTATGAAAAGTATCAGCCTGAAGTCAATCCGCAGTGGATTTTTCCTATCGTTTTTAAAAATGGTATAGGAAAAAGAGATACGATTTATCTAGCCCTTGACTCTAATGCGCATTCTTTTATGCCAATACCTGCTGATACCATTTATGGAGAAATGTATGAGGCTGTTGATTCATTTGCTTTTAGTGCGTTCTGGACTGATTGTCCTAGTACTATTTGTGATACGCTCTCTGTAGTTAAAGTAAATGCTTCAGTTAATGGAGGTGGTGGTGCTTTCCGATTTTACAACGGTATTAAACCACTGACGGTCTATTTTAATTCAGCGTTATTTTATAGTGATAGCCTGGGGGCGTTATTAGATTCTAATGGTGAGCAGATTTACCTTCCTACTCCCTTCGAGCCTCTAGCAAGAGGTCGCGTTTTGATCAATGATTTTGATTCGACTTTACCAGTTCCTCCTGTAACAGAAAGTTGTAATTGGATTCATAATGATATTTGGATTAGTGATACCATTCCTCCAACATTTCAGGTGCCTTGCCATTTTTCGGATAGTTTGATTCTTCAATACGATGACGATAGTCCCTATGCAGGTGAAATATTTTTTAATATAAGGGATTGGACAGGGGTATGGGTGTCGACTGAAGAGTTGGAAGAGAAGAAATCATTTCAGGTTTATCCTAACCCTTCTGATGGCTTGATCTTAATTGAGTCTGCATTGGATGGATCAATGCCCTTAGAATTGACCCTGTTTGATGTGGGAGGGCGTATTTTGTTAAAAAAGGAGATGAGTATGTTATTTGGTTCGGCTTCTTTGGATTTGTCTACTAAGGAAAATGGACTCTATTATATGCAACTAAAAACAAAAGAGCACTTATCTGTGCATAAGATTAGTTTGCTTCGATAATGATTTAATCACCTTTAAGTTAAATTCAAAAATTATGAAATCAAAATCAATTTTATTGTTAATTCTTTGTTGTATTTCCTCAGTCAGTTTTGCTCAATTAGAGCTTATGCATGGACATGATACGAACGGGAGTGGAGATATAAGAGTACTGATCGTTTTTGCAGAATTAGATTGTACCCCGTGCCCCAATTCAACCCTTTGTGGATCAGAATCCACTTTATGGCCAGAAGGCGCCTTGCCTGTTAATGTTGAAGACTGGATATTACCAGAATTATTGGACGATGAAACACCTGAACAAGGGGAAGTTACAAAATTTTATCATGCAGCCTCTCTAGGAAACTTAAAGGTTACTGGCGATTTTTTTCATGCTCCTGTTAGAGTTTCCTGTCTAGATTATGCGAGTTCTAACGATCAGGGGCGCGCAGCAGTTTTCAATCAATTAAATGCAGAAATAGCTGGAGGTAATACTGATTTTCAATCTACTTATTTGGGAGGCTTTTCCTCTTGGGGAGATTTTGACTTAATTAGTCTTGAAGGAAATCATGGTAATGATAAGACTTTAGGACCGAATGGTAGTGTTGATTGTGTGGCTATTATTTGGCGGAATATTCCGTCTGCAAGCGATTTCGGATTTACTTCAACTGGTGTAGCACCAATGCTACAAATGGCCGATGACAATATAGGAGCAAATGTCAGGGTAATAGGTAATTGGGGAGACCGAAGAGGTGATGATTATCCTTTATTTATAGCAGAATATTTACACGCATTGTATGGTGGAAATAACTGGCACATGGGAGGTGGAGCTTCTCGGCATACTTTTATGGGATACACTGGTACGCATGGTTTGGCTGCCCAAACATGGGGGGCCTCTCAAATGGCAAATGCCTGGGATAGGTGGGCTTTAAATTGGAGGCCATTTGATTGGGACTATGATTTGCCCGGGGCAGCCAATTTTCGAATACGAGCAACAAGCGCAGATGGGACAACAGCAGTTAACACAGATCTTTTAACTCCTTGTCAAGCTGAGCAAACCTTTATTTTAAGAGATTTTTACAAAACAGGAGATGCTATTAGGATAAGACTACCGCATTTAGACTTCCCAATTAGTAATGACCATGATATTAAATCTCAATATCTTTGGTTGGAGAACCATCAGCAATTGTCTGAATATGATAGATCAAAAGGAGGGGCCTGTGGGGAATGGGGAACAGGTTTGTACGCTTACTTTCAGATAGGTAAGGATGTATCGACATCGGCGACATCTAATTTGGGAGAGATTTACCCAGAGCATTTAGGAGGAAGCTTAGATGACAGAGCCAGAGAGTCTAATTTTTTAGCCAGTTGGTTGTTTCCTTTGACAGCCGAAGGAAGTTACGATTATGATTATCGAATAGATTTAATGGGGGAGGATATGAATAATACTACTTGTATTTGGAATAATGAGTATTTGCCTATTGAAACAGATAGTGATAACACTTTGCCTAATCCTTTGACAGGTGCTTCTGAATTATTTAATTTAATGACTGATGTAGATGGAAATGGTTCTTTGGAAGGATTAAACGCAAATCCGCTTGATTTTATCTTTATTTCTGGGAGTGCTGAAATTAATAATGGTTCAACTTCACCTGAATTCAACTTGTTTAAATGGGGGGATCAAGCTGATGCATTTAGGCTCAATGAGAAAAATAAAATTGCGATTGGTCGAAATCCGTCGGCAGCACCAGTATACACTCATATGTCTGGAGTAGATATGAGAGAAAATACAGACGCTGGTCAGCCTAATAAAGTGTACGAAAACAGAACAATTTATCTTAATGGTATTTCCGTAGAGATCATTGAAGAAATAGCTAATGCTGATGTCACAGATGAAAATGGAAATCCTTCTATTGATCTTAAAATAAGAGTCCGCTGGGATGATTATCTGGTCGATCAGGATACACGTTGGTGTGGTAATATTGTCCTCCAGCAGGATGATGATGATGTATGCTCAGACTGGCAATCAAGAATTGTCATAGATGATGACAAGGAAATTTTGTTAGATCAGGGACGCACACCTACTAAGTATGTTGGAGACCAACAAGTGGATGGATCTTTTCTTTTTGCAGAAAATACTACGCTTACAATTTCAGATGGGACTCAATTACACTTAAGAGATACGGCCCGCATCCGAGTGAAAAATAACTCCACCCTAATAATAGAAGAAGGTGCAGAAGTATTACTAGAACAGCATGCCTGCATCGTAGTAGAAGAAACAGGTACGCTCTATTTAAAAGGAAATAATATCAATCTTATTGGAGATAATTCTGTCATCATCCTAAAAGGAACCTTAAAAACAGATGATGATGTAGATTTTACTTTCACCGGTCCGGGGTTTATTGATGTACACCCAAGTCATCAAATAGATATGGGATTAAATAGTGATTTTGTTATTGAGCGGCCAATAACTTCCGATCAAGAACGTTTTATGCGGCTCCGTGATAATACAGTGTTGGGTTTAAGTGACAGAGAATTGAGGCTTCGATACGGAAAAGTAATCTATGGGGAGAATGCACAAATTGGTGTTACAGATGGAGGCATTGTTGCGGTGGGTACCATCTTTGAAGGTAATAACAATGCCATAGGTTTAAGAGGAGTTGACTTAGATGATTGTCAAATAAATTTCAATGAATTTTATACGATGGAAAGAGGTATTGATTTGTATGGAAACAATACAGTGCCGGTAATAAAGTCTATTTAAAACACCCAAATAGCTAGCCTTATCAGATGAGACCCTCCACACAAACAAAATCCCCAAACCCTTTGCATAACCACACATAAATCGCTATCTTTGCAGCCGTTTTCTTAATTATTTAACTAAAAACACTTCTGAATGAATCAGTATGAAGTAACTTTCATCGTAGATCCGGTGCTGTCGGGCGATGAAATTAAATCGACAGCTCAAACGTATGTAGACCTTATTAGCAAAGAAGGTACTATTGTACATACAGATGAGATGGGATTGCGCCAATTGGCCTACCCAATCCGAAAACGCACCACCGGTGTATACTACTGCATCGAATTTCAAGTTCCCAACGGGGAAATGATTAGTAAAATGGAATTAGCTTTCCGTCGGGATGAGCGTATCATGCGCTTTTTGACGGTCAGACTAGACAAGTTTGGTATCAAATTCAACGATGACAGGCGCAACGGACTTATCGGAAAAAAGAAATCGGATAAGAAAGAGAAAGACGCTCCTAAGGAAACAGCTAAAAAAGCTGCTCCGGCTAAAAAGGCAGCTCATAAACCACTTCCAAAATCAGCTCCGAAGGCGGTTCAGGAAGTAGCTGCTGCTGCTGTTTCTGCGGCTCCTGTTGTCCCTGTTACCGCTTCAAAATCTGAAGAGGAATAATTCAATTTACTAAAATTTAAAATTTAAATATCATGGCATCTAGAGACGATATCAAATTTTTGAGCAACCCTAATATCGGGTCATTACGCAAGAAATACTGCCGTTTCCGTAAGTACGGTATTCGACACGTCGATTACAAAGACCCGGATTTCTTGTTGCAATTTATCAACGAACAAGGTAAAGTATTGCCTCGTCGCATCACTGGTAACTCGTTGAAGTACCAGCGTAAAGTAGCTACTGCTGTTAAACGTGCACGACACCTGGCAATACTACCTTATGTAGCAGATTTGCTCAAATAATTGTAGAAGGATCAATCCTTCTCGCATTATCAATGTTAACGTAAAATTTTATCAATAATGGAAATAATATTATTGCAAGATATAGATAAGGTTGGGGACCAGCACACAATCGTTACTGTGAAGAACGGTTATGGGCGCAACTACCTTATCCCACAAGGCATGGCACTTATCGCCAATGCAACTAATCGAGGAAAGCTCGATGACCTTAGAGCGAAAGAAGCTGCTGAAGAAGCGAAGCTGTTGGGTACTTACCAGGAAATGGCTGATAAAATCGGCGACTCAGTTCTTCGAATTGGTGCTAAAGCTGGTACCAGCGGGAAGATATTTGGTAGTATTACCAGTGTTCAAATCGCTGCCGTTCTTAAGGACAAATTTGAAATCGAAATTCCTCGTAGAAAAATCACTATTCCTGTTGAAGTAAAGGAATTAGGTGAGTATGAAGCAGTTATTGCATTTCATCCTGAAGTGGTAAAGACGGTAAAAATTGAAGTAGTACAGGAGTAGTCCTGAATACAATAAAGCTTTTAAAAAGCCGGCAAGATTCATTTCTTGTCGGCTTTTTTGATAGACTTCCTGAGTCCTCAAAAATAAACAAAGTCAATCACACGGTTGATTACGGTCGCAGGAAACTGACTCCCCACCCCTGACTCCCGACACCTCAACAGTCACAGCCCAATCGCAAATACCCAGCTAAATCAAACTCAATGTTTTTAAACAGTTCAACATTGCTTGTCACAAATAACTGATTTGTAATCAAATTGTTGCGTTTTGCTCCAGTGACGGGCTTGTAAAAAAATGTGAGCTCAGTTTTTAATAAATAATTACGAAAATAAAAACAATTGAAATATTTATATGCTTAATTTAAAATTTAAAAATATGTCTTACGGGCTGTCCTTCAATCGCTTGTTGAAAAAGATGCAATCAGATGAAAAATTAGCCTAATATGGCAAAGTTAATTTTTTCATAATTTAGTTGACAACCGTCCGGTTTGACTGTATCTTTGAATTGTTATTCAAGCAAAAAGTATTTCCTCTCCACCGAATAATTTTACCGCTCTACTTTTTTACTCCCTTTTTTACTCCCTTTATTAAGACCCTTATATTTCTGAAAAGAAATTTTAATCATATAGCTGTTGTGAGTATTTACTACTCAACAATATTTCCCTCCTCTCGTGAAAAAAAACATGAGATTTATCAAAGAATCAAAAAAATAATTTTTTTAAACTGTATAACCATGAAATTTATCCAATGTATTTATCAACAACAGGTATTAATGAAACAGGGGTGAAACAATAAACAATCGGTTTACAAACAAACACAAATATACGTCTGAACAACGTGTAATCGCTTTCAAAATAGTAAAGGACAGGTGGCAATTAGTTTTGCTACCTGGCCATTTACTAATCTTTTAAGTTACTGATTTTAGCTCAGGAACGAACGAATCTTTTCTTACATTATTAAAGTGAACAACTAGAAGAAAAACATACTCTAAATACAAAAGAGTTTAATACATTATAATTTAAGTTTCGTCCGAATTTGAATAGGTTATTTTGGAGTTAATTGAGTTATAAATTTCGCGAATAGCCTTAGCTATTTAAGGAATTTCTAACGAAAAGGAATTTCAAAAGAAGCATTTCAAAACGGGCAGAATTTAGGTTACAGTGTATTATAAGACTTAGGTTAGTTAATAAAGTAAACTCTTGGTTGTGCCCGGCTATTTATTTAGCTGGGCCTTCTTTTTTTGCCACAGAGGCACAGAGTGCACCGAGGAACATGGATGAAAACTTCCGTATTCCTCTATGTCCTTCGTGCCTCTGTGGCTAGCTATTCAGCTATCCGTTAGAAGGAAAATAAAAGAAGTCAAAAATGGCAAAGATGATCATTCTCCTTCAACCACACTTCCTTCTCCTCGTAGTCCGGCATCGCATCCGAAACTAATTTCCAAAAACGAGAAGAATGATTTAACTCTATCAAATGAGCCAGCTCGTGGATAATCACATAATCAATGACTTCTGATGGCGCAAACAAAAGACGAGTCGACAAGTTGACATTACCTTGTGAAGAACAACTTCCCCAATTCGAATGATTGTACTTTAGGTTGACACTAGTAATGGGTTGTTTGAAATACAAGTTGTTAAGCTCGTTAACGCGTCGTTTGATGTCAGGCATAAAATCCTGAGCGATAACCCGACTTAGCAAATGTTGAATACTCTTTTGAAGATGGGATTCCGAATCATTCGTACTTAAGCGTAAATGAATAATCTGGTTGCGCAATTTGGCAGCATGCGTTTTCCGGTCTGTACGGGTAATTCTTAATAAATAAGAACGTTCGCCAATTTCAACTGTATCTCCATCTTTATATCCTTTTCCAAAAAATTGTGTGTGCAATTGTTGATTAGCATCAAAACGTTTTTGTACCCAGTTGATAAACCAGTTGATTTGTTTGTGCTCCTCAACTTTATCTAATCGAGATGGCATGCGCAGAATAGCCGCGCGTTTGCCGATAGAAGCACGTACATTATTTCTGGATTCCCGATAAATTTTAGCGGGAAGCTTTTTACCACTGATTTCCAGATATGTTTTTTGAATTTTTGCCATTTAATAGAAAAGAAATAAAGCAAGTGAATTGTTCATCCACTTCCAGATTTATTGTAACGGTTCAGTTGTCCCAGGTCGATTGATGGGCTATTGCCAACTATTGGCCGTCGACTCTTCTCAAACGCGTTTTAATGCACGATCAAGGGAAGCCAACAGCCAATAGTAAACAACAGTTAACTATTTTTTTTAGCAAAAGCCTGCATTAGGTCAACTAAAACCTGAATGCCATCTTTGGTCATTGCATTATAAATAGAAGCTCTGAAACCGCCTACAGATCGGTGGCCCTTTAGTCCAACACATCCGGCTTCCGCAGTCATTTTCATAAATTCGTCCGTTAGTGAATCGTCCTTCATGGTAAAAGTTACATTCATCAACGAACGATCTTCTTTCGCTGCAGCTCCTTCAAATAAAGGGTTTGCATCAATTTCATTATAGAGCAAGGCCGCCTTCTCTTCATTATGTACCTGCATAGCTTTTACACCACCTTGAGCTTTCAACCATCGAAGCGTTAGCATACAAACATAAATAGGATAAACAGGAGGTGTATTGAAAGAGGATCCTTTGGCAATATGCGTTTGATAATTTAGCATAGTAGGAATCGTTCTGGATACTTTACCCAGTAGGTCTTTTCTAATAATGACGAGAGTCGTTCCGGCAGGCCCCATATTTTTTTGCGCACCGGCATAGATTATTCCGTACTTTTCAATCGGAACAGGGCGACTAAAAATATCTGATGACATATCACATACGATGGGCACATTTGTGTTTGGCCAGTCGTGATACTGCGTTCCGTAGATCGTATTATTACTAGTCAGATGCAGATATTTGCAATCAGTCGGGATGTCAATTGCTTTAGGGATGAAGTTGAAGTTTGAATCTTTAGACGAACCAAGTACGTTTATACCACCGTATAGTTTTGCTTCTTTGATGGCTTTAGTGGACCAAGTACCTGTATCAACATAGCAGGCTGTTTCACCTTCGTTAAGGATATTAAGCGGAACCATGAAAAATTGTGAACTGGCACCTCCGGTAAGAAACAATACCTCATAATCATCACTCAAATCAAGTAATTCTTTTACCAGAGCAACCGCTTCATCGAGCACTGCAACGAATTCTTTTCCCCGATGAGACATTTCTAAAAGAGACAAGCCTGAGCCGTGATAGTTGGCTACTGCCTTTGCCGCTTCCTCAATAACTTCAGCCGGTAAAATCGCCGGACCAGCACTAAAGTTGTATTTTTTTACATTATTTGCGGTCATTGTATTCATAAAAAACAGATGATTTTAATAAAAATTAGAAAAGAAAATATTGAAGCTGTAAAAATAGCCTTTTACTGTGAATTAAGTATTAATTGATCTAAAGTTTGGTTATTATATGGATTACGGCAATTTTCTAGCGAAAGTTACCTGCATTGACCTATTAGGTTTGTAAGAAGAACCCCCTTGATTTAAGCTTAAAAATCAGTTCGTAAAAAAAGATTACATTTTCTTTAAAAATAGTTTGTTTAATAACAAGAAGTCTATTACCTTTGCAGTCGCCTTAAGAAAAAGGTGAGAATTTAACGAAATTCTTCGTGTTTACACGAAAAAAGTTCATTGACACTGAGAAGGAATTGAGGAAGATTTGGTTAGAGGAAAAAAGATTAATACGCGAAAGATAATTTATTATTGAAGCACACAGAATTAGAATTCTATTCTAGTCTTAGTGTGTTTTCGAGCACATTTAAGTACTAGTAACCATAGAAAAAGAATTTACTATGGAGAGTTTGATCCTGGCTCAGGATGAACGCTAGCGGGAGGCTTAATACATGCAAGTCGAGGGGTAACG
>Ga0114957_1001118_pt1 | contig 31218 bp, 27 predicted proteins | sample BantaG_FD_87175 | JGI IMG/M metagenome (GOLD analysis project Ga0114957, IMG submission 87175) | Marine algal microbial communities from Bantry Bay, Ireland - BantryBay_4 metaG | ecosystem: Host-associated > Algae > Red algae > Unclassified | place: Bantry Bay, Ireland | collected 2014-11-21
ATTTCTCTGTCTTTCTTCCCTTCCCGCACTAGGCGGCTCATCGATCGATTGCGACCCATCTGCAATCGCTCCGCAATCCACTGGTTACCTACATCCGTTTGTTCCTTTAGCACTTTAGCAGGCTTACTGTTGCGACCTTTCGGGGTCCCCCTTGCGTGCGATTTCCTCCGAAGCGAAATCGAGTTCTTCAATCGCACATCCAACGAGTCTGGCAGCTTCACCCTCACCGTAGAACTCCACTGCCGCTGATTCATGGTTTGCTCTTGCTCCGCAACTGCTTCGAGCTCTTCCCAACCATTTTCAGGAGCCGGTCTCGAAAACTCTCGTCGCCCGGATACCAGCCCTTTCATCGCCTCCTTCGATAACTTCCCTCCGTTCTTCGAAGCTCTTTCTTCCAGATAAGCAGTATAAGCCCGCCGACCACGAGCGCTCTTCGCGAGCTTGAACGAAGCTGGGATCGACTTGTAACGACCTTGAAAGACGTGTCCCCGTCTTCCGCGCTTCCGGTTCCGGCTACGGCCAAAGGTTCCCATCCGAAGTTGCATTCCTGAAACAAGGTTTGGCTCCACTGGTGTTTCCAGCAGGAGGTGGAAGTGATTTCACATCAAAACTCAAGCGTGAACCCTCTACCCGTGGCGTCCACAGACCTAATGGAGCCTTTCCAAAAACCCCGAGACGTCTTGACGCTCGCCAAAGATAAACATCACTCCATCTCCACGTGCCATCACAGGGTAAACCGCACCGGGATACTGAACACGATAAGCTCACGATGTTACCATGCGTGGCCTGACCCAAGTTCTCGCCCCTGAACACGATAAGCTCACGATGTTACCATGCGTGGCCTGACCCAAGTTCTCGCCCAAGAGCTACCCGCGCGATGTGCGTGGCGGCCACTGAGATACCGACACCCCTTGGCTGGGCTTCCGCGTCGTGCGTCCGCTCAAGGTGCCTTCTCTGGAAGAAATGCACCTCCTCTGGAATACCGGCCCGGGGAAGTTGTAAGGGGTCGCTTTTTCGCCTAGCATATGGCGTGCGCTCGCTCGTCCTGATCTTCACCATCATCGCGGCCTACCTGCTTTTACGCGGGATCCCGGAGGGCTGGCACATTATTCTGCGCGTCTGCTTTGCCGTTTTCGTTCTCGTCTTTGGCCTCGCCATTTGGGGGAAGCGACCTCCCGCGAAATCGACCGTCGCCACTCCGGAGCGCACGCCGCGATGGCTCGATTTCCTAAGCATGGGTTTGGCCATCCTCGTCATCGAAGCTCTCTTCCTCCTCTTCTTCGCAAGTGCGCCCGGCGCTGCCGAGGACCTTGCCCGTAACCTTGATAAGAAGCTCCACCCCGCGACTTACCGGACCCCCTCCGATGAGGAAGAGGATCTCGGGTCTGGAGCACCGCTCAAAACCTCCGGGAACTGGCTTTGGCAGAATAACGGCCGCCGCGAACTGGGAGGCTCAGGAAAAGTGAGCCCCTCGAACCGACCAGAAGTCTATCTCTGGCCAGATGACGCACGCCTTTTTTCCCAAAGTGAACTCTACCTCCGCTCCTTCACCCTATCCCGATATCGAAACGGAGTTTGGGAAGCGGAGCCCGAGCCTCCCCAGTCGCTGGACTCGCGCGATGGAAAAATCACCATCGCCCCGGACGCCGAACGCTCGCTCGCTTACGAAGTCTACCACGGCCCGAACACGCGCGGCCAGAGTCTCGCCGTCACCCTACCCGGGCTCATCGAGATCGCCTCCCCATCCCTGCGCCGCATCGCTCCCGCGACCTATCGCCTCCCCCCGCTCGCCGAGGACGCGGAGGCCTACCGCTACCGCGCGCGCTCAGCCCCTACTTTTTTTCGCTCCGGGATGCGCCCCGCCCCACTCACCTCCCCTACCCTCCCCCTCGCCCCAGAAGCTCGGGCCGCCATCCAGGAAATCGTGCGTGCGACTTCCGGTAGCCCCGGCGACCGCCTCAACCAAGTCCGCACCCTCCTTGCAAACCGCTGCCAATATTCGCTCGACCCCGGGCTCGATGAACGCGCCGATCCGCTGGTGGAATTTTTAGAGACGAAAAGGCGCGGCTTCTGTGAGCACTTCGCCACCGCATCAGCCCTCATCGCGCGTGAACTCGGCTATCCCTCTAGGGTCGCCTACGGCTGGTCCGGCGGGCGATTTTACGAGGCTCCTAACATGTTCGTCTTTCGCGCAAAGGAAGCGCACGCCTGGACCGAAGTGCAAGTCGCCTCAGGGGAATGGGTCATCTTCGAGGCCACTCCGCCAGACCGCAGTGAGGGAAATGCGAGCATCGCGCAGGCGAACGAACCGCCCCCCATCCCCTCCGGCTTCGATCCCGGGATCGGTCTCGGCCTGAGCCACTTGAGTTCCCCAAGCCTCGCGCTTCCCTCGCTCGCTCCGCTCAAGCGCTTCGCCCTCCTGATCGGGGGCTTCGCCGCTCTCGCTTTCCTCATTTCACTCTTTATCAAACGACCGGAAAAAGAAAACCACTCCGGTCGACCCGGAAGCGGCCTTCTCCCCCGCCCCCAGAATTACCTCACCACCTTCCGCCGAGCCTCGACAGCTCTCGGTTTCCCCATGCCGCCGGGCCGCACCCTGCGCCAACACCTCAGCGAGCTGCGCTCCCAGAACCAAGCCCCGGAATTCGCCGACGAACTCCTCCGCTACCATTATGAGGTCACCTACGGCTTCGAGCCGCGGACCAAAACCACCGAGAAGCGGTTCCAGTCACTTTCTAAAAAGTGGCGTCGCAAGAACTAAGTCATCCTAACGAACAGACGTTACCGCACGGCGATAGAAGGCCGTTATTCTGAGAATGGTGGGGGCGTTATGGGCTGAAAATCAGATGAAAGGTGGATTGTATCTCTTCTCTAAGCTCATAAGAATTATCACCATTACTGGAACACCCGGAGCATCTTCACCCCCTCTTACCCCGCCGGGAAGGCCCCCTTTTATCAGTAACAAGGCGAATTGAGCGCAGGACTCACTCTCACAATCGGCTTGCTCATCCTGCGGCTAAGGCATAAGGCGGTTCTGACATGAGGAAGCCGATTATCGCCGCTAACTGGAAACTGAATAAAGGACCATCTGACACCGAGGATTTCATCCGCGGATTCGAGGGCAAACTTGCAGACCTGCCAAAGGGCGTCGACATCATCATCGCGCCGCCTTTTGTCTCACTCGTCAAAGCCACGGAGCTTCTCTCCCAATCCCGCGTTCGCGTCTCGGCGCAGAACATGTCCGAGCAAGATAACGGTGCCTACACCGGTGAGGTGAGCGCCTTTATGCTAAAGGAAGTTTTTGTGAGCTACGTTATTCTAGGCCATTCTGAGCGCCGCTCAATCTATGGTGAGACCGACGCAGTAATTAACGCAAAAATCCTAAAAGCCCACGAGGTAGAGCTCAAGCCCATCTTCTGCATCGGCGAGACCTTACAAGAACGTGAGGACGGCAAGCTCGAGGACGTCCTGCGGACCCAGATTACTGACGGCCTAAAGGATGTGAGCGAGAAGCAAATGCTCGATACCGTCATCGCCTACGAGCCCGTCTGGGCCATCGGCACCGGCGTCACCGCATCGCCCCAGCAAGCGCAGGACGCACACGCCTTCGTCCGCTCAGTCATCACCGACCTTTACGGAGTTTCCGTCTCGGAAAAGGTCCGCATCCAGTATGGCGGCAGCGTGAAGCCTGATAATGCTGCCGAGCTTTTGGGCCAAAAGGACATTGATGGCGCCCTTGTCGGTGGTGCCGCTCTCGAGGTCGCCTCCTTCGCCGATCTCATTAAAAATGGCGTAGCCGAGTAAGCGGACCATGGACCGCGCGGTATTCGGAACGAAGGAAGGCGAGATTCTCGTCGGCCACGGACCCTTTACCACCACCGCAGGGCCACCTCTTTCCGGGGTGGCTTTTTATCGCAATGATTTCGCCCTCAGCAAGCCCGAGCCTTGGTATCAACCAGCGCGCGTTGAACTGCTAAAACCACGCAAGACCGAAGCTCTGGAAATCGACTGGACTGAGCCAGAGGTCGAACCCTTCGCCCGAGTCTTTCGCGAGGTCAGCGAGGCGATTACCCAAGGCCTCATCGAGAAATCCGTCCCTGTCGTGACCGCCCGAGGCCGCGCTGCCAAAGGCGGTCCGGAAGCTCTCTTGAATCGCCTTTTAGCCACCCCAGGAACCCTACGACCCTACGGATGGATCGGCGATCACGAGGGCTTTCTGGGAGCAACTCCTGAGGTGCTCTTCCGCCTTTTCGACGGCCGCATTGACACCATGGCCCTCGCCGGAACCGCCCGCAGTAACGAGGCCGAAATCTTCGCCGTTGATGACAAAGAGATCCGTGAGCACGAGTTCGTCGCCCAGTCCCTTATCGACAAGCTGACCGACCTCGGGATGGTGCGAAAGAAAGAGCGTGAGATACTCGATCTCGGAAAACTCATTCACTTCCGAACTCTCATCGAAGTCGAGCTTTACCAGCACGAACTATTCGAGAAATTGATCTCTCGCCTTCACCCCACTCCCGCCCTCGGGCCCCTCCCGCGGACGGCAGAAACGATGGCCCTTTTACAGGAATGGCGGAAGCGCCTCGGCTGTCCACCCGAGTTCGGCGCTCCCTTCGGCCTCATGCGTGATGGCGAGTTCGAAGCCCTCGTAGCGATCCGCATGATCGGCTGGAAGGAAAACGAATTCGTCCTCCCCAGCGGCTGCGGGATCATCCAAGAATCCCGCCTCGTAAACGAATGGCGCGAGCTCGCCCTCAAGCGCGCCGCCGTCCTCGAACTGCTCACCTCCTAGGCCAGCCTCAGCCAAGGACCCTCGCCCTATTTATCGTGACGGGATACGATAAACGAAAACCCCTTTCGATGAGGCCCCCACATCCTCATCCGCCCCAAAAAGCGACCTGCCCCATCTGACGTTCATCCTCCGAAAAACCTTCTGATACTTCGCCGTAAACTCCCTCACAAAGTCCTCACTCACCACCGCAACTTCCGTTAAAAACACCCCGAAATCACATTCTGCTCTTTTGAAAATCGGAGTGGTATTACCTCGGATGCCGATACCCCAGTGCAACAGATCCTCCCCCAGTCCACAAAAAAAAGCCGCACTCTAAAGAAGCGCGGCTTTTGTTTCATTGATAAATCACCTACTTCCGCAAGCGGCGCCCCATAAGTCCGAGAGACGCCACTCCTAAAAGAAGCGCAGAGCTGGGCTCAGGGACCGGGCAAGCATTGAGAGCGAGACTATCAAAGCGGTTCTCGTTGGTAGACACCGTCGAGCTAAAGCGCAGCGACATAACAGGAGTCGAAACCGCATTCGTATAAGTCTCAAAATCCTGGGTATCACCGACTGCTAAGGCAGTGTCTGAAAGAGTGAAAATCACCGCACCACTCGCATCCAAACCTTCCACTGTGAACGTCCCACTTCTTGCCCGAAGATCAATTGAGCCTAGGACGAACGGCACCGTCGTGCCATTATCCTCAAGCTGGATTATTCCGTTGATACCAACCGCTGGCGGACCAGTGAACAGAAAGCCTCCATCATCACCGAAGTTGCCTGATGAGTCAGCAGCAGCGTTGATTCCATTACCTCCAGTCTCTAGGAGAACATAGTTAACCCCTCCTGTTGTGGCTGGAGATCCGCTTGTAAATCCGTTGAAAGCCGTGAACTCGTTGAATTCAAACGTCAAGGCTGTGGCACCATAACTACTCGTCACCGAGGTCAAGAGGAGGGCAACTGCCGCACCAATAGTTTTTTCGTTAATCATTTAATCTAGTTTGTTACTTGTTATTTCGTGAAATATCTTGACAAAAAACTGACAAGGCAACTAAAAGAACTTGATTGTGACAGATATGTCAAGCTGCATTGCACGAAAAAGATGGACCTTATCAATTAGCAGTTCTCCTGCAGCAGCACGGCTTCGGCGATGGTTGTAGAACCCTATCCAGCCGGACACCAACTGTCATCTTCTGACACGCATCCATAGCTCCAATTTCTCAGCCTCTCGTATTTAATACTACGCCGAAGATGTTCAATTAAGACCGAAGCTCGCCTTCGTTTCGTCCCACCCAGGTGGGTTTTCAGAACTGACGTTCGGCGACCTAGAGACAACAGGGGGATCTCATGCTTCCCCCAAAGTTTTCTTTTCGATTTTTTCCGTCCTGCTAAGACGGTTCTTGAGTGCAGATACTCCTCCCCCAATTTTTCCCCAGAGCTTGGTAGTGATGATGACGGCGATGACGCAGATAATCAGGAAAACAAAAAAGCCTACTGCGGGCGCGAATGCCATGAGGCCGAGTCCTCCTAAGACGAGGCCGTCTTCCGCCACGCTAGCGATGGCATTTGAGACGGGTTCCGGCGATAGGTTGATGAGAAGACGGCCGCCCGCCTTAAGACTATGGGTGGCCAAGCTGGCTCCTCCAGAGAGGAGTCCGGCAACCACACTCATCGCGGGGTCGAGGTCGCCGAGGGCAGTGAGAGCGAGCATGATTCCCCCGATAGGCCGGACGATGGTATGAAGAACGTCCCATGTGGAATCGACCCAAGGAATCTTGTCAGCGAGAAATTCAACCGCGAAAAGGGCCCCTGAAACACCGAGAATCCAAGGATCCCCTAGGACAGCAAATTGTTCGTGGGTAGCGGCAAGATCGACCCAGCCAAAGCGCACTGCCATCCCTGTAACCAAGACAGTGAGGTAAAGATTCACGCCGGAGAGAGTCGCGAATCCTAACGCAAGTCCGAGCTGAGTGAGGAGTTCCATTGAATGATAAAAATAGCATGCGCGCCGGATGGCGCGATGAGAAAGAACTCAGCGCTTTGTAACCCCGCTGGAGGAATTCTTTCGCTGAAAGAGGCGCTGAGCTCTGTCTACGTAGTCGATGAGAGGGTCGTCAGCGGGAACGACAATTTTGTTGAGCTCCTTCTTAAGCTCAAGGTATTCATCGAACTCGCCACTATCCTCTTGGACGGTGGAGAGGTGATACCAGTCGAGAAGATCCTCAAGCCGCTGATGGCGGCGGCGCTCGGCTTCGCGGAACATATTCAGATTATCGAGCGCTTCCAGAATGTGATCCCGTTCCTCGCCAGTAAGATCGGAGAGGACTTTGAGATAGCCTCCTATCACAGAACGATACGTCGGGAAGCAGCGGTAAGAAAGTCCAGTAAGGAGGTCGGAAGCTCGACGAACGGCAGCAAGGCGGTCAGCATTATCCTCAAGATCCATGACCTGAGGCCATGCTTCGATGCCATGCTTCGCGAGGCGCCCCTCTTCGTTTGGGAGGTGGAGCTGAAGTGCCGCTTCCAGCTCTTTCTCAGTCTGAAGAATAGTCATGGCCTGACTCAAGCTGGGCTCGGCCAGAACCGCGACTTGAGTGAGCCACCATTTCTCCAGACCCTCGCGACCGAGATTCACATCAGGGAAATGTTTTCTCAAAAGCTCGATCGGTTCGCCGGAGAATCCAGCAGCTTCGTCGAGGTAAGAGTTCAGCGATTGCTTGCCCTCCGGCTGTGCCAGAAGCGCCATCGTGAGAGCGCCGGAAGAGGCTCGGAAAAGCTCGCGGCTTAGGGGATCGAGCGAGGTCGTCTTTTGAAGCTCGATGAATTTTGCCACCGGCATCCAGCCACCATTATCCCGCAGCGCGGCATAGACAGCCCGCTCGCCTCTGCGCTTTTCCCACGCGATCGCCTCCTCGATGCCATCAATTAGCCACGGCGCGAGAACGAGATTCTCAGGCAAGTCGCCAGACTTTTCGCCTCGGATCCCACGCTCAATAAGGAAGATCTCGAGCAAGGTGCGCTGCAGCTTCCGCTCTGGGAATTCCCGCGGGCCAGACAGGCGGACGTTAAGCTGAAACCGGAAACGATTCTCCTCCTCGGGAAGAGTAAGCAGTTCCCGGCGGATCACCCCCGGCTTACCAGACACGGAGGGAAAGAGCTCGATAACGATGGGGCTCGACTGCCCCGGAGCAGGTCCTACCAAGTTGTCTAAATTTCGGATGAGGGCCTCGGCATCTTGCACAATCTTTGCCCTCACCCGGGCCTCACTCCCGTGGACAACAATCTGCCCGAGGTTCGTCTCACTCCGCTGAACCTGCGCCTGACCCGAGGCGGCAGTGAAAAGGAATAAGAGAAAGAGGCGAGCTATCACGAGGAAAGAAGCGAGGGTGCGAGCAAATTTATTTCACGAAGTTTCCAATAATTCAAGGGAGAGAAAATCAGAGAGTTCCGCCCCTTTTCAAAAAATGCTAGCGATAAGACCCAAGCTCATTCCTAGTGATAAGGTGAAGCGGTATCCCTTTCAGACTTCACCTTTTCCTCACAAATGGCCAACTTGCTCCCGAAGTGCTGGAATTAAAAAACGTCTCCTTCACCATCCAGAAAGATGGAGAGCCCCTCAACCTTGTAGACCGGGCAAGCCTCAAAATTCCCCGTGGTCACTTCATGGCCATCGTCGGGCCCTCCGGCTGTGGTAAAACGACTCTCCTAAAGACCATCGCGGGCCTCAATCCCGAATCCGAGGGCTCTCTCGGGTGGAACGGCCGAAACCTCTCAGAAGATGGCGATCTCGAACCGTGGGAAATCGGCTACGTGCCGCAATTTTCCATCGCCTACGAAGAGCTCACGGTCGACGAATCAATCGAATCCGCTACCAAACTCCGCATCGAAACCACCGGGGCCAAAGAGCTTGATGGCCGCATCGACCAGATCCTTGAGGAGTCCGGCCTTACCGCCATCGCGGACCGGAAGGTGAGCGTCCTCTCAGGCGGCCAGCGGCGACGCCTCGGCTTGGCGATGGAACTCGTTTCTGACCCCAAGCTCCTCCTCTGCGACGAGGTCACGAGTGGGCTCGATCCCCGTTCAGAGCGCGAAATCGTTCACCTTCTCCACGATGTTTCGCGAAAAGACGGCCGCATCGTCCTCTCGGTCACGCACTCGCTCGCCCACCTCGAACTTTACGACTCCATCCTCGTCCTCCACGAGGGCCGCGTCGCCTTCCACGGCCCGCCGGAAATGCTCACTCACTACTTCGCCGTCGACCATACCGAGCTCGTCTACCCGCAGCTCGCGAAGCAAAGTTCCGAGAAGTGGCAGAGTTCTTGGCTCAAGCACCAGACGACCTACTACGATAAGCTGAATCGGACCCGAGACGACCTCGTCTCGCAAGGCCGCCTCGCCCTCCCCTCCCCTGATGAGGATGAAGTCGATGAAACGACGACCTCCCCTGGAGTCCTCAGCCAGTTCTCCACCCTCTTCGCTCGCCGTTGGAAAATATTCCTCCGCGATCGCGGTCAGGTCATCCTCCAGCTTGCCATTCTCATTTGCTTTCCCCTCCTCGTGATCCTTTTCGCAGAAAAGGGAAATGAGCAAATGCGCCGCTTCACCGATGGCGGATCAAGCAACCTCCAAGCGCAATACGAAGCCCAAGCCGCAGTGCAGTCTGACCGCATGAAGGTCGGCTCGGCCGTCTCAGGCATCATCATGTTTCAAGTCGTCCTCCTCTCGCTCATGGGGTCGAATAACTCCGCCCGGGAGATCGCAGGCGAGCGGCAGATTTTGGAAAAGGAAAAATTCGGAGGCGTCAAACCGTCCGCCTATCTCCTCAGCAAGGTCGCCTTTCTCAGCGCCCTGATCCTGATCCAGTCGATCTGGATGGCCACCTTCGTCGAGTTCTTTTGGCCCTTCCGCGGCCACTTTACCCAGCACCTAATCTTCCTCGTTTTGGTCAATGCCGCCATGACTTCGGTCTGCCTCGGCATCTCCAGCCTCATGCGCACCGCCGAGCAAGCCTCGCTCCTCTCGGTTTATCTTGTCGGTTTCCAACTCCCCCTTTCCGGTGCTGTCCTCGCCCTGCCAGAAAATGTCGAGGTCCTCACCCGCCCCTTCATCTCCGCATACTGGGCATGGTCCGGCAGCGTGAAATCTCTCACCGGCGAGCACCTCACCGCCGTCAATTCCGTCATCGAAACCGCTCTCTCATCGACCAGCCTCTGCTTTCTCGTCCTCATCATCCACATCTTCCTCGGACTCATCGCCGCATGGATCGGCACCTGCCGCCACCAGTGGGATTGATTAAAAGGAGGAATCAAACTACTCTCTATCCATGGCTCGCCGCGCAAGCTCAGGTGTAAATTTAAAAGGCCTCCTCATCGGAGCGCTCCTTCTCCTCGTCATCCTCGGCGCGGCCTACTGGTTCCTCAGTCGGCAGCCTGCCGCCTTTGATGCCAAGCCTGTCAATGTCACCCAAGCCCAAGAGAACGGTCGCAGTCTCGCCGGAAACCAATATGCCGTCACCGGCACTCTCATTGATCGAAAAATTAAAAACGAAGGGCAGATCGTAGCCCTCAAGCTAGAGGAAAATGGCGTTCCCAAAATCCTCCCCATCCTGCTTGAGAAAGACTTCCAAAGCGGAAACCTCAGCCTTCAGGAACGATATTCCTTTCTCATCCAGTTCAATAACGACGGCGTCGCGGTAGCGCTAGAAGTCAAGCAAATGTAACCCACCCCGACCCATGAAAAAGATCCTCTTCACCCTCGCTCTCTCAGCAGCGGCCGCCGCCCAGGTCTACACCCCACCGACCAGTGGGGGTAAGAGTTCGGACCGCACCCCAAGTGACACCGTCACCCGTTCCGAGCCTCGGAATAGCGGTAATCAGAGCTCTCTCTTTGGAAATGAACTTGGCGCTTATAACCCGGGCGATGACACCATCTCGTGGAACGGGAACACCTGGGCCTCGAGCGATAACCGACTCTTCGAAGCGCGCTTCGAGAAGTATCTTAATGAGCCGGAAGAAAGCTCGCAGGCCGCCAAAGACTACCGTAAAACCCTGCGCGAAATTCTCGAGGCCCTCTCCCCCCATCACCCCGGCGGGCCATCTTTTAGCAAAGCGATCGACCTCCTTCCCCGCGCCGCCTCCTACCCCGGCGACGCCCGCCTCTGCGACTCGCTTACCAATGCCATCTACACCGCCGTCCTCTCGAAAAAAGACGTTCGTCGTACTAAGGAGCTCATGAAAGCTCAGGAACGGGAAAAAAAACGACTCATCAGTGACGGCGATTGGAAGGCCCGCACCGATAAGGACCCCCAAGTTGGAAAAACGACCCGCGGTGCCGGGCAAGGCGAGGATGCCAACCAAGGCCAGGCCCAGCAGCCCGAGCAAAGCGGACGCGGAATCAACTCGCTTGAGTATGCCGAGTATCTCCGCCGAATCGCCGAGATCGAAGCGCTCAAAAAAACCCACCAACTCAAGTCCGAGGTCAAAACCGAACTCGCGAAAGTCCAGTATCAAGCACTCATGATTCAGTTCTTCATGCAGCGCCGCTTTGACCACGTCCTCATGGCCTCCCGCTTCTATAACCTGATCTGGAAAGACGGAGATGGCACCCTCTACCTCGATGAAAAGTCAGACGTGAGCAAAATGTTTACCGAGTCGGTCGGCACCAGCCCCACCGTCTCCACTCTCGATTCCTTGGCAAGCGAGGCCATCCGCGATGTCGGTAAAGCAGTCTCCGCATTCCTCTTCCTCATCGAAAGTGAAGAACTCGAATCCGCCTCCAAGCGCCTCGCCGAGGCCTATCTCATCGGCGAATTCATGCCCTCCATCAACACCCTCCCCCGGGAGAAAAAGCGCAAAGTTCTCAAGTTTGTTCGCGAGGCCTATGTCCTCCTCAACGCCATCGATGCTAAGGACTACGCCGTGGCATCCGAGAAGATCGCTTCGCTAAAAGGTATGGCGAAAGACTTCGATGCCACCAAGGCCGAGGCCGCCATCGCCACCTACAGCCGCGCCAGTGACATGCACATCCGTATCGCAAAAAATCACCTCGGCGCCGGTGATACCGAAGAAGCCCGTAAGGAAATTCAGAAAGCGATGGAAACCTGGCCCCAAAATCCCAAACTCGCCGAGTTCGATCGCCTCGTCGATTCTGGAGGGACCCTCATCACCGCCCGGAATGACTTTGATCGCCTCTTCTCCGAATCGAATTACCGTGAAGTCGTAAAGCGCCAATACGAATTCGCCCCCGCCATCAAGGGTGACCCCGATCGCGAGGCGAAGTTCCGCCAAGTGATGGAAAATATTTCCGAGATCGAACGCGCTGTCGAGGGATCGCGCGAGATGACCCGTGTCGGCCAACCCTATGCCGCTTGGGAGAAGCTCGATCTCGTTCACGAAAAATTCCCTGATGATCCCGTCCTCAATCAAAGCATGACCCAGCTCGCCCCCAGCGTCGCTGACTTCACCGTGGCCCTCCGAAATGCCGCCACTCACGAGCGGAATGGCCAAGTTGGCTCCGCCCTCTCATGGTTCTACCAAGCCCAGCTCCTTCACCCCACCAGCTCAGTCACCCAAGAAGGCATCGACCGCCTCGTCGACCGCGCCCTTGGAATCTCTGCCAACTAAGCCCCGAGCTTCCGCAAAAGATCGAAGGAAAAAATTCCGCTGCTGTGGCCATCAGCCCAGAAAGGCTGCAGCGCGTATCCGCCCACCACTTGGTATCTTAAAAGCGAAAAGCTACGCGCGGGATCGTGCGTCACTTTGGGCACGAGCACCCTCCCGGTGACATCCGGCTCACCTTGGCAGGCGGCACAAGGGCAACTCTTGCGCATCTCTTCAAGCACGAGGTAACTCTCGGAACCATCGTCCCAAGCTAAAGCAAGCTCGCTGCCGATCACCGCCGCGTTTTTAAGAGAAAGGGGAGTCATTTTCTAAGAAGGATTCCAAGCCGAACGCGCTCCGAAAATTGCCGACCCGACCCGCACAATGGTCGAGCCCTCCTCAATCGCAACCTCATAATCGCCACTCATCCCCATGCTCAGTTCCGGTAACTCGAAGCCGCTTCGCGCACGCAGTTCCTCCTGAAGTTCCCGGAGCTTGGAGAACCAAGGACGCGCCTCTTCCGGATCCTCAACCTGAGGTGGGATGCACATCAAGCCCCGCCAAGAAAAGTTTTTATAGGCGCAGATTCGATCAAGATTTTCGATCATTTCCTCGCCCGTAAAGCCGCCCTTACTCTCTTCGCCAGCGAGATTCACCTCGAGAAAAATGCGCGGCTTCAAGTCCATCTCGCCCGCCACCCGATCTATAAAACGCACCAGCTTCAGCGAAGAAATGCTATGCACCACCGGAAAGAGCGGGAGAACCTTGCGGACCTTATTACTCTGCAGCGTCCCGATGAAATGCCACTCCAGTTCAGACGAAAGAGCCGGGACCTTTTCCTCCCCTTCCTGCAGTCGATTCTCCCCAAAAATGATCTGCCCGGCATCAACTGCCTCTTGGACGACTTCGGCAGGCCAAGTTTTCGAGACCACCATCAGATCGACCTCTCCTACCGCGCGCCCCGATCGGCGGGCCGACTCCTGGATCTTCTCCCGGACGAGAGCGAGGTTCTCAGCGATCTCGCTCACGATTTCTTAAGCGAGATGAGATCACGGAGAACCTGCAGCCCCTCACGCTTGAAAGCATCGAGCCCACTAGGCCACTCCGGGGTATCATCGAGATCCTCGAGATCATTTTTAGCACGCCGCATGTGACGTTCGTCGTCATCCTCACGGTCCACTTTTGAAAGAGTTTCGCTGTCTAGATCGTCGAGAGTTAAGCGATAGATCGTGAAGGTTTTAGCATCGCTCTCCTCAACCTCTTTGAAACGAGCGCGGCGCTCCAAGTTCCGCGCCTTACGGCGGATCTCGTTCTCCTCGGTCTCAGCCTTACGCTTCGCCTTGTTGAGCGAAATACTATTTTCCTCAATACGTTTCTTCACTCGTGCCATGTCCTCCCGCACATACTGGAAATCCTTGCTCGTCGCCAACCGCTCATCGCTCCTCTTTTTCAGAGCTGCGATCGGAAGCCGGTCTTTGGGGAAGGGCTCGAAATTCGCAGCTGGCGAGATGATATCGTGCGCCAAAGCATGGCGCGCATAACCCTCGCCCACCTCAAGAACATCCGTAATCGCCGGGAGATGGACGTCAGGAACAACCCCATCATTCTGAGTCGAACTCCCAGACGGGCGGTAATACTTCTGAATCGTCAGCTTCAAACTACCAGCCCGATCACGGTCGCTCCAGACGGGAAGAAAGCGACCAATGGGAAGAATCTGCTGCACCGTCCCCTTTCCAAACGTGCTGGCACTTCCCACAACCACCCCCCGGTTATAATCCTGTAAAGCGCCGGCAAGAATTTCGCTCGCCGACGCGCTCCCCTTATCAGTCCAGACGACAAGGGGTCCATCGTAGAGAGCCTTCCGGAACCCAGCGTTCAGCGATTCAGTCTGACCGCCCGTCTGCTTAATCTGGACCACCGAGCTGCGGCGTCCATTAAAGAAGCCGGTCATCCGGCGAACCTCATCGAGCGAGCCCCCCCCATTCCCCCGGATATCCAGCGCCAAGCCATCGATTCCCTCTGCCTTGAGTCGCTCCAGCAGCTGCTCGACATGCACCGAGACATTTCGCGTCCGGTCATCACGGTCAAAGTAAAATTGCGGGATCTTGATCACCCCGATCTTAATCTCCTCATTACCATCCGTGTAGACGAAAACCTCAGCCGAAGTCAGCTCCTCTTTCATATCGACTGGCTCGCGCTCGATCACGATGACGCGCGTCTCGCCCGCTGCGCCATCAGCAGGTTCTACTTTTAAAGCGACCTCGGTATTTTCTTCGCCCCGAATTTTTTCAACCACCTTATCGATCGTGAGAAACATGATGTCGGTCCAGTTCCCATCATTAAGAGAATCAACTGCGATGACACGATCACCAAGCTGGAGCTCCCCTGCTTTGTCTGCCGGACCATTATTGACGATCCCCTCGATCTTGGTCGCGCCATCATCTTCAGCCCTCAAAAGAGCGCCGATCCCGACGAGCTTGTTGCTGATATCGACATTGAATTGCTCGCTCTCGCGCGCGCTGAAATACTCGGTATGCGGGTCGTGAGAGTGCGCTACCGCACTGAGAAAATAATTCGCCACATCCTCAGCGTCCGCCTTTTCAATCCCTTGAAGGAAGCGCTCGTAGCGCTGAGCAAGCTTTTCACGAGCCGGAAGCTCATCTTTGAGGGGACTCTCCTTCCCCTGTTCCTTAGCGCGGGCCTCGATGTCATCCCGGCGCAGCTGCTCTGAGAGCAGGCTCGCTTCAAGCTGAAGTTTGACCACCGCATTCGCCTCAGCCTCATCCTTCGGCCAAGGCGCGTCCTCACGATCCCTCATAATTGCGGCATCACTCTCAAAGGTAAAAATCTCCTCTTTAAGGAGCCCTTTGATCGCCTCAACTCTCTCCTTAACCCTTTCTTGATAGCGCTTATGCACCACCTTCGCCATCCTGATCGCTTCCTTCCTCACCAAAAGCTCCGTGACTTGCCCGCGATATTTGTCCGAGAACTCCTTAATGTCGCTCTCGATAAAATAAATTCTCGAAGGATCGAGATCGTGAATGTAGTCGTCAAAGATTCGCTCGCTAAGCTCACCATCAAACTTCATCCGAGCAAAATGCCCATTTTGAAGAATACGAGCCACCTCCTGCCCCACAAGATCGAAGTCGGCAGCTTGCGAGCTACAGCTGGGAAGAAGCCAAAGTGCAGCAATAGGAGCGAGCGCCCAACGAAGAGTTTTCATAATCAAAGAGCAGCGACTAAAACCGACTAACTGCTCAAACGAAGTTCCACCAAAATGAGCTGACTGTCCAAGCCTTTTACCGCACCGAGACCCATAAAAAAGCCGCCTTTCACAAAGAAAGACGGCCTTTGGAGAAATCGCTCTTCGAGCTACTGACCTTTCCAATCCTTCTGAGGAACTTCGATCATGTCGCCCGGCTTGACCTGGATACCCTTGGCTTTATCGTCTTTAAGATTGTAGCTGAACACGCGCCCGGCACGGTAGAGCTTCACTCGAGTCAGCGCCCCAAATGGAGTTTCGCCCCCGGCTGATTGGATCGCGCCGTAGAGAGTCATCCCATTCATCCAAGGCTTGGGTCCTGCACCTTTCACCTGACCACCCACCGTGTAAGTTTTACTGGCCTGCTGAGCATCAGTAGGAACAATCACCGAAAAGCTGGGATTGGTATAAATTCCAGCACTCTTGTAAGCGGCCGCAATCGATTGTGCAACTTGATCAGGAGTTCGCCCCGCAGCCCGCACACTCCCGATGATCCACATCCGGATCGTGCCATTCTTCGAGACCTGGTAGGAATTATTCAGACGGCTCTGCTCCGATGGCGGAAGTCCGGATACCGAAATCTGGAGGGTCTGGTTAGCAGTGATCTGAGCTTGAGCGAAGCTGATAGAGAAAAGGCCGATAAGGGCAATAAGGAATAGTTTCATAGTTTTGGGGTTTTAAATATTTCTAGTAGAGGTCGTCTTTCGAAGAAGCCTTTCCGCCATCGGAAGATTGATCGATCGGCGCTGAGGTAGCGGGAGCGGCATTCTCATCCAAGGCGCTAGGCGCATAGTAAGTGTAGTAGCTAGTGTAGTATTGATACTGACTGTCGCTGCGGACATCCACGTTATTGAGAACGACACCGATGACCTGCCCGCCCACATTCTCCACCGCTTGCTTAACGCGAAGAAGCATATTGCGGGGAAGCTTGCGGTGCTGAACGACCACCATCGTGAGATCGACCTCACTCGCCAGAACAGCAGCATCACTCACCCCAAGAATCGGAGGAGAGTCTACTAACACGAGATCAAAGCGCTGCTTCACGTCTTGAAGGAGCTCGGACATCCGGCGGGAGTTCAAGATACCAGCCGCATCGGCCGGAAGAATACCTGAAGGAAGGAAATACAGATTATCAACCGGTGTCTGAAGAATAACATCCTCCAAAGCAAGATCGGTCGTCAGATAGTTCGTGAGACCTACCGAGTTGTTAATGTCAAAGAAGGTATGAAGGCGCGGACGACGAAGGTCAGCATCAATCATGAGGGTCGTGTAACCACCCTGAGCACAGACGTAAGCCAAGTTGACCAAAGTCGTGGACTTTCCTTCACCCGCACCACCCGAAACAACGGTGATCGAGTTGTCCTCTGGGTTCTTCCGGTTGAATTCAATATTCGTTCGGAGAATCCGGTAAGCCTCCGCATCCGGGCTCATGCCACTTTGCTTATGAAGCACTCCAACATCTTTCGGGATGACTGCAAGAACCGGGACTTGGAGGTAGCGCTCGACGTCTTCAAGACTCTTCACCGAGGTGTCGAGGTGTTCGAGAAGGAAGGCAATGCCGACTCCGAAAATAAGGCCCACACCAGCACCGAGAACTAGGTTCAGAGTCACATTTGGAAAGACAGGTGCCTTAGCAAGCTTAGGGAATTCATGCCGGGTGATCGGAGTCCGGGGCATTCTCAAAAGAACGCGTTGCTCCTGCTGCTGAATTTTCATCTGACGATAAAGATCGCGAGCCTGCTCATACTCGTCTCGAGCCGAGTTGTAATCGTGCTGACGCATTGACAAGTCGACAGTGTCGTCCTTTTTCTTAAGGACGGTCTCCTCCATCCGCTCGACCTGTCGGTCGATCAGATTAATCTTGGTATTTAAGACATCCTTAAGGGAAGTAACCGCCCCTTCAGCGTCTCTCATCAAGTTAATTGATCTCTTCCGGAGGCTTTGGAGGGTTGGGTGGTTGGGTCCGAATCCTTGAGCTGTCGCATCATCGATCTCACGATTCGTAGCGAGATACTGGCTGTAGAAGTCACTGACCTGGTTCTCAGGAAGCTCTAGACCAGCTGCAGTGGGGATCATCTCTTCTGAACTAGTCTGCACTAACTTGTTGATCTGGATCTTGAGACGGTCACGGTTCTGCTTAAGCTCCTCCAAACGACGCTGGGCATCTTGATACATCTGTTCCTCGGAGCGACCAACGGGGTTGGCGCTTCGGCCATCAAAGTAAGGAATGCCGTATTGCTGAATCAGAACAGTCAGAGCCTTTTGGCGATCGTTGACGACATCACCATGGTTCTGAAGCTCTGCGTCCAAGGCTTCGAGGGCTTCTTCGGCACGCTCAACTTCAGTTCGGTTCCGGCGGGTAATATAAGACTCAGTGATCGATTTGCAGATATCCTTAGCATCCTCAGCATTTGCATGGCGGACTGAGATTTCGATAAAATCAGTGCCTCGCTTGGGCGTCGCTCTCACAATACCGCTGAGAGTGCTTACCACTTGATCGATATCCATGTCCCAGCGGGTCACAAGATCAAGAGCCTCAGCCGCTTCGGTGAGGGTTTGCGCCGAAGTAATCGTCTCGAATTCGTTCTCGATATAATTTCGAGTCATGAAAGCACCAGACTGGGTCTGAGTTCCCCCCCTCGTAGGAGCAATTGCAAGCATCGAAGGATGAACCTGGACGACCGCAGAACTCTCAAACTTTTTAGGCATCACAGAGGTAATGACCGCGGCAGTCATAAAGACGAGTAGGAAGGTCAGCAGAATAACGCCATAGCGGTTCTTGATGACCTGCCAGTAATCGATACCAGAGGCTGACTCAGAGTTGTTTTGTTGATTCTTAGGCTGCATTTAGAGGGTAGGTTCGTGGGTGGAAGAGATCTTACGCTTAAACTCCGCTCAAGCAAAAAAGAACTCCCGCAATGTAAAGACATTGCGGGAGCTACTTTGTTCAGATTTTTCTGAGATTTTTAGAAGGTAGCGCGAACTCCGAGTGAGTAGCGGTTACGATCGTATTCACGATTCGAAGATCCAGAATCGAAATCAGACCCGAGACTCTCGTAGTTGTAGGTTCCGTTGAGGTAAACGTTCTCTGCAACTTGGAGATCAAATCCAACGAAAGCGTTGAAAAGATCTTCGTCAACACTTCCAGCAGTTCCATCCTGACGATTGTCGTAGTTGAGGAACTGGTAGTTTACGCCTCCCTGAAGAGACAGAGCTTGCGATACCTGGTAGTTCGCTGTCACTCCGAGACGAAGCGTCATCGCGTCGTCATAAACAACACCGTTCAACAGACGTGAGTAGTCCTCGACAGAATAGCGACCATAAGCCCGGAGCGAGAATTGCTCGTTGACCTTGGTATTAAGAGCTGCCTCGAATGATGGGTTAGTTGAGTCTCCATTTGAAGAACCGTCTACGCTACGGACCTGAGCACCTGCACGGATGATACCGACAGTGTTCGGGCTGAAGCGATGTTCAAGACCTGCAAGCAGGAAGTGGTTCTGGCTGTCACCGATACCATTCTCCGTGCTACGGTCTGAGTAGCGGTAGGAAAGGGTCGCGACAGTCTGTGGCGTAAGTTGATAACGGAAATCATTGTAGAATGTGATTGCCGAAACATCATTAACCGAAACATCGTTGTTGTCGTAACTTACACCGTCAAAAATGACACCAGTGTAGGTTCCAAGACGCTCAGTCCAACGGTAACCAATGCTGTTATCGCTGCTCCAACGGAGGTAAGCACCAGTCTGGCGTGCTGCTGAAGTCCCAACTGAATAATCAGGCTGGAACTCAAAACCGACTGAGTTACGGCTCGAAAAACGAAGACGCTCGCTGATGCGACGGGTCCAGTTCAGGTTCAAGCTGCCAGTAGGAGTTGACTGATCAACAGAGTTGGTCGTAATCGCTCCAGTGTTAGGATCGACGCTTGAGAAGTCAAGATCGTCAAAGTAATGGACATAACCAACTTGGCCAGAGAACTCAATACTGTCTTGTGCCGACTGACTAAGGAAAGCAGCCCCGACGTAAACGACGCCATACATAGAAGATACGTCATCTAAGCCAAGAGGCGTAGCATTGTCGTCATAACCTACGTTAGCCCCGACAGTCCAGGTGAGTGGCATTGACTCGGAAAGTTCGTCCGCGGGAGCTAGATCAAAGAGAGTCTGCGCGCAAAGGCTACTCGCAGAGAGCAATCCAAGGGCGGTAATAGTAATTTTTTTCATTTAGATATTTGTTATCGTATTTGGAAGAGCGTAGGGAAGAAAATTAATCTTCGTCTAAATCATTAGCTCCGCTTGGCGAAATGCTTGGAACGGTGAAGATTGGCGCGAAACCAGTCGGGAGACCTGGAGGAAGAAGTGGAAATCCACCAGGACCGCCCGGGCGAGGACCAGCTGAATTGTTACCGTTACCATCCGGGAAATCAAGCGGATTGGTGCTCGTAGGAGTAGGCGGGGAAGGAGGAGCCATACCGTCCTTTGTCATGCCACCCTTGCCAGAGTAGCCTTCACCACCTGCAAAGTCATATTTCTCGAGAACTGCCTGAACGTTCGCACCTGCGTCTGGAGCAGTAGCGATCGCGCACTGGGCGATGATACGAAGCATTGATGGCGCCTCATTGATGGCGGCATCGACGATTTGGGCAACCATCTCCTTCTCGGCATCCGAGGCGATGATAGCAGCCTTAACGACCTCGCAAGCGCAAGATTCGTTAGCAGCGATCTGCGTAGTGACGATCTCAAGGACATTACTTGCGTTGGCCGCAACAGCTGCTTTAACAGTGTTGCTGACTTTAACGCAGTCAGTAGTGTCAGCCTGAGCGAGAGGAGCAGCTGCGAAGAGCAGTGCCGTAAGCGCGAATTTCAGCGTGTTTTTCATTGTTTTGGGTTCTTTCTGGGTGAAGAAATTTTGTTCGTGTATTTAATTAACAGCGGGTAGAGGGAATCGAACCCTCATGATCAGCTTGGAAGGCTGGAGCTTTACCATTAAGCTATACCCGCGACTGTCGTGAATCTTTTACGTCCTGCGCCGGACCACTGCAAGCCTTTTTTAGGATAATTCAAACTTACAATATTGAGGACGATGCAATTTGGGGCACGCCCAAGGCCCCTCAAGGATTCTAATAATAGCGATATCCTACTCATTACTAGAGACCGGAAGGCTGATCGATGAAAGCTGATTCGAGGCCAAATCTGTCTGATAGAACTGCGCTGACTTTACTCACTCCAAATGTTTCGGTCGCGTAATGACCCGCATAAAGGATATTTAATCCGAGTTCATCGGCTAGGGGAGCGCTCCAGTGCGGCCCTTCTCCAGTGATGAAGGTATTTATTCCTTCCTTTGCGATCGTCTCGACCTCGCTCCCGGCACCTCCGGTGATAATCCCGACTTTGCCACAACCTCTATTCATCGTCCCCTGAGCCAATACGGGTCCGCCCACTACCTCAGCTAACTCGCGCTGAAGCTCTGCTAAAGTTATCTTGGTTTCGATAAGCCTTCCAAGCTGGATACCCTTCCAATCGTGGAAGGGGTCCGATTTTCCTAATGCAAGCTTTTCGGCGAGGATCACGTTATTGCCCCACTTATCGTGAACGTCTAACGGAATATGAGAACTGTAGATCGCTAGGTCGCCTTCCATTGCTATCTTCACCTTTTGGTAAAATGAATCAACGAAAGGTCGCACCCCCTGCCAGAAAATGCCGTGGTGCACGACAAGAAGGTCTGCGCCCGCCGCGATAGCCTTTTCGACAATAGGTAGACTCGCATCTACTGCCGCCGCCACTTTGGTCACCTTTCCACTATTTTGAAGCTGAAGCCCATTGTGAGCTCCCTCGTAATCCGGGATATCTGCCGTTCGGAGTTCCTTTTCCAAAAATTCTACTATCTCTGCAAGTTCCGCCATTCCTAACTAATAGGATCCAAATCTCTCAACGACCAGTTCGAAAGTCTTTTGGCATGCCCGCAGCTCGGAAGGCAATTCTACGGATTCAGCCGCTAGCGCAGGATCAGAAATTCAGACTTAGTACGAAGTCTACTGTACTTAACACGAAGCCCGCTAGTCCACCCTCATCGTCTCTAAAAGGTCTTGTTCAAGGGTTTCAGAATGCCCGCCCTGCTCACTTTTTAAGAAAGACTTGAGCTAGTCCAGTAGCTTCGTCCCGCTAATATCCCTCGACCGATCCGATTTGTCGCTTTAGAAACCCGCCATGTCACATATGGAGCACACTCTAGCGAGCGAAGCCACGCTCGAAGGCACTTCTCTGCACACCGGCGAAAAGGTCACCCTCACTCTCAAACCAGCCCAAGAAGGGCACGGTTTCAAGTTTCGGCGCGTTGACCTACCCGATAAGCCCTTCATTGATGCCGATGTCTCCAAAGTCCAGACCGTCGAGCGGGCAACCACCCTCGCAGAAGGTTCCGTTAAGGTCCACACCGTCGAGCACGTTCTCTCAGCCTTGGTCGGCCTCGGGGTGGACAACGCGCTCATCGAGATGGACGCAAATGAACCTCCGATTGGTGATGGCTCTTCCCGACCCTACGTCGAACTCATTCAAAAAGCGGGACTCCTAGAACAAAGCGCTCCCCGTCAAATATGGGAAATCCGTGAGCCCATCCACATCGAGGTGGGCGATGGCTCGCTCATCACCATCGTCCCAGATAAGAAGTTCCGCGTATCTGTGACAAACATCGGAAAAGACGGCCGCTTCGTGCAGTATTTTTCTTCCGTCGTAAACACCGAGACCTACATCAACGAAATCGCACCGGCTCGGACATTCACCTTCTACGAGGATATCAAACCCCTCCTTGATAAGGGTCTTATCAAAGGCGGCTCTCTCGAGAACGCCGTCGTTGTCCGCGGGGACGAGATCATGTCGAAGGAACCAATGCGCTTTAATAACGAGTTCGCCCGCCACAAGGCTCTCGACCTCATTGGCGACCTCATGCTTTCCGGCAAGAAATTCCTCGGTCACGTCATCGCGATTGCCCCCGGCCACGGACCCAATACGGGGATGGCTGCGGCGCTAAAAAAGGAATACGCGGCGATGCGCTCGATGGTTCCCCCTCTCAAGCTTCCTGAGGGTGAAGCCGTTCTCGGACCTGAGGACATCTTAAAAATCCTCCCTCACCGGTATCCCTTTCTCCTCATTGACCGGGTCACCGGATTCTCTTCTGAAATGAAGTGCACCGCGATCAAGAACCTCACCATGAATGAGGAATTCTTCCAAGGTCACTTTCCGGGCCATCCGGTCATGCCCGGCGTCCTTCAACTCGAGGCCATGGCTCAGACCGCTTCGATTCTCATCATGCGCCTTCCAGATAATGCGGGTAAGATCGGCTACTTCCTGAGCGCAGATAATGTCAAGTTCCGCAAGCCGGTCGTCCCCGGCGATACCCTTTTCATCGACGCCGAAATTACCAAAATGCGCCGCAACATCGGACAAGCCGTCGCCACCTGCTCAGTCAACGGCGTCATCGTCTCAAGTGCCGAGCTAAAATTCGCGGTGATGTAGCCCCCCTCCGAACCTCCTAGAGACAGCCAACCTCCTACCCTCCTTGAAAAAAGGGCGTTTTGTTAGGAAAGGTAGGTTTTAAGGGGAATTCAAGGGCACATTTTTTCTTTCCCCATTTGAGAAGATTCCCCTAATTACAAGAAGTGTAAGGAAATTCCCAAGGCCGGAAAATCTCCATCCCTCCCCCCTCTCAGTGACCAAGAACCTCCCTCCCCTGTTCCTTTTTCTCGCCCTAGCAGCGCTTTGCGCTGACATTGCAGGGCGCGCCTACCAAAAGGAAATCGAGCGAGATCTCACCGCCAAAGTCAAGTCTAGCCTTCAGGCGACCGGCCACCCCACAGGTGGAATCCGCTTCAGCGGTCATGAGCTGCTTACCACCGCTCTCGATCCAGGATTAAAGGGTTCGCTTGAGGAAATTATCGGAGCCTACATCCCACCTCTCTCGCTTCCGCCACCTGAGATTCGCTCATGGGTCCAGATCACCGAGGCCGAGCATCGATCAGTCGCATTAGCAGGAATCGTCCCGGACCAACGCACGAAAGACGCCCTCGCGACCGCCGTTCTCTTAGCTGGTCCTCGGAATCAGTTAGACGATCAGATCGTAGTTGATGAAGAAGCGACTCGCCTTGACTACCGGGAACACATCCTCCTCATCATTCCCAAGCTTCTTCGGACGGCCCACCTCGCCACCCTCCTCGCGGAGGACGGCAAACTTCACCTCGGAGGAATGGTCGATAGCGCCTCTCAGATCGCGCCCCTCCTCCAAGGGGTTCCAGCAGAATCATCCATCAAGGTTCAGCCCCTTCAGCACCTTGATTTCCAAATTCTTCGTGATTCAGAATCGATCACGATTAGCGGGATTCTCCCGAATACTGAAGTCCATAAGAGCCTCCTCGATCTCATAGAAGCCTCCAGCGGAATGCTCTCGATAAAAGATGAAACCACCATGGCGCTTCGCCCGGCAAAATACTGGTGGCACGGCTATCCTGACAGGCTTGCTCCCGACTTTCTTAGCAAAAGCAGCGGGCCGATCCGGCTCCACTTTCTACACCAGCAGATCGTGGCCCATGCAGGCTTCCGGGATCAAGAAAACTTAGACTTCGTCCGCCAGATGATCGATAATCTCCCCCTGCAAATCGTCCGCCAGATTAAGCTCGAAATTCTCCCCGAGCCACCTCCCGAGCCCATCCCCGCGGAAATAGTAGTGGCCCCAGAACCCCTAGCCGAACCCTCGACTAACGCCGAGCTGGAAGTAGAGCCCGACCCCGACCCCGAGCCCGAGCCCGACCCCCCTCACCCCGCTGGATCTCTCGCCGCTGGTCTCGCTGAACTCCCCATCTTCTTTAATAAGAGCAGCACCTATCTCAAACCCTCAGAATGGACCAAGGTAGATCAAGCCGCTCAACTTATCCTCCTCGAACCCGACTCCTCCATCATGCTCAGCGGCTTCAGCGGGCATCGAGGAGACTCTCAGACAAATAGCTCACTTGCCCGCCTCCGCGCCAAAGAAGTCAGAAAGCGCCTTATCAAAGCCGGGGTCAGCGAAGACGCGCTTAAAATGCGCACCCTCATCGACAAAGCGCAGCTGGCGGATCCCTCGCGGGCGCGCCGGGTCGAGATGGAGGTTCTCCCCATCAATCCCTGAACCACTTCTCATGATTATTCCTCCCCTACTAAACTCTGGTCACGCGTTCTTCGTTCACAGTTTCGAGATCATGATCGTAATCGGTCTCATCTTTACAACCATCGGCTTTAAAATCGGAAATCAAATGTGGAGCCATTCCGCAAAAGAAACCCTTCGCCTCGAGCAACTCAATAAAGAGCTGCGTAAACGAGAACAGAGCCTCCGAAAGACGAACGCCAAACTTGAAGTTCATCTCGACCTTCTCAAATAACCCTCCCCATGCCCCTCACCCTCGCCATCATCGAACATCTTGAAAAGATCGCTTATCTTTTCTCTATGTTTCTTCCAGTCGCGGTCTTTTTCCTCTTCGGGATCGGCCTCTCCTACTGGTATTCGCGTGAAGAGATTCACAAGTTCTCGCAGGCGCTCGCGACCCACGAAATTCTCTGTGAAGAGTTCAATTCCCTTTCCAAAGAATCACAAATCCTGACCTCAGAAGTAACCTCCCTCATCCCGAAGGTGCACCATGAAGAGGTCGAAGCTATCGAGGCTCACCGTGATAAATCCAACCCCAAGGCAGATGAACTCCCTGAAGAAATCGAAGATGAAATCGAGGAAGTCCCCGAGGAAATCGACGACCTTGATCCCAAAAAGGAAATCCTCGCTAGTCCCGTATAACATAACGAACGCTCGATCCCCCTTCCCTTCCCTAACCGACAAAAAAAATTCTCCTAAAAAGGACTTGATCATCAAGTTTTCCTTACTACCATAAGGGGGCCAATGAAAAATCTATTCCCTGCCATCGCCCTACTTGCGGCCACTTCTACTCCCTCATCAGCCTTCACTGTCGATTTTACTGCCCTTCTAGGTCAGATAATTATCAATCCCGCTTCGCTGAGCGGCGAGACTGACCGATTTGATATCATCGTCCCCGGTTACGGCTCAGTGACGATCTTTGCAAACATCGGTGACTCCCTAGAAGTCGATCAAGCATTCTCCAATGGGTCGACCCCAATCACCGCTCTCAATTTCGATCATGACGAATCGGTGACGATCCGCTTCAACGGCCCCCAAGCAATCAATGTCGATGTCGATTACGTCGGAGTAAGCTTCGGCGATGACTTCGACCTCACCGCGATCGGTGGCGGCTCGATCAATCCTGACTACGTCATCGGTTTCGAGAGTGACATCGCCGGCGGCACCGGAGGTCTCCGCTCGATTAGCTTCGATTCAGTTCCCGAGCCATCAGCAGCACTGCTCGCTGGAGTGAGCTTGCTCGGCCTTCTTCGCCGCCGCCGCTAGTCCCTAAGGCTTACTTTCTCAACCTCCTCCCGGATTATCCGGCTAGGAGGTTTTTTCCGCCTGTAAGCTCTCCCGTTATCGTCAGCTTCCCCGTCAAGCGGACAATTTTAAGTTAGAGTATTGTGACCGGGTAAGCCTACTGAGAGCCGCGTCGGACCTCTTTTCGTAGTAGCTGATCATCCATTTTCAAGAGAGGGTGCGGACGGTCTCAAGAACATCAAAAAAGGTGCGCGTCGAGGACTTCGGTGCGGAAGGTGCCATTAAATCTCTCGATAGAGTCATTCTAAGTCGTTTTCCGGGCTGGAGATGAAGAAGCCCCAGCGGCGATGCTTGTTCGCCACTTCATTGAGCCCACCAACGAGAGGCTGATCCTTGCGATCTGGAGGCGACTGATACCAGCTTGATCGGCTTAGTCCGATGGTCCGGCATACTTTGCCCACGGAGAGAGTCTTGTCTTAAGTGAGGTGGCGAGGTCCGCATACCTGCGCTTGAGTTCAGAGGCACCCATCCCACCATATTTGGCCCTCCATTTGTGATTGGTCCCAGCGATGATGCCCTGCTTTCGGCAAACTTTATCGACCTTCAAGCCGCTTTCTACTTCGTTGAGGATCGAGACAGTCTGAACCTCCCTAAATCGGGATTTCTTCATCGTTCTTTCTCTTCAGGTTTTCAATTTTGGACTGTCCTGACAACGGGGATGCTTACAATATTAGCAAGCAGCTCGCACCCTATCCAACCAACCCCCAAAAATGTCTTCCATACGCCAGACCGAATTCCTCTCATGGGATGACACCGCCATCATCTCAGAGAACCCGGTCGTCAACAGCGGCCTCTCTCTCGAAAATATCCTCCTCGCGCTCAAAACAGAAGTTCTCAATCTCTGGCACCCACTTACCCTCTGGTCACACCAACTCGACGTCACCCTCTTCGGCCTCAACCCCGACCTGCACCACCTATCCGCCCTCTTTTACCATCTCCTTGCGGGCCTCGCCCTCTTCTTCGCCCTCACCCAAATAAAATCTCCCTCCCCATTTGTCGGAGTTGGTCTGGGAAACGGCACCCGAAAGCCCACCGGACAAGCCTTAGTCTCCCACCCCATTGCTTTCGTCACCACCCTCCTCTTCCTCCTCCACCCCATGCATGTCGAATCATGGGCATGGCTTTCCGAACGAAAAGACACCCTCTCCGCCATTTTCGCCTTCCTCAGCCTTGGCTTCTGGGCGCGCTTCATCGGCCATCAGCCATCCAAACTCAACTACACCCTCTCCCTCTTCTTCCTCACCTGCGGACTCATGAGCAAGCCCAGCCTCATCGTCTGGCCTGCCGTCCTCCTTCTCACCGCGCAATGGCAAATCCCCCACAAAAACCTCAAAGCCCACCTCCCCACCCTCAAAAAACTCATCCCTCACCTCGTCATCTGCCTCATCATCGCTGGGATCACTTATTCCTTTCAGCTCAATCGAGATGAAGGAATCCTCAAGGTCATCGCCACCCGCAGCCTTCACGAAAACCTCATCACGGGATTCAACAACATCTGGATCTACTTCACCAAAATCTTCTACCCACACCCCCTCTCCTATTTTTACAAGCCCTTGCAGACATACCCCTTTATCGGAGGCACTCTCGGACTCTCCCTCTCCCTGCTGGTCACCTACTATTCATGGAAGCTCCGCCAATCCTTCCCCCTCCTCCTTTGGGCTTGGGGCAGCTTTTTCGTCACCCTTGCTCCCGTCTGCGGCTTCATCATCTCCGGCGAGGCCAACGCCCCCGACCGCTACTCCTACCTTGCCTACACCGGTCCCTTCCTCCTCTTCACCATCCTCGCCTCCAAAGCCGTCCGACTCCTCAATCTCCCCCCTCAGAAAGACACCCCCATTTTAGCCCTCCTCACCGTCATCATCCTCATCCCCCTGACCTGCCTCACCATTCTTCGCGCTCCAGCCTGGAGAAACATGGAAACCCTCACCGCCGCCGCGATTAAAGCTCACCCCAATAGCTATGCTCCCCACCACCACCTCGCTCTCCACTACCTCAGGCAAGACCAAACCCAAAAAGCCCGCCACCACATCGAACGCTCCCTCGAACTCCGCGAAGGCAACCGTGAACTTTGGGCCCGCCTCGGCATGCTCGAACTGCAAGCCGGCAACACCGCCCTCGCTCAAAAACACTTCCTCAAGCAACTCGTCCACGCTCCAAACCACCTCAATGCCCATGTAGGCCTCTCAAAAATCTACCTAGAAACAAACAATTTCCAAGCTGCCCTCCCCCACCTCGAAAAAGTCAGTCAGCTAGCTCCCCAGAACAAAGCCTACGCCTTAGCCGCCCAGAAATGCCGCAAGGCCATCAAGTGACGAGCCCAGAAACTCCTACCCATTCGGGGGGAACGCTTCTCGGACAAAAGGCGGTGAGGTGCGGTAATTTCTTGGACCACGTCTTAACCAAATGAAGACTGAAGCCATTTAATTCGTTTTCCTCACCCTTCACCTCTCGGGCACGCCACTTTGTCCCTATCCACCCAGCCCCTCGCTTGTCTTGCGCTCGAAAGACACCGAGCCAAAACCACGGACAACTCGGTTCCCTTATCAAAAATCGCTCTGATCTCCGAAAATAATAATGCGTGTGGAGACCAGCCCTTCCTCCGGATACCACCCGTTCGTATCGCGACAGAACTCTCTTAGCACCAAGCCAAAAATGCTCAACGAATCCAAATCCGCCGATGCCTTTCACTTATCTGTCCACTATCCATTTGAATCATTATCAAGAGCTATTAAATAACGTTTCTACTTGACTTAATTCTAAAGGTAACTTAAAAGCAAGTAAGTGACATGCACTTGTTAGTAAACCAAGCCTTACGAACCTGCCCTCTACTCCGTAGATTGGGCGGTAACCCACGTATGGCCGTAGCCCCTCTATCTCTCACCACGCGGATGGGGTGCCATGAGGGAATTGCTAAGAAGAATGCCTTATCTAGAACAAGCGCCTTCCCTCATTCCGGATTGGAGCGCTCTTACAAATCCCCTCAGCCGCTTTCACGAGCTCACTTCGGTGCCCATGCGCAGAGGACCTTCATTGGAAAGCGCTCGAAGAGCCTCTACTTTCTGGGCCATAGAATATCTCTCAGGCTCGCCAATCGGCTCAGCTTACACAAAGACGCGTCTCAGCCATTGAGAGTCTCGCTAGAAAGGCTCGAGGGCAAACTCACCGCACACTTTTCATCCTGCGTTCAGTTTTATGAACAAGGTCAGCTGCGTAACCTCGCACGGATCGAACGCTATCTCACACCTTGGCTATCCTGGGCCCAGGGAACTGGCATCGCTTTACCAGATTCCCCCTTATTCGGGAGAGGCAATAGCCAGACAACTCCAGAAAATAGGCAACGAGACCTGCTGTGGGATGACATCACCCTTTACCCAATGGATGAACCAGTGGGAAAAAACCAAATTAAATGAAAATTAACCTAACAAATAAGATAATGGTATTCCCTGCAGTAGCAACCTTGCTGTGCTCAGGTAGTGCGTATGGGCAGAACCTGTTGACAAACGGCGGCTTTGAGGACACCACTGGCATGACTGGTCCTAATAACAGCGGATTATATAATATCACTAATCCCCCACCTTCCTTTGGTTGGCAAGTTTCCGCTGGTCCTGCAGTTTTCATCGCGGATGGATCTGGTAACGCTGCTGGAACCGGCCCTTATAGTTACGGTTGGTTTGCCCAAGAAAATGCTGGTGATTTTGTAACTTCTACATTGTCTTCAGGGAACTACGGCTATCTCAACGCAAATGTAAATACCTCTGCATTTCGTGAGGTTTGCCAAATGGTGACTTCTGTAGGAACTCAGAGCCACCTTTTAACGGGCGTCTTTGCTTCACCTTCCCTAAGTGCGCCAGGAAATGCCAAGGCCATAGTTTCTTATGAAACTTTCCTAGGAGGTATATCTGTTTCTTCAGGATCTAACTCTATAACCGATGGACAGACTGAGGAATTCTCGTTTAATATTGATCAGGCCGCTGGTCCTTATGATTCTATTCAAGTTTGTTATTCAATTGAGGATTCTGACGGCTCTTCCCTGATTACGATTGATGGGCTTTCACTAGTAGCCGTGCCAGAACCCTCATCAGCTCTCCTCTTGGGTCTCGGCTCGCTAGGGCTCATTGCTCGACGTCGTCGATAACCTCAGTCACTGAATTAAAAGAACTTTTCAAAGCCGCCCATCTGGGCGGCTTTTTTATTGAGCCCGCCTCGCAATACAGCTTTGTCCTCGCGCCTATAACTTTCCGCATGAGTGACACCGCTCCCTCGAACTCCGCGAAGGCAACCGTGGAGCGTCCCCCTAAATAGTTGGACAGGTAATAAGGAGACATTTTCTTTTGAAACGAGGCCCCTCAACCGACGCATGTCGGGGGCCTTGGCTCCGAAAGGAAAGGTCTACGCTTTTACGAACAACCTTCAATCTCTCTTGCTGTCATGAGTGACGAAACCAAAGACATCAAACGTTGGACGGCTCGGCGCAAAGCGGAGGTTGTCACCGAATCCAAATCCGCCGATGCCTTTCACTTATCTGTCCACTATCCATTTGAATCATTATCAAGAGCTATTAAATAACGTTTCTACTTGACTTAATTTTAAAAGTTACTTAAAAGCAAGCAAGTGACATGCACTTGTTAGTAAACCAAGCCTTACGACCCTCCTTTCTACACGGTAGATTGGGCGGTAACTCACGTATGGCCGTAGCTCCTCTATCTCTCACCACGGGGATGGGGTGCCATGAAGGAATTGCTAAGAAGAATTCTTTATCTAGAACAAGCGCCTTCCTTCATTCCCGATTGGAGCGCTCTCACAAATCCCCTCAGCCGCTTTTACGAGCTCACTTCAGCGCCCATTCCCAGAGGACCTTCATTGGGAAGCGCTCGAAAAGCCTCTACTTTCTGGGCCATAGATTATCTCTCAGGCCCGCCAATCGGCTCAGCGCACACAAAGACGCTTCTCGGCCATTGAGAGTCTCACTAGAAAGACTCAGAGACAAACTCACCGAACACTTTTCATCCCGCGTTCAGTTTGATGAACAAGGTCAGCTGCGTAACCACGCACGGATCGAACGCTCTCTCACACCTTGGCTATCCTGGGCTAAGGGAGCTGGCATCGCTTTACCA
>Ga0114957_1001119_pt1 | contig 31211 bp, 30 predicted proteins | sample BantaG_FD_87175 | JGI IMG/M metagenome (GOLD analysis project Ga0114957, IMG submission 87175) | Marine algal microbial communities from Bantry Bay, Ireland - BantryBay_4 metaG | ecosystem: Host-associated > Algae > Red algae > Unclassified | place: Bantry Bay, Ireland | collected 2014-11-21
AGGCGTAGATGGGATATGCAATTGTCCAATTGCGGAAACAAACGTTTTTGCATTATAGCTTGTGCCGCCTCTTGTTTCTATTTTCCATGCGCTTTCTTTTTCTTGCCATTCTGCTCCCACTAATTCTTTACCAAATTGAATGTGTTTATATATATCCCGTTTGCTTGCCACATGTTTTATATATTCCAAAATCTGAGGCTGCATTGACCATTTATATTCCCAGTTCGGATTGGGTTCAAACGAGTAACTATACAAGGCAGAAGGAATATCACATTCTGCTCCAGGATACGTATTTTCTCGCCAAGTGCCTCCTACTTCATTTGCTTTTTCTAGGATAATAAAATTGTCAATTCCTTTTTCCTTTAGTTTGATTGCCATAGCTATTCCGGAGAAGCCTGTACCGACAATGATGCAAGAATATATTTTATTAGACATGATTTTTCATTTGAAGTATTTTTTTTCAATTAGACTTACTACCCTGTGAAAATGGCTATGTGAAATTTTGATAGCCTCTTATCCGTTTTTCGGTTCAAAATTGAATTTCTTCGCGATAGTTTTCTTTAAAAATCTAATAAATAGTCCATTATATACTAATAAAACGTAAAATTTCATTTGCTCCTTTCTTACATTCTGGATCTAATTGCAAGTCAAGACAACCATCTGATAGTATAACTGATTCTACTTATCAATAAATCATTGAGTGAAATCGCTTACGGCCTAGTCTTTGAATACTCTCAACATTTTAGTAAAGTATTCAAACTAAGAACAGGAATGAGCCGTTCTGAATATCGAAATTTAAATTAAAAGTAACGGATCTTATTCTTTTAGTTAGTTATTTAAGGAGTTGATATGCTACAAACGCAAAGACATAAGCCAACACAAGCATAAATAGAAATTGAATCAACGCATATTTCCAAGTCCCAGTTTCTTTTCTGACAATAGCTACGGTACTCATGCATTGCATGGCAAAGACATAGAAAAGTAGGAGAGAGACAGAGACCGCAATCGTAAATGTTGGTCTTCCAGTTTGTCTATTAACCTCACTACGCAATCGCTCTATGATAGAGCTTTCTTCTTCTGAACCGATGCTGTAAATCGTCGATAACGTACCAACGAATACTTCCCTAGCGGCAAATGAAGTGATCAGTGCAATCCCAATTTTCCAATCATAACCCAAAGGCTGGATGACTGGTTCTATGAATTTACCCATGTAGCCGATGTAAGAGTATTCTAAGTCAAATGATTCTTTTGTAATATCTAAGCTAGATTCTTGAGATTGGTAGGCTACATATTGTTCTGCTATAAAATCATCTGATTTAGGACTAAAGCTGGCAAGCACCCAAAGTAGTATAGAAATTAGGAAAATGATTTTACCAGCTTCGACAACAAATGACTTGGTCTTCATGTATACCGTAGTAAATACATTTTTCCAGTTAGGCATTCGATAGACGGGTAGTTCCAAAGTCCATAACTCATTTCCTTCAATGGCAGTTCGTTTTGTAATATACCAAGCAACAGCAAGAGTCGCGATGACTCCAATCAAATACAAAGAAAGTAGTGCAATACCTTGCATCGTGATAAAATCACCTGATGGATTGGGAAACATCACAGCGATGAGAATGGTGTAAACGGGTAATCTGGCGCTACACGTCATCAATGGTGATGCCATGATTACTGCCATGCGCTCTTTAGGATCGTCGATGACTCTTGCTCCCATTATTGCAGGTATGGCACAAGCCCAACTTGACATGAGAGGAATAATACTTTTCCCACTCAATCCAAATTTTCTCAAAAAGCCATCAGATATAAATGAGATGCGTGATAAATAACCAGTGTGTTCTAATACGGATAACATGAAAAATAAGATGGCTATTTGTGGTATAAAAATCAACACTCCGCCAATCCCAGGTATAATACCATTTGTTATTAAGTCAGACAACCATCCAATTGAAATGTATGACTCAGCAAGCTCTGACGCTTTACCAAATCCTGCATCTATTAAATCCATAGGGTAGGAGGCGAACGTAAATACCGCTTGGAAAATCACTAACATCACAGCTAGAAAAATAAATAGGCCTAGAATCGGATGCAGTAAAACTTTATCCCATTTTTTCGTCTTTGTTAAATAGTTTGAATTTGATAGGTAGTTGACAGTTGATCTGACAATCGAACTTACTGTTTTTTGGCGCTTCAAATATTCTGCTTGATTTTCATCCCAATTCTTATCAATAGATTTTTCGACTTTAGAGATGTAACTGTTCTTGATGCCTTCATCATCTATCTCATCATAAAGACTTCGACAGATAGCATGAGGAACTTTAAATCTATTTTTTTCGATAACTAATCTCAATTCGTCCAAGCCATCACCGTTTCTAGAATTGATCATCAAAACAGGACAACCCACTCTATTTTCCAATTCTCTTTGTTGGACAGAGATTTGGTTTTTGGCCATTTCATCTTTGAAGTTGATAACCAAAGCCATTGGCGTTTGCAAGTCAGCTATTTCCGAAAACAAGATGAGGTGGTCTGCGAGCTGCATACCATTCGATACAAAGATGAGTGGTGTTTTACCTTCAGTAAACTCAAGTATTTTTTTCTTAGCAATCTTCTCTTCTGGAGATGTGATTCGTAAAGAAAGAAGGCCCGGTAAGTCGACGATTTTCTGATCTCCAAAGTTACCAGACTTGGACTCAACTGTAACACCTGCATAGTTACCTATCTTCTGATTTAGACCTGTTAATCTATTAAATAAGGTGCTTTTTCCTGAATTGGGCTTGCCTATCAAACCAATTGTCTGACTCATATCCTTGTCCAATCTATCGTTTGATAATCGTGTCTGCGAAGACTTATCATTTTACCTCCGACAGTGATGCTGATCAGACCAGAATAGTTAGGGCTATAGTTCATTCTGAATACCGTTCCCACAGTGATACCGTGGATAAGTAAATATTGATTGAGTGGAGTCGGACCAGATAGTTTGATGATAATTGCCCGTTCCTCCTCTTGTAATTTATCCATTGCCATTGTGATTGAATCAGCAACACAAATAAACACATTATTTTGAATTAATCTAAATAAAGATAGGTGGAGTTCTATAAAGCCCTTGTTATCAATTGTCAGAACTGTGATTTATTTGATTCTAAGATTACCTTGATTTTACTGTCACTGAAGCTCCAACACTCTTCGAAGTTAAATCAGAATATGATATATAATCATAGCCTATCATTTAATCATAAAAATCACAGTTCAGACTCTAATCATAGTCCATTCATTTAATCAAAAAAATCACAGTTCAGACCCTAATCATAGCCTATCATTTAATCAAAAAAAATCACAGTTCAGACCCTAATCATAGCCTATCATTTAATCATAAAAATCACAGTTCAGACTTATTTGATTCACAGTCCATTCATTTAATCATAAAAATCACAGTTCAGACACAATTACCTAATAATCCATCAACTCCAACGCATCTACCACATTATCAACTGGAAATTTACATGCCTTATTCTGACACACATATATCATCGTCCCGTCTTGAAGTTTGTTTGTTAGCAACTTCAAATTGCCTTCATCCTTGCCACCTAAATACAAAGACGTCGGACTGAAATGTGTCTGTATCTCGTGATTCAGTTGATCAGAGTTGTCGCCAACAATAGCGATTTCAAAGGGAGGATACACCATATCCAAGTACAATTGGCACCAATTGGAATAAAATCCTGGGCTGCCCTGCTCTAAAATGGTACCTATCATATTCTGAAGCATCTGTTCTGATAAGGCCAAGTAGTCTTTGTTGTATAATAATTCACCAAGTGCTTTTAAATTTCTAGCCATTACGGAATTTGATCCTGGGATGACATTATCACTCAACTCTGCTTTTCGTGCCACCAAAGGCGGATCCAGATCAGACGTATAGTTAAACATTGAGTTCTCCTTATTTAAAAAATGTGCAATCGCATAGTCAGTCAAGCCAGTTGCTTCATCTAACCAAGACTCATCAAATGTCACTTGGTAAAGTTTGATAAAGGCATCGATAGTAAGTGCATAATCATCTAGGAATCCATTGATACTGCTTTTTCCATCCTTGTAAATTCTGTTGAGGCGAAAGTCTGATTGCTTTTGGTTGTCAAGTATGAATGCTGCATTTTTAAGTGCTTCTTTTTTGTAAGCATCATCACCTAATGCCAAATAGGCATCAGCATATCCTTTCATCATTAAAGCATTCCAAGAGGTTAAAATTTTATCGTCGAGACCTGGTCTGATTCTGTCCTCTCTTGCTTTTAGGATAGTGGCATTTGCTTTTTCTCGTAATTGGTTGATTTTTTCTGATGTCATAGAATTTAACTCTCCAAATGTTTGATCACACTCTTTACGTAATAGAATATTTGTATGTTCCCAATTACCTCCTTTGGAGACATTGTAATAGTTAGTGACAAAGTCATTCATATCCGTTTCAGGAAAAAGAGAATCAATGTCAGCTTTAGACCAAACATAAAATTTACCTTCTTCCCCTTCACTATCAGCATCTAAAGAAGAATAAAAGCCTCCTGACTCATCTGTCATTTCTCGCTTTACCCATGCTAAGCTTTGATCAATGATGCGTTTATACTGTGGGTCTTTGGTTATTTTATAAGCCTGAGCATATAGGCTGACCAATTGGCCATTGTCATACATCATTTTTTCGAAGTGTGGTGCCTTCCAAATTCTGTCAACAGAGTATCTGGCAAATCCTCCACCTGCTTGATCGTAGATGCCTCCCATAGCCATTTTGTCTAGAGTCAAGGTCAATCCTTCTAGTGCTTTTTGATCTTTTGTTACGGCATAGTATTTCATGAGAAACTCAAAATTGTTAGGCATTGGAAATTTTGGTTCACGATCATTACCACCTTCTTCAAAATCTAAGCCTGCGATGAAGTCTTCGCCGATTGATGTCATTGCTGCTTTGTCGAATGGTGAATGGTCAGAAACAAGGGCAATGTTATCTACATTTTGAATGCCTTTGGTAATTTGATCTGCCTGATCGATTAATTTTTCCGGCTCATCTTGGTATAGATCTTTAAATTGATTCAATACATCCATCCATTGTTTTTTTGGAAAATAGGTGCCTGCCCAGATAGGTTTGCCATCAGGAAGTGCGAATGCATTTAAGGGCCAACCACCTCTTCCGCTCACGAGTTGACAAGCAGTCATATACACATGATCTAAGTCGGGTCGTTCTTCTCTATCTATTTTGATTGCTACAAAATGTTCGTTCATAATAGAAGCAACCAAAGAATCCTCAAACGATTCATGTTCCATCACATGGCACCAATGGCAAGCAGCGTACCCGATAGAAATAATTAGAAGCTTATTCTCATTTTTTGCTTTGGTTAATGCCTCTTCACCCCAAGGATACCAGTCGACTGGATTGTGTGCATGTTGGAGTAAATACGGACTGCTTTCATCGATGAGTTTATTGGTATGTTCATGATTAGACATCTGATTGTTTTTTGAAGAATGGCAGGAGCTAAAGAAACAAGCTAGCATTATTAACCAGCAACTAAACCAATAGAGAGATAACTTCATAAGTATAAAAGTAAATAAAAATGAAAATGGAAGCTTTCAAATATTGAAATAAGTCTGGATTCGTTGGCTAACAGACTTTATCAGCACAGGAGGAACTGGCGAATGCATCTGGTTTTGCTTTAAAGACGAATCCCATCCCAAGGATATAACCCATTGCCTCTTTAAGAGCCGCATTTGATTGAAAGTGTGGATCAGTATTGATGTCCGCATGCACTTCTAATTCTACATTGTGTTTGTCAAGAAGATCACAAATACTGTATGCGATTTGCACAGATTTAGCCACCTCCATAATCATGCGTTCTTTCAAGGACATAGTATTCTTTAAGGTTGAATTAGAAATAAACATAAAGCCACCTTTTTTCTCTCGGAGGAACACGATGACAGTTGCAAAATCGACATCATCTCCCTTGACTTGGGAATCAGAACCAATACATACTTTTAACTTATGTCCATTTTCTTTTTCTCTTAGAATAGTTTGTTCTACAGCATCGTGAATGGGTAATCTTATTTTGTCTCCATTCAGTTTTCTCCAGTTTAAAGGTATTGGCATATCCATTATAGCTAGTATTATTATCCATAAGTTACATATTATTATGCGTGTTATGCTGCATATAACAATAATTTAAGTCAATAAAAGGGTGAAGTAATTCTTGACGGCTCTTTTTTCAACTCCTTAATTAAGTCATTGTTAATCATTTAGTATTGCTGTCTATATTAATCCTTTGTCAAACTTTGTGCCTTCGAGTCCTTGTGGTCTAAAAAAATAAATCGCCTTAGACTACTTTTAATAAAGAAGAACCATTAAGTCACCAAGACGCCAATGAGCACAAGGAAATAGAGTGTAAACTAGTCAGTAAAATATCGAATAATGTATTGTTCTAACCTATTAATAGAGCGACTTTCAACTTAGTCAATTTTTTGAATTTCTAGAAACTCAATTATTAGAATGGTAAGAATACATCATTAATTTGGCCTATTGCTTCAGAGAAAATGTTATTTTGGATTTGTAGAAAACCAGACTCTTATGCGAATATTATTTTGTGTTGACACTGACCAATTTTTAGATACCTTAGGCTATCGGTTCTCAAAGGTGATGAATCTATTTACTGAAGAACTTTACTACATAGACATCCTGCACGTCTATCAAAAACCTAAAGCTGATGCACCACATATGCCCACAACAATAACAGATATTCAGAAAAATGAAGAAATGAGAAGGATGAGATTTGTAGCTGATTGTGATAAGAGGATTTCAGATGTATTAGATAAGAAATTAAATAAAGCTGCATTGGTCAACACACATCTGATTCAAGGTAGTTTTTATAAAGAATTAAAAGAGCATATTCGATTTCATAAATATGATTTAATGGTGCTTCTACCTGGAAAAAAAGATGGTTTAGAATTGTTATTGAATGGAAGAAATGTATTAAAAATAATTAGCAATATTAATATTCCAATATTGGTTTTGCCTAAATACTCAGCTTTTGAATTTACAAAAACAGTGTTTGTCGGGATGCTCGAAAACCCTAAAAACCAACTTAAAAAATTCAGAAAGAATAAAGTGCTAAGGCAAATAGCAGAAAAATCAATTAAATATTTACATATTTCCAAAACTGGAGTTAATGAAGAAAAAGATATAAAAGTGTTGAACAACTCAAGCCGAATTTCAGCGTTTGAGAAGTTCCATGAAGAACGGAAAACTAATTATATTTATGTTTTAAATCACAACCCAGAAAAGGGATTTAGGAAATGGAAAAAATCTAGTTTTACAAAAACTGTCCTTGCAAAAAGTGATGCATCCATCATGGTCATATGAATTATCTTGCTCACACACTACTCTCATTTGGAGATGAGCATTTATTGATTGGAAATTTTATTACTGACTTTATAACTGGAAAACAAGCTCGTGCACTGGATTCGCAATTTCAAAATGGTGTCAATCTTCATCGGAAGATAGACAGCTTTACTGATTCACACGAGATGTTTATTCAGGGGAGAAGGCGATTAGCCATACATCATGGTAAGTATGCCCCAGTAGTCCTAGATATATTATATGATTATTTATTGGCGAGAAACTGGGACAATTACGCTGAATCATCACTTGATAGTCATGCAAAGCAATCATATAGAATATTTGAAAAGTATAAAGATGTTTTTTATGAAAATGAAGTCATGTTTATTCCTAAAATGATAGGCCATGAATTTCTACAATCTTATGCTGAAGAGGAGAGGGTTAGGTATGTATTGGGGAGAATGGATAAGCGTACTAAATTCGACTCTAAATTTCATGTAGCAATGGATCATTTATTGGAAGAATATAAATCCTTTGAAAACGAATTCAATACATTTTTTCCTGCTATTATTTCAATGGTTAGAACGACAATTGCCACAATGTAATCTACTGATTTATTATGGTGCGATCAAAGCATTTGCAGCTAAAAAGTGATACACTAGAAAGAACAAAATAAGAAGGGTGACAAAGATTAGTTTTTTTCGCATGTTTTTCATATCACTATTGTTAACATAATTAACAGAGATCGCAGTTCCTACTTTCTATGAATAGCAGGATACATTCGACAAACACCAATATGATCGGTGATGAATGTTAAGTATTCTTAAATAAAAAGACTAACCTTCGAAATGGAAAGACAAGGTAATCACTCTGGATAGCACCTTTTCCAAGATACTAGCCTCTTCTAGTTGATTATTGAATATGAGTATGTTACCGATACCCTGTGAAAATTTTAGTTCTGGAGAAAAAATGAAATAGGGAAAAAACATCTGAATGCCTACACCTACCTCAATTTGAAAATCATGTGGAGAGAGTTGAATTAATTGTTCTGCTTCTCTTGTACCTGAATTACTAGCAACATCATAGGAATATTTTAAACCAGCTACGACAAATGCTCGTTTGTCTTTATAAGGAGCTGATTTGTATCTAACGAGGAAAGGTGCTTCAAAGAAGACACTTTCTATTCTCCTCGTAAAAGTACTTCCAGATGCAGTTTGAAACTCGATCGGACGCTCCACAAAACTAAACCCTACCAGGGTAGCTCTGAAATCAAAATTATCACCAATCTTTAAATTAAAGATTGCGGCCACATTAAAACCAGGTGCACGCAATCCTTCAGCTACAACTATACTATCTCTGTTGACAAAATTCTGACCACGAAAGACCTTATATCTTGAATTGGAAGTCCCAAGTGTGATACCAAAATAGTAAGGCTTTGATTGAAATTCTTGAAAATTATTATTGGCTCTGTATAGTTGTGCATCTGCATGATGACAAGCAAAAATGCTTACCAGTAAAATAAAAACTATTTGAAGCCTTGATAAATGGCGCATATACCTAAACTTAATTTCTTATACGAACACTCCGAAAAACCTGCCTTCTTCATTCTCTCTAAAAATTGATCATAATCTGGGAAGGCTTGTACGGATTCGTATAAATACTTGTATGCTCTAGAATCTTTTGACTTGAACTTTCCTATAACGGGCAAAAAGTATTTAAAGTATATGTTGAATAGTTGTTTGAATGGAAATGATATTGGTTTTGTGAATTCTAGGACGATCAATTGACCATCAAGCTCCAAGACTCGATGTATTTCAGATAATCCTTTATCTAAATTTTCGAAGTTTCTAACACCAAAAGCAGCTGTTGCAACATCAAACGTACCATCAGAGAAACTTAAATTCTCACTATCTTCTTTAAGAAGGGTTATTTTTTCTGAAAGTCCTTTTTTATCTAGTTTTTTACGTCCATATTCAAGCATCTCGTTCGAAATGTCAATGCCAGTAACGTGATTGGGATTTAGCAACTTATTAGCTTCAATGGCTAAATCAGCTGTACCAGTGGCAATATCTAATAAGTGAGTGGGCGTCTGTTTCTTAATAGTACGAATTGCTTTTTTTCGCCAAATCGTATCAATACCGAGTGACAAAACTCGATTGAGCAAATCATAGTTAGGAGCGATATTGTCAAACATCTCTTCAACTTGCTCTTTTTTTGTGGATTGTTGATTATATGGTCTTACTTCCATTGGCATACAAAGCTACGTTGTTCAACTGTCATCTAGAAGAATTGTTCTCAATAATGTAAACTAATCTTAAATACAAGCATTCTGATTTCGATAGCACTTGTATCAGTTTTACTCTATTTTGAAAATAGTTATTATTACAACAGTGAATCTTCATATCTATGCATCTATCCTTCTATGTGGTTCATGAATTCAATAATGATGATCTTATGATATACCCAAGTTTTATAATTAATGACCCAAACCAATGATTAGCATTGTCATGCCTGCTAAAAATGCAGCACCTTTTTTATCAGAATGTTTACAGTCTATTATAAATCAATCTTTTGAAATTTGGGAATTAATCGTAATCAATGACCATTCAACTGATCAAACGAGAGAAATCCTAGAACTCAATTCGACCAAAGACCCTCGAATCAAGTGGTTTGATGCTGAGGGTGTTGGAATCATTCAAGCATTGCGACAAGCATATCGACATACATCGGGTAGTTACGTCACTAGAATGGATGCAGACGATATCATGTCTCAGACCAAATTAGAAGAGATGCTTAAAGTATTGACCCAAAAAGGAGCAGGGCATGTAGCAATAGGCTTGGTAAGCTATTTTTCTGATTCAACATTAGGTGATGGATATAAAAAGTATGCTCAGTGGTTAAATGGATTAACAATGACACAAACGAATTATACTCAAATTTATAAAGAGTGCGTCATACCTTCGCCTTGCTGGATGTGTGCGAAGGAAGACTTTGATAAGTCAGGTGGATTTAGCGAAGATGTTTACCCAGAGGATTATGATTTATGCTTTCGGTTTAGAAATGCAGGGTTGCAGATAGCAGCAGTGCCAAAGGTTTTACACTATTGGCGTGATCACCAGACAAGAGCATCTCGCAACGATCCCAATTATAAAGACAATAGTTTTATTAATTTAAAAATCAAACACTTTGTTGAGACCGACTTGAATTCTGATAGTACCACAATCGTGTGGGGAGCAGGTAGGAAAGGGAAACGAATTATACAACAGCTTTTAGTACATGAAAAAGACGTAAAATGGATATGTGATAACCCAAATAAAATTGGTAAAGACATTTATGGTGTATTCGTGCAAGATGACAAGTCAATCGAATCAATATTAAAAGCTCAAGTGATTGTAGCTGTCGCAAATCCAGAGGAGCAAAGACCCATCAGAGAATATTTGATGAAGAAAACACAACTAGAGCCTTTTTTCTTTTGTTAAGCCTGTGCTTTATAAACTAAATTGTAATATTGGAGACAAGCATCAAGACACACAAATTAACATATAAAACATACTCTATATAGATACCCGTACAGAAATTTTAATATTCAAACTCATTTAAACTGTACGTATGCAAAAAATTAGGTTTACTTTAATTACAGCTTTAATCATTTCATTTACTCAGTATTCGATTTCCCAGTGTAAATGTAGCACACCAAATATTGCTTCTTTAAATGGAAGTAATAATGCTGAAAGCGATATCAACGCGGCAAATTTGTCTGTAGGTAATGCAACAATCTCATTGCAAAGAACTTTCGGTGGAACGGCAGTTGCTGATGAATACGAAATCAATAATAGCTAGACTTCTGGAGATGTTGGTATCAGTTTAGGCGTTAGTCATGCTGTTGGCTCAGCAAATTTTATGGACGCAAAATACTCTTTTACTGAAGAAGTCTGCACTCTAAGTTTTGATGTTTGGGATATCGATGAAACAGATGAACTTGTCATTGAAGCGTTTAATGATGGGACACCAGTCATGATATCTGCTTCAAGTGGGCAATGTGTTGCTCAATTTGGATCTGATACATTTATGCCCGATGGGTCTTCATGCGAAGTACAAGTAAGTGGTGATGTCTCCCACAAGATTACCGTTTCTATATCTTCATGTGTGACTGATATTCGTATTAAAATGTATGATCAAGGAACATCAAATAATGGAGGTGGTTCATACACAACAGTGTTTAAGGAAGGTTGTACCGATGACTTAGACGATGGAACACTCGAAGGTGGTCCATTCGAATTTTGTGTAAGTAATGGTGAAGCAGACAACATACCAACAGGCTCAATTGCCTTAAGTGGGAATAGTGGAGCAAACAGCACTTGGGTAGTCACTGATGATCAGGGAAACATTCTTGGATTGCCACCAATGCCATCAGATGTTGATTTTGATGTCGCAGGACAAGGGACTTGTTTTGTTTGGCATTTGAGTTTTGAAGAGGGATTAACAGGTCTTCAAATTGGACAAAATGTAAGTAATTTTCAAGGATGTTATAGTCTCTCAAATTCAATTTCTGTGTTTCGAAATGAGTCAGGAGCTATTTGTAACGTAACATGCCCAGAAACTTGCTCAACTCCATATTTGGCTTTGTTAGATGGAAGTGATAATGGAATGGCAGACATCAACAATGCTAGTCTTACAGTTGGGAATGCAATCTTGACGGTACATCGATCTTTTAATGGAACAGCAGTAGTAGATGAAAATAAAATTAACGCCAGTCAGACCTCAGGTGATGTTGGACTAAGACTTGACGTAGCGCATGCAATTGGATCTGCAAATAATATGGAAGCTGTCTTCAGCTTTTCAGAAGCCGTATGTGGATTACATTTTGAAGTTTGGGATATAAACCAAACAGACGAAATCGTTATAAGACCTTCTATAATGGAATGCCAGTAAGCTATCTTGTAAATACAAATACTTGTGTAGCCCAAATAAACCAGACATCATTCGTCCCTGACGGACCAGCATGTGAAATTCAACGACATGGAGAACCCTCTCACATGACTGACATTTTTGTCATTGAGTGTATTGATGAAATAAGAATCACTTCATTCGATCAGGGTGGAGGTATTGGTGGTTCATACACCACTGTTTTTCAAGAAGGAGTACAATTGATGATGATGTTGATGGAGGAGTCATAGCAGGTGGTCCATTCGAATTTTGTGTTAGAGATGGGATTGAAGATATTATTGAAGTAGGAGCTATTACTATATCAGATGCAAGTGGTCCGAATAGTCAATGGGTTGTGACAAATGATATAGGCAATATCTTGGGTTTGCCGCTAACACCATCAGCTGTTGATTTCGATGTAGCAGGACAAGGCGATTGCCTTATTTGGTATTTAAGTTTTGAAGATGGATTGATAGGATTAGAGGTAGGTTTAAATGCAACTGATTTTGAAGGTTGCTACGATTTGTCAAATTCAATATCAGTAACTCGCAATCAACCTGATGGAGGAGTCCTAGCAGGAGGACCTTTCGAATTTTGCGTGGGCGATGGTGTCGCAGACAACATTCCAGTAGGCGCAATTAATGTAACAGATGCAAGTGGATCAAATAATCAATGGGTTGTGACAGATGACTTAGGCAATATCTTGGGTTTGCCACAAACACCATCAGCTGTTGATTTCGATGTAGCAGCAGGACAAGTCGATTGCCTTGTTTGGTATTTGAGTTTTGAAGATGGGTTGATAGGACTAGAGGCTGGTCTGAATGTGGCAGACTTTATAGGCTGCTTTGACTTTTCGAATCCGATTTCAGTGACACGTACTCAGCCTGAAGGTGGAGTCCTAGCAGGAGGTCCTTTCGAATTTTGTGATGGCGATGGTGTCGCTGATAACATTCCACAAGGAGCAATTACATTGTCAGGGGCAAGTGGCTCAAACCCAATGGATAATAACAGATAATTTAGGTAACATCTTAGGATTACCTCAAATGCCGTCAGCAGTTGACTTTGATGGATTAGGAACAGGAGTTTGCTTCGTATGGAATCTGAGCTTCGAACTTGGATTGGCAGGATTAGAAACTGGCCTAAATGTAGAAGATTTTGAAGGTTGCTATAATTTGTCAAATCCAATCTCCGTGATCCGTAATACACCAGATGGTGGAGTCCTGGAAGGCGGTCCATTTCAGTTCTGTGCTGAAGATGGAATTCCAGATTTTATTCCCGCAGGTTCAAACTCCTTAACAGGAAACGAGGGAAATAATAGTGCTTGGGTAGTTACAGATTTGAATGGTCTTATATTGGGCTTGCCACAATGCCTTCTGCTGTTGATTTTGAGTCAGCTGGAGTTGGCATTTGCTTAGTCTGGTACTTAAGCTTTGAAGAAGGTTTGACTGGCTTAGTAGGTGGTGAAAATATAGAAGGACTAGATGGTTGCTATGATTTATCAAATCCAGTGTATGTCTTTCGAGACGATTCAGGCGCTGCTTGCAATCCAAACTTCGGTGTGATTGGAGGAGTTCTTGCAGGAGGTCCCTTTGAATTTTGCGTCGGCGATGGCATTGAAGATAATATATCTCCTGGATCAATAACCTTAAGTAACGACCTTGGACCGAATTCTCAATGGATTGTCACCGATGATCTTGGTAATATTTTAGGTCTCCCACCCATGCCTTCAGTTGTTGATTTTGATCCAGTATTTACAGGAACATGTTTGATATGAATGTCTCATTTGTCAGTGGATTGCAAGGTTTGTCCGTTGGTCAAAACTTAGATGGACTGTTGGGTTGTTATAGCCTTAGTAATCCAGTAAGTGTGAATAGAGTAGATTCTGGTGAGATATGTAATGGACCAGACTGTACAGCTAGCGTTGGTGAAATAATTGGTGGTCCTTTTGTCTTTGACGAAATAGGAGATGGAGTTCCTGATTTTATATTTTCAGGTTCTATATCGGTAGTTGATGCTAATAGTGATAACTTCTTTTGGTTGATAACAGATTCAGAAGGTAACATCATTGAGATACCTCAACTGCCTAGTGCTGTTAACTTTGATGAGCCTGGAGAAGGAAATTGGTTGATTTGGTATTTAGCTTTTGACGGAGAAATTACAGGTGCAGAAGTTGGATTGAATGCCAATGACATAGAAGGTTGCTTTGACCTATCTAATCCTGTAGAAGCAATACGAACAATTACAGATGGCTGTAATGCTAATGGTGGCAACTTACTTGGAGGGCCTTTCATTTTTAATGAGGTAGGAGATGGCATTCCAGATATGATCCCAGTAGGTTCAATTACTGTAGCTCTTAACATTGGAGAAAATTTTGCTTGGGTAGTCACAGATTCAGATCGCGTCATTTTAGGATTACCTTCAATGCCAAGTGACGTGGATTTTGATCTTGCTGGTTCAGGTACTTGTTTAATTTGGTACTTAGCCTTTGATGGTACAATCACAGGATTAGAAATCGGTTTGAATGCGAATGACTTAGAAGGTTGCTTTGACCTATCTACTTCAATTGAAGTCATTAGGACGACTGCAGATGTTTGTGAAGCCAATGGTGGTGAACTAGTAGGACGACCTTTTGTATTCAACGAAGTCGGAGATGGTGTTCCAGATGTCATCCCAGCAGGGTCCATTACAATAAGCAATGCTGTTGGAGAAAACGTTGCTTGGGTAGTCACAGGTTCAGATGGCGTCATTTTAGGTTTACCTCTAACGCCAGGTGATGTGGATTTTGATGTTGCTGGAACAGGAAATTGCCTGATCTGGTATTTGGCCTATCATGGAGACATTGCAGGATTAGCACTGGGGCTTAATGCCAATGATCTAAATGGTTGTTTTGACCTTTCAAATCCGATCGAAGTTTTCAGGAATAATACAGATGGTTGTAGTCTTAATGGCGGCACATTGTTTGGTGGACCATTTAAGTTCTGCGTAGCTGATAATATCCCAGATTTTATACCTGAAGGCGCAATTACGCTTAACAATGTAACTGGAGATATCTTTCAATGGATCGTTACTGATGATATGGGCAATATTCTTGGGTTTCCATTCTTGCCGTCTGATGTTGATTTTGAAGGTTTTGGAGCTGGCACTTGTTTAGTATATCACGTGAGTCTTGTTGATGGCGTGAGTGGATTGACAATTGGTTCAAGTATAAGTGAGTTGCAAGGATGTTTCAGTCTTTCTAATCCAATTGAAGTCGTAAGAAATGAATTCGGTGGTGATTGTATATCTAATTTAGTTGATTGTGTCGAGACATTAGACATGCTTAATAATCCAATTGCCTCAAAACTATATGAGACGGTAATCAGTATAAACTCACATGGCACTGTCTCTGATGGGGCAGTCAGTTTTAGTGCTGGAGAATATATTGAATTAGAAGCTGGTTTTGAAGTGTTTTCAGGAAATGAATTTCATGCTTACATAGAAAGTTGTATAAATGAATAATGTTCAGATTCATTAACTTTCTAATTCTAGGTTAGAATTAAATACTGAGTCCACTCTGAAAACTGACGAATTGCATAAAATGGAATATTTTGGATGAGATTTTTGGTTTTAGAAATTCAGTGATGCCTGAGCATCAGTTAATTGAGAAAATGAAAAATATCGCCAAAAGAAACATTTTTTGTTTTGTGAGTTTTCGGAGTGGACTCAATACTTGTAAGTAAACAGCCTATCATCGAAAAGGTGGTAGGCTGTTTTATTTGAATCTGTATTCTTACGCCGTCTCCCATGGGTTGTAAGAGCCGAAATTCCATAAGTGGCCTTCTGGGTCGTAAACACTATATGAGTGACCTCCATAGTCTTCAGATTTTAAATCTAGAGCGATTTCTGCACCTGCTTTAATTGCAGTAGCAAAATGATCTTTAATTTTATCATCATCAAGTACGATATAAGGGCTTTGCGTATTAATTTTATCTAAATCTCTTGGTAGGGAGATTAATTTGCCAAAAGGTGTATCCGATTGAGAACTGACCATAATCATGCCTCCACTAAATGTGAGTTGAGCATGGGCAATTCCGCCATTATCGTCTTGGTGGACAACTTTTTTTTCAAAACCAAAAGCATGACAGAGCCAATCAATTGCTGCTGCTGCATTTTTATACTGAATTGTAGGAATAATGGAAGTCTTGGTGTTCATCTTAATAAGTTTAAGTTAATGTGGTATAAATTCCGCTAATGATAACAATTCTTCTTGTATTTCCCAATCCAAATATCTATACCAATCCAAATGCGGTGAAAATTTACTACAGTTATGACATTGCGTTTTTTGCCACTGTCTGTCACATGAGGGGCAGGTCCCCGCTGTATCGAAAGTATTCCACGCATGCCCACAAGTACAGTACCATCTCGACTGTTTGCTAGGTTCCCATTCACACTTTGGACAGCATATGGCTTCTTTAGACATAATTGGAATATTTTAAAATAGACAAATTTATATTTATTGAAGAATAATAAATTGGAATATATAAATTTAACCAATTTAAATTTTGACAACCAAGAAATGTAAAAGCCATGAATTTTGGTGTAAACCGCTTCAAATCAATTACATTATATATGCCATTTAGAGGTAATGTCAGCCTATAAATGCGTATATTTGTGACACTCATTTAACCAAAAAAATTGCTCATATTTTATGGCAGATAATCAGAAAATAATTCCAATTAATATTGAGGATGAAATGAAGTCGGCATACATTGATTATTCAATGTCCGTAATCGTTTCTAGAGCCTTACCTGATGTGCGGGATGGGCTCAAACCTGTGCACAGACGGATATTACATGGGATGAACGAGTTGGGCCTTACTGCAGGAAAAGCTCATAAAAAGTCTGCCAGAGTGGTTGGAGAAGTGCTAGGTAAATATCATCCCCATGGAGATGGTTCGGTATACGATGCAATGGTGAGGCTCGCGCAGCATTGGTCGCTCAGATACCCCTTGATAGATGGTCAAGGTAATTTTGGACATATCGACGGAGATGGTCCTGCAGCCATGAGGTATACGGAAGCAAGAATGGAGAAAATGTCTGACGATATCCTTGGTGATATTAAGAAAGATACCGTCGATTTTCAAAATAATTTTGATGATTCACTTCAAGAGCCAACGGTGCTTCCAACACGTGTTCCTAATTTATTGGTAAATGGAGCATCGGGTATAGCTGTTGGTATGGCTACCAATATGTTGCCTCATAATTTGACTGAGGTTGTCGATGGGATTGTAGCTACGATAGATGATCCCGATATTTCTATTGACGGATTAATGGAGTACATAAAAGCACCTGATTTTCCAACAGGAGGTATCATTTATGGAATGGAAGGCGTAAGAGAAGCTTTTCATACAGGTAGAGGCCGTGTCGTTTTAAGAGGCAAAGCAGAAATCATTGAGACTGGAAATAAAACCCAAATTTTAATAACTGAAATTCCTTATCAGGTAAATACAAGTAACCTTGAAAAGAAAATTGCTGATCTAGTAAGAGATGAAAAGATCAAGGGTATTTCTGGCATCCGTAATGAATCAGATCGGACTTCTGGACTTCGTATCGTCTTAGATTTAAAAAATGATGCGATTGCAAATGTCGTTCTAAGCCAGCTATACAAATATAGTCCTTTACAATCATCATATGGTGTGAATAATGTGGCTTTAGTAGATGGAAGACCACGAACCTTAAACTTGAAACAACTTATCGATGAATTTATAAAATTCAGAATTAATGTCGTTGTCAGAAGAACAAAATTTGAGCTAAAGAAAGCAGAAGAGAGAGCACATATCCTAGAAGGATTAATCATTGCTGTAGACAATATTGATGAGGTTATTAAAATCATTAGAGGTTCAAAAACTGTAGAAGAAGCTAAACAGGGTTTGATGAGTGCTTTCGATTTATCAGAAATTCAAGCGAAAGCCATTCTAGAAATGCGACTTCAGAAGCTAGTAAGCTTGGAGATCAATAAGCTGAGAGAGGAGTATGACGAATTAATGAAGAAGATTGAGTATCTCAAATCAATTCTGGCTAGTGAGGATTTGCAAAAAAGTATAGTGAAGGAAGAGCTTGCTGAGGTCAAAGAAGCTTACGGTGATGAAAGACGCACGCAGATCACTTTCTCAGATGGTGAGATTAATATTGAAGACATGATACCTAATGAAGAGATGGTTATTTCCATTTCTCATCTTGGATACATCAAAAGAACAAAGTCTGATGAGTTTAAGCAACAGGGTAGAGGTGGAAGAGGATCAAGAGGCAGCAAAACTAGAGATGCCGATTTTGTCGAACATTTGTTGATTGCGAATTCACATAATTATTTGCTCCTGTTTACTGAACAAGGCAGATGCTTTTGGATAAGAGCGTATGAAATACCTGAAGCTTCTAAAACATCCTCAGGAAGAGTCATCCAAAATTTGATTCAAGTACCAAAAGATGATAAGGTGAAAGCCTACATTATCATAAAAGATTTGAAGGATGAAGAATTCCTAGATAATAACTTCATATTATTTTGTACGAAGAAAGGAATCATTAAGAAAACCTTGGTGAGAAGCTTTGCACGTCCTCGATCAAATGGTATTAATGCGATTACCATTAAAGAAGGAGATCAGCTGATAGAAGCAAAATTAACCAATGGTAACAATCGAATATTATTGGCTAATCAAAATGGTAGAGCCATTCGCTTCGATGAATCTAAGGTAAGATCAATGGGTCGTAGCGCTGCTGGTGTCAGAGGAATTAAGTTAGATGAGGGTGATGATCAAGTCGTAGGAATGATTGCAGTAGATCCAGAAGCTGAAAATAGTACGGTTCTTGTAGTATCAGAGAATGGGTATGGTAAACGTTCAGATGTAAACGATTATAGACTGACCAATAGAGGAGGAAAAGGAGTGAAAAGTATGCAGGTCACAGATAAGACAGGAAAGGTTGTGTCCATTAAGGCCATAACAGAGAATTCGGATCTAATGATTACAACAAAGCAGGGGATTGCTATACGAATGGACTTAGATGATATTCGAGTCATGGGTCGTGCAACACAAGGGGTGAGAGTAATCAAATTGGATAAAAAAGACTCTATTGCTGATTTGGCAGTTTTAGACAAATCTGATGAAGACCCGCAAGCATCTGATGAAGATCAGGAAGGATCTGGAGAAAATTTAGAAGGATCAGGAGAAGAGGAATAAGAAACCTTAACATTTTGGATTGTTTGTTTTAACTTTTTTTAAACAGATAAACTGAGATTTTATCGTCAAAATTGTGTTAGTAATAATGAATAAAATCACACAAATCCACTTATAATGAAAAAAATACTTTTAACAATGCTCTCTGTATGCTTACTGGGAATAGGTCTAGAAGCTCAATCATCTAAAGACTTATTGAAACAAGCATCAGAGATAATTAAGGTGGCAGATAATCAAATGACTGCCAGATTACTTAACCCTGAGGCACCTCTTGAAAATCCAATGGCTGGTGTGGAAGCTTTCCAATTATATGCTCAGGCGCTCGAAGTTGCAGAAAAGAAAGGAGACATCAAAAAAGCATTAACGGGAATCTCTGAATCGGAAACTCACTTGAATAACCTTGGAGTTGGTCTTTACCAATCAGGGGATTATGCAGGTGCTTTCACTAATTTTGATGCAAGTCTCAAAGCTTATGGATTGCTAAATGCTAACGATAAAAGCAGTAGTCTTGATGATGACGCTACACGAGAGTCTCAAGAATTGTATGCAGGTATAACTGCGTTTTACAGTGATAACTATGATGCTGCATTACCATACTACCAAAAGTTGTATGATGCAGGCACGGACGAGCCATCAATTTATGAAGGTTTATACACGATGTTGTCAGAAAGTGATCCAGCTGCTGCAGATGAAGTATTAGTGGCAGGTAGAGAGAAATTTCCAGAAAATTCTACATTACTTTTCACAGAGATAAATAAATACTTACAAGAAGGTAATCTAGATGTGTTAATAGAGAAATTGGAAGCTGCAAGAGCTGCAGAACCGGATAACTTATCAGTTGTTACCACTTTAGGTAATGTATACGATCAGCTTCATGTGAAAGCAACAGAAGAAGGAGATGATGCAAAAGCTGCAGAATACTTCGATTCGGCGTTAGGCGTTTACGAAGAAGTCATTGCTAAAGATGCTTCTAACTTTGATGCTTATTACAGCTCTGGTGCATTGTTTTATAACAAAGCTGCTAACCTAGCGCCAAAAATCAATGAATTAGCTAATGATTTTTCTGCCGAGGGTACGAAGAAATATGAAGTGTTGAAAAAACAAATGGACGATACATTTGGAGAAGCACTACCATATTTCAAAAAAGCTGAAGGCATTAATGCAGATGATAGAAATACGATTATCGCATTGAAAGAAATCTATGCAAGGCAAAACAACTTTGACATGGTTGCTGAATACACGACGAAATTAGAATCTCTTCCTGCTCCATCGGAGAAGTAGTAAAAGAGAGTATATATAGAATTACAAGAGGCTTTCCATTCATTTGGGAGCCTCTTTTTTTATTATGAATCAAAAAAGTACAATTCCATCAGCCTAAATTTTATTAGCTTTACATATTAATAAAAGCATTATATGAGTAAGCATTTTGAAGAGCCAGAAGCACTGAGTAGCGTTGCCAAATTTCATGAGACATTTAAGCTACCAGTTTTGAATAAACCGATCATTCCATCCAAAGATAGATGTGCTCTAAGAGTCAATTTATTGCAAGAAGAATTGGATGAATTGAAAGAGGCAATCGAGCAGAATGATTTGGTCGAAATAGCTGATGCTCTAAGTGATCTACAGTATGTGTTGTCAGGTGCTGTGTTAGAGTTTGGTTTAGGAGACAGATTCAAAGACTTGTTTGACGAAGTACAACGATCTAACATGAGTAAGACATGCAAAACGATGGAAGAAGCAAATGCAACTCAAGCTCACTATAAAGAAACTAAACATACAGACTCCTATATAGAAGAGAAAAATGGAGAATATTTGGTGTTTAGAAAAGAAGACAGCAAAGTTCTCAAATCTGTCAACTACTCAGAAGCAGATTTGAAGTCGATAGTTGAGGCTTAGCCCTGGGCAATGGTTAATTTTTAATATTTAATGTTAACTGATAGTCACAGAATGATACCTGCGAAGACTGAGCGGTTCACCAGCTGGCATGTTTTAATAAAAGCTTACCCCAGAGGAGTTGAATGTTCGTAGCCACGGGATTTATCCCGTGGTGGAGTGATGAAAGAAAAATTATTTGGCGTGATTTTTCGTGAAAATCATGACAAATTTAATCTATGGTAAGTTTTAAAGGAATCAAGACAAATTTTATTCAATTACAAAGGCTATTTATAGAGCAAATAACAACAATTTGATTTTTCAATGTAATTGTAAAATGAGACCATTATTTATCTTCAAGCGTTATCTGAAGTTTATAACTTCAAAGTAATATGATTATATCTTCAATCGTATTCCTCTGAGGACACAGTCCTCAGAGAACGTCAAAATGTGGTGGTAAAATAAATATACATTTATCAGGCAGGGACAAGCATTTAACATTAAAAATGCAACATTAATCATTGCCAAAGGCCTAATCTTCATCCGGCGGATCCAAAGCCAGAATATCGTCATTCTTATCATCTATAATTAGAGCATCATCTATAATTTCATCACCATCACCATCCAGATCATCAAATCCAGCAGCTTTTACAGTTGGTTTGTCAATCTCTATTCGCTCATCTGTAACACTTATTTTTCCTTCAGAAAATGCTCCATAATCTCCATCAGCGTATTTGTCGGCATTAGAGAAAAAATCGTCTTTACCTTCCAATAGTGATCCACTAGCATCGACGACATCATCAGCAAATTCTTTTGGTGGATTTAGTTTTTCTTCTGCAGCCATTGCATCAGCTTTCTCCATTGTGTCATCAAGCTTTTCTTTCAGATCATCTTTTACTTCGCCTAATCTTTCACCAACAGGTCCAGCTACTTCTTTGGCTTTTTCCATGAATGCTTCACCAGTATCGAGGACTTTGTCTCCTACTTTTTCTGTAAAATCTGCTGTATTTTTAACAAAATCCGAATCGGCAACATCTCCCATGACATCTTTGGTTTTATCGACTAAACTACTACCAGCTGCAACGATTGTTTCACCTAGACCTCCTACAGTATCTCCAGCTTTTTTAACAAGGTCTGCGTCCTTTACACTGTCGATAGTAGAACTAGCCGTATCTTTTAATGAACCAAAGACGTCGCCAGATTTCTCTAAGACTGAATCTCTCAAGCCACTAGTTTTCTCAGATAAAATATCTCCAGTATCTTTGAGGATGTCAGCTGATTTATCAACAACATCTTTGCCTTTTTCAAGACCAAAATCTACTGCTTTTTCCGTTTGGGATTTAGCAACTGCTTTCTTGACAAACAAAAGTTTCTTTATTTCACTGAAAAAACCCATTTCTTATTTATTTGTTATTATACAAAGATTTATTTCTCTCTTACCGAAGTTACAATAAATTAGAGCATCAATGAGCCAATTACAAAAAGAGATAACGGAAACCTTAGAAACAATCATCAATCTTGATCGCATTCGCACTAGGTATGATGAGGGTGTAAAAGAGCTGAAAAACGCTCAATATAAACTGGATTCTCTACACTCGGTGATGGTCAAAGAATTGAAAGATTTACATGAGATTGAAACTAAAGGATTGAAAACTTTTTTTTATAAAGTACTTGGAAGTAAGGAAAAACAAATAGAGAAAGAGCGCCAAGAGTATCTGACAGCATCACTGAAGTTTAATGAACACCAGAAGTCAGTCGAAGTTCTGGAATTTGAACTAGAGCTGCTGCAGAAAAAAATGAAAGATTCTACTGAATTGAAAAAGAAACTCGAAGTCTTAAAAGCTCAACGCGAAAATGAAATTCTCAAAACACATCCAACTCTCGCTAAAGAACTACTCAAAATCTCCAAAGAAATAGATACCACTTATGGGTATAGGAAGGAATTGCTTGACGTGGATGAAGTAGCTACGAAATGTGTGAAATCTTTGAATGATATGGTCAATCATTTGAAAGAGGCAAAGCAATGGGGCAATTGGGATATGGTTAGTAGTAGAGGAAGAGGTGGAAGAAGAGCAGGGTACAATAAACAAGCGTCTATTGATAAAGCAAAGAATATTTCTGTTTGGGTCAAACATGAATTAATAAACCTTAATAAAGAATTGAGGGATATAGGTGAGCACAAGGAACACTTTCAATTAAATATGGACAATTTCAATAGCTTCACAGATATATTTTTTGATAACTTGATTTCTGATTGGGTTGTCCAACAGAAAATATCTAATACGCTAAATAATACGGCTTCTGTCAGAGATAGAGTTGTGTTAATCGTAAAGTCAATTGAACATGAAATCGCAAAGATTGAACAACAAGTAACAGCTTTACAGTCAACAAGAGATAAAATATTAATTTCGTAGGTATAACCTAAATCTATTATGAGACATCAAGTGCTTTATTTTTTAATCCTATTTACCATTTCGTGTACTGCACAGCAAGTTGCACCTGCCATTCAGGCAAGTCAACCAGAAGTTGAAAATCAGACAAATACAGCAGCTGCAGTAGACGCGTATCTTGAAGCTCAGATTGAATCAGGAATCATACCAGGTGGAACATTTTACTTATCACACAACGGTGAGGTCATCATAGATAAGGCGTATGGTCAGAAGGATGAAGCTAAAAAGATTGACTATAAACGAAATGATATATTTAGAATTGCATCAATGACAAAGGCCTTAACATCAGTGGCGATTATGCAACTTGTTGAGCAGGGAAAGCTTGGACTTGATGACCCAGTATCTAAATACATCCCCGAATTTAAAAACATGGAAGTGTTGGATACCTATGATGAAGAGACTGCAACGTTTAGTACAGTACCTACAAAAAAGGCAATTACAATTAGACACTTATTGACGCACACATCAGGTCTTTATTATGGTTTGTTTGCCGAAGAGAAATATGGAAATGTTTATAAACAATATGGGATTGATCAATTGGGAATATATGCTCCAGACTTGACAACAATTGATATGGCAAGGATGATTGCGAAAGCACCTTTGATGCATGAACCTGGAACGGAATGGACGTATGGACTGAGCATGGATGTACTCGGTGCAGTTATAGAGGTCATCACTAAGCGTAAATTATCTCTTATATTTCTTACGGAAATATTTTATCCATTGGGAATGCATAATTCTCATTTTTATCTACCTGAGGCAAAATATGATATGCTTGTTCCTTTATTTACAGTTAACGGTGAAGGCAAGTTGATGCACTCTACAGACGAGATGGTTGATTTTCCAATTTTCTTAAATAAGGGGCATTACGCTGGAGGTGGCGGAGTCTCGTCCACAGCAATTGATTATGGTAGATTTTTAGAAGCTCTCTACAACAAGGGAATGTATAACGACAAAAGAATCTTAAAAGAGTCGACAGTTGATTTAATGTTGACAGAGCAGCTTGGCGATATGAATATAGATTTAGGTGAAGGACCAGGGATTGGATTTAGTCTTGGACACAGATTAATAACTGAAACGCAAGAAGGCCCAGTACCATTTGCGAAAGGAACGTATAGTTGGGGAGGTTACTTTAACTCAAAATGGTGGGTTGATCCTCAAAACGAACTGGTATTTGTTGGAATGACAAACGTTTTACCGTTTGTTCATGAAGATTTTTGGCCAGGCTTATATGAAGTTATTTATAAGTCGTTGTAAATGGAAGTATAACTAAATTACTATTGTACCAGATTCTAAATTTCGCAAGATTGTTTAGAATTTATATCGCAATCCTAATCTTGCTTGATTTATATTGGTTTCAATCTCATTGTTAATGAGATTTGATAAATAGTACTTGTAGCCAGCAGAAAATGAAAAAGCTGGAGTAATGCGATAAACCAAATCAATACCTGTATTAAATTTCCATTCATTGTTAATCGAGAATTGAACATTCTGCACTTGGCCTTGCAAGCTATTTACATCTAGAATCTCATTTAGAAGTTGGTTGCCGTTTACTACAAACAATGATCTGAATGAAGGATTGTGGATATAATCAAGTCCTCCAAATACACTTATTCCTATCCTCCTAGACAACTGCCAATTGGTGTAGATGCCATTTGAGAATACGTTTAAACTAGAAAGATTAGCACTAGAAAATTGTTCTAATTGTGCAGGATCAATTCTAAATATTTCTTCCTCCACCGGATTATTATTATTTGGTTCCTCCGGATCGGCAGACCCTGCCCCTAATGGTGGTCCAACGGCGTCTTCAAATGTACTTAGCGTTGATTCAGAGTCTTCACTTATGCTTAGTCGTCCATATCCCATTCTGTATTCGATGCCAAAAGAAGGAGAAAGTTGTTTACCATAACCGACATAACCTTCAATTCCTAAATCATGTTTAGAAGTGAGATACAAGCCGTTAACTCCAAGAGTCAATCCAGTCATTCCCGTGTAATCCGGTTTGGTCTCTGGTTTTATGATTGTTAAGAAAGGAAGAGTTATAGCTATTGGTTCTGTATCGATGGTAAATAAGGAAATCGAAGAGTAGAGAGTTTGGATTAAAATTATTTCTTTTACGTCATCAGTTGGATTAGAATTCTTTCCAGTTGGTTTTAAATCAGGGAATAACTCACTGTCTTTGGGAGTTGTTTGATTTTGATTGATTAGAGGATTTTGTTGGTTATTGTTTTCTGATGTGATTTCTTGATCATCACTTTTCAAGGTGTTGGTAGGAGGAGTGTTGATAATAGTATTATCCTTTGTGTCTAGACTAGTCGTTGCTATTGGACTTTTAAGAATAGAAGATTGAGTTGCAGTTTTTGTAACATCCTGAACTATTGTTTCAGTTGACTTTAAGTTTCTTGCATCTTGATTACTAGTTGTAAGTGCTGGTTTTGAGGGAGTTTTATTTTCTTGAGAATTTAATTCTAGTTTATTTATTGCTTTAATCTTTTGATCGCTATGTACTATTGCATCGGTTGTTGTCATGCCATCATTATTAATAGAGGAAGTTGATGTAATCGTTTCTTTATTTTCTTTTAATTTATTTTCGGGGAAAGATATTTGAATGTCAGTTGAATTAGAAGAAGTTGTTAACTCATTTGATTGCCTGTCGGTTTTTGTATCCTGAGAAATTGTTTGCTGTTGAATTGTATCATTAACCGTAGTATTTTTTTTAGCTATCATAAATATGAGCAATACAATTGCAATGGAACTTAGCCCTCCTAATAGGAAAAAGAATCCTCTACGCTTTCTTTTTTCTGGCATCTCTTTATCGAGGATATCGTGCATGGCATCCCATCCGCGATCAATTATATCTGCATCATTTTTATGCATAACGTTTTGCTATTTTTTCTTGCATTAATTTTCTGGCTTCACTTAAGTACCATTTACTTGTATTTTCGCTAATGTTGAGTTGAGCGCCTATTTCTCTATGTTTAAAACCTTCTATAGCATATAAATGAAATACCTGTTGATGTTTATCTGGTAATTCTCTAACAAAGGCCATTAAGTCATCAAAATATAAATTCGACGGTGCGGTCTCTTTTATCTTAGGGTCATCTTCAAAGACCAAAAATTTCACATCAGTTTTACTGCTCCTGAAGTAATTGCTCACGCTATGAAACATTATTTTTCTAATCCAACCTTCAAATGATCCCGCGTAGGTATATGTATCAATTTTCTTAAATACTTTTAAAAACCCATTATTGAGAATATCAATTAATTGATCTTCATCTCTGGTGTATCTCCTTACCATACGTTCCATTATGGGGAAGAAATGCTTATAGAGGATTTCCTGAGATTGCCGACTATTTTGACAGCATCCCGATATTACTTTTTCCGATGATAGGTTTCCGATATTTTTTTTTCTTTCGGTCAATATCTTTACTGTGGTTTTACACTTTCCCTAATGTCATTTAGACGGTCAACAAAATCTTGAATACTACTCAAATCATCTTTAAAGCCATACACAATTCGATGTGTGAAATCATCGCCGTCAATATGGAGAAATGTATCCAGGCCATCAACACAACGATCACAGCTATTGTAGTTTAGTTTTTGAAAATTTGAAATCGTCAGTAAATTTATCAATGACGAATACTGGTCTTGTGAAATGGTATTATCTGTTTCAAAATTAGTATCAGTACAAAAGTCAGTCAACGTATAGTCTAAATCCAAATTTACTGTAATACTCATCGAATCAGAAAATCCACATAATCCACCAAAACTTCCAAAGTAAATATCAAACTCATTTGAATTGTCATCTTCCTGCATTGTTGTATCATCAATACAGGATATAATTGCCATACTTACCAATAATAGTGTGACGATATAAGAAGCTAAGTTTTTAACCATCATTTTAGTTAAATTAAAATTCCAAATCTTAAAGTTAGCCTCTTATATGTTAAGCGCTGTTCATGTGTCGTACTTGACACCCAAGGATCTAAATAAGTGAACGTCGCTTTTTGAAATTTATAACCTATATCCATCGTATATTTCAATTTACCATTCCCAAATCGAACACCTAAGGCAGGATATACCAGTAAACCGCCGGAAGCATCGACTATTCCAAAATCTCTATTTTCTTTTGCTAATGAATAACCTATGGCAAACGAATAGTATACAGATGTGTTTTCTGGCTGTAGATAACCAGAAACTTCTCCAAAAATAGGAATGACTTCCTCCCCAGTTTCGTCAACCAATTTATCATAACCAATACCAATACCGACACCAAATAATCGGTTTGTCCTGTATCCTGCCAGAAAAGAAAAACCAAATCCTGGTGTATCGTTAAAGCGTTGACCATTGTTACCAATTAAGCCTTGTAAGCGCCAAGCAAAGTATTTTCCTTTTTCATTAAATGAATATGCAGAACTGCTACCTGTATTTATCAATGATTTCTGAACAACCTTGTCAATCGATTTTGCTGGAAATTCGTAAATGCTTCCAGATGTATCTTTGAGGTATAGCTTTGTTTCGTAGTCCCATTTCTGGATATAACCTTCTATTTTAGATCCATCCTTTAGAAAGACTACCATTAGCCCGGAGTCAGCCTCTTGGGCATGTAGACCTGCCACAGAAACTATAAGGATGACGAATATGTATATGAGTCGCTTCATGTTATTACAATTCTCGGTGAACTTCAATTTTACTCATCAATTCAAGATCATCTTTATCAGAAGAATCGTATTGGTACAAACCGTCTTGTCCAATGACTAAAAGATGGTCTTCACTGAGAGATATCACATCAAATGCATGGATATCTTTTAAATGTTCTTTTCTATTGTCTGGAATTCTTGCGAGATCTGTTTTGTCAAACACTTTTAAGCCAAATTCTCCTTCACATATATATAAATGGTCACCTCGTACAGAAAGACCATGGGGATTATCCATTTGATGGGTATGGAGTAAAGTAGGATTTAAAACATCTGAGACATCAACTACGTCAAGTTGATTATTAAATGATTCGCATCTACTTCCATCGCGAAGGGTGACAAAAGCTGTTGTGCCTTGGACAAATACTGGATCACACGCGCGCGCATGTTCAAACTTTGACAAGAATCTTGGACTTTCAGGATTTTCATTATCGTAAATAAACATACCATTATTCGCACCTATAAATAAAAAGTCATTATAAGGGAACAAGGTCTCAATTCCCCATTCAACGACTTGTTCATTTACATTTCGTGGTTTTTCTGCTCGGTCAAGATTGTATGTGTATAAATTGAATTGGTCTATAACATATAAATGATCTTTAGCAATACTGAACCTAGCAAGTGATCCTCCGACTCCAGCTCCTTCAGCAGCTTGTGGAGCTCCAAAAGCACCATCAAAATCTTGTGCGACATCCACAAATACATCTTCACCTCTATTGAAAATCCCGGAATTAAAATTATTATCTGAGCAATCCAACTCTATGAAGTTCTCCGTTTCTACATAATCGACAAGCACACCTCTGTCATCTTGAATTCCAAATTGACCTATAAATATATTCTCTTCTCTGCATGTTTCCTTGATGTTATCAATATCACGGATGTCAAGTGTGAGTAAATCCATGTAGGAATCGGCATACAAGAACCCATCTTTTGCAGCTATATCTACATTACCTGGGATATTAACAAAGCCAACATTTTGAGGTGAATCTGGATTTGAATTATCAATGATGTGAATGCCTTCTTTTAATTCGTTTACGAATATGATGTTGTTGTAGAAGTACATTTTTCCTGGTGATTTCAGTTCTCTAGCAACTTCTCTTTGAGGCTCTACTCTTATTTCTTCAAGAGAGACAAAGCGTGGGGTGACTTGCACAAAGGTGGTCGTTTCACTGCACGTATCTTTTAAGCATGATGTAAAAGACAAAGAACCAAAAATTAGGAACAATAGTGAATAGTGAATCTTTTTCATTTTAATTTGTTTTATACTCTGATAGACCACAAACTTCTTCAGAATGGTTGGTGATCAGGCTAAAAATTTATTTTACATAGTATAAGTTATTGATTTTCAACGATTAAACTAAATAATTTTTTCTTTTGAATTTGATTTTTTTAAAATAATGTAAGATGATGTTCAAAAAGACGTTTATTATAAATGAAAGTACTACTCAGCTTTCTTGTTTGTCTTTCTACATTTTCACTAATGGCACAAGAGTCATTTGACTCATTATTTCACAAATCAAGTCTTTCCATCTATTTCGAAACTGACTCTTTCAATCTTAAAGAAGAGCAAGTCTCACTGCTAGACAGTTTCGTTTCTGAAATATTAGACACAACAATTGCCTACTCTATACAGGCACATACCGATGACGTCGGCTCTACAGAATATAATGATACATTATCACATAAACGGGGGCTTGCCGTATCCTCTTTTTTAGAATCGAAGGGAATTTCATCAGATCACATCAAAGCAAAGTATCATGGAGAATTAATGCCAATTGCATCTAATGAATCGACAATAGGCAGATCTAAAAATAGACGGGCTATTCTGAGGAAATATGATCGTAAGCATATGCAATGGATCACAGGCTTGTTAAAAGATAGTGTCAATCAAGTTGGAATCAAAGCATCCATAAAGCTTCACTCTAAAACAATCGAAACGGAAACCACATCAGACTCCACTGGTTTTTTTCGAATTGCAGGACCAGCAGGTGAAGTGGTTGGCTTAGACATTAGAGCGAAAGGGTATTTACTACATACACACATGATGAAGCTTTCACCAATAACCAAACTAAAATCAATTGAACTTGAAGTACCGAGAATAGAGATTGGAAAGTCTATGCGTCTAGACAAGTTGTTTTTTGAAGGGAATAAAGATATCCTGCTGGAAAAGTCAACACCGAAAATGGAAGAGTTATATTTATTTATGTCAGAAAATGAATCTGTCTGTGTAGAGATAGGAGGACATATAAATTTACCAAACAACAAAGCAATTAGTAAAGACAATTGGAATTTTTATTTATCAGTAGCTAGGGCAAAAAAGATCTATAACAAATTAATAGAGAATACTATTCTACCAGAGCGAATGATCTATAAAGGATTCGGGAATTGGAAAATGGTATATCCAAAAGCGAACAGTCCAAGTGAAATGGCTAAAAATAGACGTGTGGAATTAAAAATTATTGATTGCGATAAAGTGAGTAGTGAGTTTAATGATAAACTACCTGCAGATTTAGATTTTTCCACAGGAACTCGACAACTGAGTAAAACCACAATAAATTAGTGGTTTTGAGTGATATGGTCTAGATACTCGGCAGCAAGAGGTCTGAAAATATTCTGCTAGGCAAATGTTGGTAAGGAAAAGATAGATTGATGTTATTAAGCATCGGAGAAGTAAAGACATCCAAACTCACATCTCACTATCG